>Ga0154020_10002221_pt1 | contig 23568 bp, 15 predicted proteins | sample Klosneuvirus_201_FD_109709 | JGI IMG/M metagenome (GOLD analysis project Ga0154020, IMG submission 109709) | Active sludge microbial communities from wastewater, Klosterneuburg, Austria - Klosneuvirus_20160825_MG | ecosystem: Engineered > WWTP > Aerobic digester > Activated sludge | place...
GTGCCGGGCATGCTGCGCAGCTACATCCATCGCACCGGCGTTCCTCAGGTGCAGGTGAGCTTGCAGTGTGACGACGCCGCCGCGCCGCGCCTGCGGGTGCGCCAGTCGGCCTGGCGGCCCCTGACGCCCGGGGGTCCACGCGCCGACACCCCGGGCCCGGCGGCCTCGCAGTGGCAGATCCCCTTGCAGGTGCGCACGCCTGGCGGACTCACCCGATTCATGCTGCAGGCTCGCCAAGACGACGTGCCCCTGCCCGATACCACTTGCCCGGCCTGGGTGCAGGCCAATGCCGGCGGTGGGGGCTATTACCGCAGCGTCTATTCCTCGGCCCTGCAACAGGCGCTCTGGCAGCGCCCGACGACCGACGTCGCAGAGCTGCTCTCCGACCTCGACGATGCACTGGCACTGTCGCAGTCCGGAGGCGTGCCAGCGGCTGCGCTGCTGGAACTGGTGCAGCGCAACGCGACCCATGCCGATCGTCGCGTGGTCGAGGCCGCGGCCACGCTGCTGAAACGCCTGCGCCCGGTGCTGCAGCCATCCGACGCAGCAGCCTATGCCCGGGCCTGGCAGACCGCGTTCGGCGAGCGCGCGCGAAGTCTGGGCTGGCGGGCGGCCGCGCACGACAGTGCCGACGATCGCCTGCTGCGCCAACTACTGGTGCCAGCCGTGGCCGACCTCGGTGCAGACGTTGACCTTCAGGACCAAGCCCTGGCGTTCACACGGCGGTGGTTGGCTGGCGGCCCCGCGCCCGAGGGCGATATGCGCACCCCCATGCTCGCCATGGCAGCCCTGGCGGCACCCGTTCCCGCACTGGGCCTTTACGAGCAAATGGCCGAGCGGGCTGCGCGCACCGTTGACACCAGCGAACAGTCCGCTTGGTTGGGCGCCGCAATGCGGCTGGGTGCGCCCGAGCTCAATCAGCGGGCACTGGCAACGCTGCTGCACCACACCACCGACTTGACCGTGGCCCTGCCCGCCCTGCTCGATGGTGCTGCACACACGGAGGAAGGCCGCTCCGCAGCCTTGCGCTTCATTACCACCCATCGCGCCGCACTGGCCGCGCGCAGCGGCCGCGACGCACCGGCCGGTTGGCCCTGGTACTTCAGCGGCGCGTGCGGCATGGGCGAGGCGCGCCTCATCGAGCAAACGTTCGCACCGCTGGCCGCGCGTGCACAGGGTGGCCAGCGCCAGCTTGCCCAGGTGCTCGACGGCGTGCGCATGTGCGCGGCCTGGCGCCAGGCGCAGCCGCCCAGTTGAACTGCGCGAACAGATTCAGCTGAACAAACGCCGCGCCGCAGTGGAGCCTGCGGTCAGGTCACGCTGTTCGAGCAATCGGTACAGCACCTCGAGGTCAGTGCCGATCGAGGCAAACGCATGCAGCGTGATCGGCCTGCCCTGATCGTCGATCATCGAGGCATCCATGTCGGCCGCCAGGTGGCGTGCGGCCTCGTGCCAGGCTGGGAAGGGTTCGTCGGCCTGCGGCGTCTGCGGCACGTCCAGCGACAGGGTGACCTGGCGCACGGCGGAGATGTTCGGGTCATCGGCCAGGGCGGCCTGGTGGTCGAACGACAGCACCAGCATCGGCGGCGCGCCTTCTTCGGCCGAGGGCAGCACCAGCCGGCCCGGCACGACACCGGGCACGAAGCCGCGACGGGCTGCAGCCTGTTGCACATAGCCCACCGACCACGCGGCGCCGTTGGATTGCAGCGTGACCGCCAGTTGCGCATCGTGCTCGCTGGCGAAGGCGTCGAGTTCGCGTGCGCGGCCCACCACGTCGATCATGTCGGGCACTTCGACCATGCCGCCCACGGCATCGGCGAAGACCTGGATCTTCTGCACGAACTCGGAGAACTCGATCTCATTGAGCGCACCGGCGCGGTTGGCCATCTGCACCCCGGCCTGGAACTCGCCGTAGCGCTGGCCCAGCGTGGGCAGCTCCCAGTCGCCGGTTTCGGTGTTGAGCCCCTCGATCAGGAAGGGTTTGGTGCCTGCACGCCGTGAGGGCGGCAGATGGGTCAGCGCCAGCTCGCCGCTGACCGGAGCCTCGAGCGTGATTGGGGCGACGGAGTCAATCAAAGGGTCGAGCCGCAGGCTGGGCCGCCTGGGCAGCGCCATGCGCCATTCGGTGCCGGCAGGTACCGCACCCGCGGCCGCCGTGTCCGTGGCGGCATCGAGCACCGGCTCGACGCGGGCGTCGGCCTGCGTGTCTCCTTCGCCGCGCTGGGCCTGCCTCGGGCTGGCCCGTTGTGCGCTCCAAAGCCCATGGGCCAGCAGCACCAACAACACCACGCCCCCCAGGATAGCCAGCGCCGTCATCAGACTCATCGAACTTGGTCCCCGGTTATCGGCCCGGATCACGTCGGCCACCCGATGTCAGGTGCCGCGCACAACCCGGACGCATCATGCCTGCACCATGCCGATGGCGGCCTCCATGTCCACCGCCACGATCCGCGAGACGCCCTGCTCCTGCATCGTCACGCCGATCAGCTGCTCGGCCATCTCCATCGCGATCTTGTTGTGGCTGATGAAGAGAAACTGCGTGCCCTTGTGGCTCATCTCGCTGACCAGCTTCGAATAGCGCTCGGTGTTGGCGTCGTCCAGTGGCGCATCCACCTCGTCGAGCAGGCAGAACGGAGCCGGGTTGAGCAGGAAGATCGCGAACACCAGTGCAATGGCAGTGAGTGCCTTCTCGCCGCCCGAAAGCAGGTGGATGGTCGAGTTCTTTTTGCCAGGCGGCTGCGCCATCACCTGCACGCCCGCGTCAAGGATTTCGTCGCCTGTCATCACCAGTCGGGCGTTGCCACCGCCAAACAGGCTGGGGAACATGCGGCCGAAATGCTCGTTGACCTGGGCGAAGGTCTGACCCAGCAGCTCGCGCGTCTCGAGGTCGATCTTGCGGATCGCATCCTCGAGGGTGTCGATGGCTTCGTTGAGGTCGGCGTTTTGCGCGTCGAGAAATGTCTTGCGCTCGCGAGCCGTGCTGAGCTCATCCAGCGCAGCCAGGTTCACGGCACCCAGCGCCGCCACTTCGCGCTGGATGCGGTCAATTTCGCCCTGCAGCCCCCACAGCTTCACGCCGTTGGCTTCGATGTCGGCTTGCAGCCCCTCCAGATCGACCTCGGCCGCCTGGAGCTGATCCAGGTACTGCGCGCCTCCGAGCTGGGCCGCCTGCTCTTCGAGCTGCAGCTTGGTGATCTTCTCGCGCAGCGGGTCGAGGCTGCGCTCGAACTGCAGGCGCTGCTCGTCAGCCTGGCGCAGTCGCGCCGACAAGTCGTCGTAGACGCTGCGCTGCGCGCCCAGGGCCTGTTCTCGCTCGAGCTTGAGCGCCAACGCCGTTTGCAGACCGGCCTGCGCGGCAGCGTCGTTGAGTGTGCCCAGCTCGAGTTCGAGCTGCTCGCCAGCCTGGCTGTTTGCGCGCGACTGCTCGATCGCCGTCTCGATCGCGCGCTGCAGCTCGCCACGCCGAGCCGCCAGGGCGCGGGCCTGGAACTGCGACTCCTGCGCCCGGCGCTCCAGGCCGCGCAGCTGCTCGCGGGCATCCGACAGCCGCCGCTCGGCTTCGATCACCGCTTCCTCGAGCTCGGCATGCAGCTCCTGGGTATGGGCCAGCTGAAGGTCGAGCTCCTCGAATCGTGCCTCGCCGGTCGCGCGGCGCTCTTCGAGCTTTTCGAGCTGGGCATCGACTTCGGCGAGTTCCTCATCGAGCTGGCCGCGCCGCTGTGATGCGGCCTCGGCCTGCTGCGTCAGGCGCAGCAGCTCCACGTGCAGCTGATGGGCACGCGACTGCGCTTCGGCGGCCTCGCGTCGGGCGCCGCCGAGTGTCAGCGAGGCCTCGGTATAGGCTGCCTCGAGCCGGACCAGGGCGCTGCGCGACTCGTCGGCAATCAGTGACTGCGCGCGCAGCTGACGCTCCAGGTTCTCGATCTCCTGCGCGCGAGCGAGCATGCCGGCCTGTTCAGAATCGGGCGCATAGAACGCCACCGAGAATTGGCCCACGGCGTGGCCCTCGCGCGTCATCACCACTTCGCCGTGCGTCAGGCGCGGGCGCGCGGCCAGCGCGTCGTCCAGGCTGTCGGCGGTGTACACGCCTTCGAGCCAGTCGTTGAGCAGCGCCTGCAGCCCACTGTCGCCCGGCCGCGAGCCCATGCGCAACAACTCGGACAACCGCGGCAACGTCTGGTGGGTGTTGGCGATGGCGGACTGGGGCGGGCTGTAGAACGCCAGCTTGGCCGGCGGGGGGTCGGCGACGAAGGCACGCACGGTATCGATGCGCCCCACCTCCAGCGCCGAGAGCTGCTCGCGCAGGGCGGACTCGAGCGCGATCTCCCAGCCAGGCTCGATGTGCACCCGCGTCCAAAGACCCTGTAAACCGTCGAGCCCGTGCCGGGACAGCCAAGGCTTGAGCTTACCCTCGGTCTGCACCTTCTCCTGCAGCGTGCGCAGCGCCGAAAGGCGTGCACCCAGGTCGGCCTGTTTGCCCGATTCGGCATTGACCGCGGCCTGCTGCCGCCGGCGCTGCTCATCGAGATCAGGCACGCGCTCGGACAGCTCGAGCAGGCGGGCCTCGGTCTCGTCGCGGGCGGTATCGGCGGCCACGCTACGCGAGCGCAACTCGTCCAGGCGCAGGGCGTCCGGTGCGGCCAGACCGCGCAACTCGGTGGCCAGTCGCTCGCGCCGGGTGCGCAACTGCCGCGCTTGCTCGTCGACGTTGCGGCTGTCGGCGGCCAGCACCTGGATCTGCTGCTGCACCTCGACGACCCTGGTGCGCTGGGCATTGGCGCGGCCCTGCGCGGCGCGCACGCTCTCGTCGAAATCGGGCAGCCGCATGCCTTCTTCCCCGGCCTGCGCGGCCAGCAGCTCGGCCTGCTCATCGGCGGCAGCAATCTGGCCATCGATCTGCTCGAGCTCGACCTCCGCCTGCTCGCGCCTGCCATCCCACTGTGCGGTCTGGCTCTGCAGGTCGGCCAGCCTCTGCTGCACGCGCTGCCGGCCCTCGACGACGTAGCGGATGCGCTCCTCTAGCCGGCTCACCTCCAGCGCCGCCTCGGCCAGCGCACCTTGTGCCGTGTGCAGGGCGTCGCTGGCAACGTAGTGCGCCTGGCGCACGCTCTCGAGCTCCGCCTCGACATGCCGCAGCTCGGCCAGGCGCGACTCCAGCCCATTGGTGGCTTCGAGCACGGCCAGGCGCACCCGCTCTTGCTCGGTGGCTGCATCGCGGTGCTTGAGGAACCACAGGTGGTGCAGCCTGCGTGTGCCTTCGTCCTGTAGCGCGCGGTATTGGCGCGCCACCTCGGCTTGCTTCTCGAGCTTGTCGAGGTTGGCGTTGAGCTCGCGCAGGATGTCGTCCACCCGCGTGAGGTTCTCCCGCGTGTCCTTCAGCCGGTTCTCGGTTTCGCGCCGGCGCTCCTTGTACTTCGAGACGCCGGCGGCCTCCTCGAGGAACATGCGCAGTTCCTCGGGGCGCGACTCGATGATGCGGCTGATCGTGCCCTGGCCGATGATGGCGTAGGCGCGCGGCCCCAGGCCTGTGCCCAGGAACACATCCTGGACGTCGCGTCGGCGCACCGGTTGGTTGTTGATGAAATAGCTGGAGGTGCCATCGCGGGTGAGCACGCGCTTGACGGCAATCTCGGCGAACTGGTTCCACTGACCGCCGGCACGCGCATCCTCGTTGCTGAACACCAGCTCCACGCTGGCGCGGCTGGCCGGCTTGCGGTTGCCCGAGCCGTTGAAGATCACGTCCTGCATCGACTCGCCACGCAGCTCGCTGGCCTTGCTCTCACCCAGCACCCAGCGAACGGCGTCCATGATGTTGGACTTGCCGCACCCGTTGGGGCCGACCACACCCACGCGCTGGCCGGGCAGCTGGAAGGTGGTGGGTTCGGCGAAGGACTTGAATCCCGAGAGCTTGATCTGGTTCAGTCGCATGGGAACGGCGAGGGCCGTGCGCAGCCGAGGCAGGCGCCCAGGCCACGCATCCAAGTGTTTGATTTACAAGGGAAAATCAGCAGCGCGCGGGCAGACCGAGCGGGCCGGGATGATACCACCGGGCTCCCTGGCCCGAACCACCGCCGCGATGGTTGTCAAGACGCGTGGGGAGCGGGCCTGTCGACCCAGCGGCGCACCGTGGAAACCATGACACGGGCATCCATCGGTTTGGGCAGATGGTCGTCCATGCCGGCGTCGGCGCAGGCCTGCTGGTCCTCGGCAAACACATTGGCCGTCATGGCCACGATGGGCGTGCGGGAGTGCTGCGGCATGTTGCGGATGCGGCGCGTGGCTTCCAGGCCATCCATGCGCGGCATCTGCATGTCCATCAGGATCAGGTCGTAGCGATGCCCAGACGCGAGGTCGACCGCCGACTGCCCATCTGCGGCCAGGTCGACCACGGCCCCGGCATGAGCCAGGATGGCGCGGGCGACCTCCTGGTTGACTTCGTTGTCTTCGGCCAGCAGCACATGCACGCCATCGAGCCTGGGTTCACCTGGTGCGTCGTGTCCTGCGTCCACCTCCGCCGCCGGCACGACCGTCGGGCGCAGCGGCAGATCCACCCAGAACGTCGCCCCCTGGCCGGCAGCGCTGTGCACGCCGATGCTGCCGCCCATCATCGCCACCAATCGGCGGCTGATGGCCAGGCCCAATCCGGTGCCGCCGAAGCGGCGCGTGGTCGAGCTGTCGGCCTGCTCGAACGGGTGAAAGATGCGGCGTTGCTCGTCGTCGTCCAGCCCGATGCCGGTATCCTGAACCTCGATGCGCAGCCGCGACTCGGGCGCCACGCCGACGGGGTGCGCGCGCAGCACGACGCCTCCTTGGGCGGTGAACTTGATGGCGTTGCTGAGCAGGTTGAGAACAACCTGGCTGATACGCGCCGAGTCGCCCAGGACGGCCGGCGGCAGCCCGTGGAACTGCGCGCGCAGACCCAGGCCCTTGGCGTCGGCCGCTTCTCGCACCATGGCGCAGCAGCGCTCGAACAGCGGCTCCAGCGCGACGCTTTCGCTTTCCAGTGTCAGCTTGTCGGCCTCGATCTTGGAGATGTCGAGTACATCGTTGAGCAGCCCCAGCAGGTGATCCGCGGCATGGCCCACCTTGCGCAGCCGGTCGAGCTGTGCAGGCCGTGGGTCCTCGGCCTGCAACAACTGAGTCAGACCGATGATCGCGTTCAGCGGGGTGCGGATTTCATGGCTCATATTGGCCAGGAACGCGCTCTTGGCCCGGCTGGCTGCCTCGGCAACGTCCCTGGCCGCCGCCAGCTCGGCGGTACGCGCATGGACCTCGGATTCCAGGTGCGCGTTCAGCGCCAGCAGTCGGCCCTCGCTGTCACGCAGCGCCATCTCGACCTGCTTGCGCTGGCTCACATCCTGGCGCGTGCCGTACATGCGCAGTGGCGCGCCAGCTTCATTGCGCTCCCACACGCGGCCCCGGTCGAGCAGCCACACCCAGGCACCGTCGCGGTGGCGCATGCGGAACTCGGCCTCATACATTTCCACCTCGTGCGCGAAGTGCCGCCGCAGCGCGGCCTCGATCAGCGCGAGGTCGTCCGGATGGGTGCGCTCGCGCAGCCACACCGTGTTCAGTGTGCCAATCTCCTCGCGTCGCCATCCCAAGAGGGCATAGAAGCGGTCATTGGCCGTGACCTCGCCGGTGCGCGGTATCCATTCCCATGTGCCCACACGCGTCGCTTCGATGGTGGCGGCCAGCCGGTCGTGCTCGTCCGACAACGCCTGCAGTTGCAGCGCCGACCGCTCGTTCATCAGGTTGAACGCCCGCCCGAGCCGCTGGAACTCCTCTGGCCCGGCTACCGCAGCGCGCCGAGCGTGGTCGCCGGCGGCGATCGACTCAGCGGCCTCGGCCAGCCGGACAGCCGGGCCGGCCAGGAAGCGCGCCAGCGGCAGCACAGCGACCATCAGCAGCAACCCCAGCAAAACCTGGCTGCGCACGAACTCACGCGTCAGGATCGCGACCGAGGCCTCGTATCGCGCCTTGGACTGCGCCACAACCACACGCCAGGGCATTTGCGCCACCCCGTGTGCATGGCCGCGCTGCGCGACGCCGCGCAGGTCGAAATCGGCTGCGCCCTGACCCGGCAGCGGCACAGCGCCCAGGTTCTTGCCGGTGGCCGACCAACTTGGATCGGTGCTGGCCAGCACAATTCCTGCGTCATCGAGCAGCAGCGCCACCCCGTCGGGCACCGGCGATGCGCCTCGGGCCAGCACCTGAGCCAGCAATGCGGGCTCCAGCCTTGCGCGCAGCAAACCCAGGGTTCGCGCGCCGCCTGCCGTGATGGGCGCAGTGGCAAACAGCCCTGGATACGTGTCCCACACGGGAACGAGGGGACCGTTCAGCTGCGAGTGATTCAACCGCAGCACCTCGCGGACGTAGCGTTCATTCGATTCGTCGATGCCGACCCGTGCCGGCTGCGTATCCGCCAGGTTCCGCCCCCCAGCATCGAGCAGGCCCACGGACGTGAGGTACAGCGGCTCGCGCAACGTGACGAGCAGCAAATGGCGGTTGATCGTGCGTGCATCGATCGCACTGCTGCGCGCCAGCATCAGAGCCTCGGCCAGCGCGGGGGTCGCCGCATCGGCACGCATGTTGTCCAACAGTCGATCGAGGCGCTCCGCCAACCCGTCTGCGGCACTGCGGGCGGCTTGCTCCAGCCGTGCATCGGCCGCCGCGCGTTCACGCGTCACATCGGTTCGGAACGACACAAAGTTGAGGATGGCCAGCGGCAGCACCGCCAGCAGCAGCAGCGTCAGGGCGATCAGGCGGCGCGTGGTCACGGCAGTAGGTCGGCGCGCAGCATGCGCTCGGGCTGCAGGGGCCGCGTCAAGGTGCCACGCGCCAGGAAGAAATCGCTGTAGCGTGCGATTGTTGCCGCCATTGCCGGCGCCTGCCCGCCCGCACCGAGCAATCGCCGATTGGCGGCCAGATCGGCCGGTTTGATGCCGCGGCGGGCCTCGGCCACCCACTCGGGGCTGCGGTCGAGACGGCGCGCCAACCGTGCATCGCCTTCAGCTGGACGCTCGGCCCACCACTGCTGGGCCTGGAACCAGGCCGCGGCGAACGCCTTCAGCTCTGCGAACCGGCGCTCCACCACGCTGCGTCGCGTGGCCAGCACATCCACGACGAGTCCGGGTGTCTGAGCACTCGAAAAACGCTGCACCGCACCATCAGCCAACGCAGCCGAGGCGTACGGATCCCAGGTGTGGCCGATATCGATCTCCCGACGCTTCAGCGCACGGGGAACGTCCGCGGCATCGACATTCATCCACACCACGCGGCCGTCATCGATACGCTGGTGCTGGAGGTACTCCCTTACGAAGAGTTCACCGAAGCCGCCCAGGTTGGTACCCACGACCATCCGGCCCGCATCGGGGTCGAAGCCCGACCGGCTGAGCAGTTTGTCGCCGCCGTAGGACTCATCGCTGTGGATGAACACCTGCACATCGTGGGCGCCCCGCGTGAGATTGACGAGATCGGCCAACGCCATGCCGACGATGTCGTAACGCCCGGCGGCGAACTCGGCCATCATGCGGTCGGTATTGCCGGGCATGCTGACTTCAATCGTCAAACCGCGCTCGGCCATCATGCCCAGTTCAATGGCAAGCAACACGGGGAAGTAGCCGGCCCAGAGGTCCATGCCCATGTGCAGCACAGCGGCTGCCGGCGGTGCCGCGCCACGGTCGCATCCAGCGAGCGTGGCGGCGCATCCGAGCAGCCAGTGCCTGCGCTGGACGCCCGATCCGCACCCGGTCGCATGCTGACTTCGTGCTGGCATCATCGCCTCGTTCTGAGGACCGCCTACGAACCGGCATTCATTCTATCGACACGGACGGATTGCGTACTCTGTTGCAGTGCTAGCATCCCGGCCCTCCTCCCTCATCGATCGACCAGCCATCATGGCACGCAAGCCCCGCCCGAACGAGCGACCCCTGCCGCCCAATCCGCCCACGGCGCCCAGCAAGGAACTGCACACGTTCGACAACCCGGCGCCCGGGCGCGACTACCTCATCCAGTTCCAGGTCCCCGAGTTCACCTGCCATTGCCCCCTGACCGGCCAACCTGACTTCGCGCACTTCACCATCGATATGGTGCCCGACCGCCTCTGCGTCGAGCTCAAGAGCCTGAAGATGTACTTCTGGAGCTACCGAAACGAAGGTGCGTTCCACGAAAAGGTGACCAACACCATCCTCGAGGACATCGTCGCGGCAACTGCGCCGAGATACCTGCGCATCACCGCCAAGTGGTATGTGCGCGGCGGCATCTACACCAACGTGGTGGCCGAGCACAGGAAGAAGGGTTGGAAGCCCGCGCCGGCTATCGAACTGCCTGCGCTGCCGGTCGAGCGCGGATTGCTTGGTTGATCCCTCAAGGGACAGGGCGACGGGTCGCCACCGCGCCGACGGCGTCCCCGGTCGCCCGAAGGGCCAACAGCTCTGCGGCTTCGTGCCAGCATGCCGCTGTGCCATGATGAACGTTGCCTTGGCCGTGCGCGAAAACCATGCGTGCACCGAGGAACCACGGGATTTGTGAGGGCACGACATGCAATCCATCCGCCACACCCCATACGCATTGGCGGCCGCGGCTTTGGTGCTGGCGCTCGCCGGCGCGCCCGCCCAGGCCGCGCTAGACGTCGGAGAGCGAGCTCCCGATTTCGCCATCGACGCCTCCTTGGCCGGCAGTACCTTCAAGTTTCGGTTGTCCGAGGCCTTGAAGCAGGGGCCGGTCGTGCTGTACTTCTTTCCTGCCGCGTTCTCGATCGGCTGCACCATCGAGGCCAACCGGTTCGCCGAGGCGACCGACGAATACAAGGCCTTGGGCGCCACGGTGATCGGCGTGTCGCACGATGACCTCGACACGCTCAAGCGCTTTTCCACCACCGAGTGCCGCAACAAGTTCGCGGTGGGCGCAGATGCCGACCAGAGCGTGATGAAGTCCTACGACGCCGTGCTCTCGCTCAAGCCCGACTTCGCCAACCGCACGTCCTATGTGATTTCCCCGGAGGGCAAGATCGTCTACCAGTTCACCAGCCTGAACCCCTACCGGCACGTGTCCAACACGATGTCGGCGCTCAAGGGCTGGATCGCGGATCAGCGGCGCTAGTCGATACCCCATGGCGCTGGCCAGCCGCCCTGCCTACCAGAAGTTCGATGTGGCGGTGAAACAAAGCCACATCGACGGTTACGGCGCCTTTGCCGCCGAGGCGATTCCGGCACACCGCAAGATCGGCGAGATACGAGGCGAAACCATCAGCGTGGCCGAGGCCCGTCGGCGCGCCGAGGGTCGCCAGCGCATCATGATCGTCGAGATCTCCGCACGCCGAGCCATCGACGCGTCGGGCTCCCAGGACCCGATGCGCTTCACGAACCACAGCTGCCAGCCCAACGCCCGACTCACGATCCGCGACGGCCGCATCGAGTTCTACGCATTGCGCGCCATCGGCACTGGCGAAGAGATCACCGTGAACTACGGTCCCACCCACCACGAGGGCACGCTGGCCTGCCGCTGCGGCGCCCCAGGCTGCAGCGGCTGGCTGTAGACGCCGCCCCGTCGCCGTCCCGAAGACGGGTCGAACCGATAATCGGGCGATGAATCCGCGCCTGTCGCTGCTGCACCCCTACCCGTTCGAGCGCCTGCGCGAACTCACGCGCGACATTTCGCCCAGCCCGGAGCACCAGCCCATTGGCCTGGGCATTGGCGAGCCTCGGCATGCGACGCCCGAGTTCATCCGCCAGGCGCTGGTGGAGGGCTTCGCCGGATTGTCGACCTACCCGCCCACACTGGGGACGCCGGCGCTGCGGCAGGCCATCGGGGGTTGGGTACAGCGTCGCTACGGCGTACCGGTGTGCCCCGACACCCAGGTGCTGCCGGTCAGTGGCTCGCGGGAGGCGCTGTTCTCGTTCGCTCAGGCGGTGATCGATGGCAGCCGAGAGGGCGCCACTGTGGTCTGCCCCAATCCCTTCTACCAGATCTACGAGGGCGCGGCGCTGCTGGCCGGCGCCCGCACCGCCTTCGCCAACAGCGACCCGACGCGAAATTTCGCCCCTGACTGGGGCCAGATCGACGAGGCGACCTGGGCCTGCACGCAACTGCTCTATGTGTGCTCGCCGGGCAATCCGTCAGGTGCGGTGATGCCGTTGACCGAGTGGCAGCGCCTGTTCGAACTGAGCGATCGCCATGGTTTCGTGATCGCCAGCGACGAGTGCTACTCGGAGATCTACTTCCGTGACGATGATCCGCCGCTGGGGGGCCTGCAGGCGGCTCGGGCGCTGGGGCGCGACGACTACCGCAGGCTGGTGGCCTTCACCTCGCTGAGCAAGCGCTCCAACGTGCCGGGCATGCGTTCGGGCTTCGTGGCGGGCGATGCCCGGCTGATCAAGTCCTACCTGCAGTACCGCACCTATCACGGTGCAGCGCTGAGCCCGATGGTGCAGCACGCCAGCGTGGCTGCCTGGTCCGATGAGGCGCATGTCGCGCACAACCGGGCGCTGTACCGGGCCAAGTTCTTGCAGGTCACGCCCATGCTGGCCGACGTGCTCGACGTGCGCCTGCCCGATGCCGCCTTTTACCTGTGGGCCAGCGTGCCGGGCGGTGACGACATCGACTACGCGCGCGGTCTGTTGGCTCAATACAATGTCACGGTACTGCCCGGCAGCCTCCTGGCCCGCGACGCGCACGGCGCCAATCCCGGCAGCGGTCGCGTGCGCATGGCGCTGGTGGCGGAGCCGGCCGAGTGCGTCGAGGCCGCCCGGCGCATCGTGGCCTACACCCGGGCGTATCAGCCCAGTTGCACGTCGCACTGACGCCGGCCGCTGCCCGCCCTCCCCCCATCCCCCTGACCCTGCGTGATGCCATGAACCCGCAACTGCAATCCCTGATCGACCTGGCCTGGGACGGCCGCGCCAACCTGACGCCCACGAACGCGGATCCCGCCATCCGCCAGGCCGTCGAGGAGGTGATTTCCGCACTGAACGCCGGGCGGCTGCGGGTGGCCGAGCGCCAGGGTGTCGGCCAGTGGCAGGTGAACCAATGGGTGAAAAAGGCGGTGCTGCTGAGCTTCCGGCTCAACGACAACAAGCCCATGCATGCCGGCGACCTCGCCTTCTACGACAAGGTGCCACCGAAGTTCGGCCACTGCGGCGACGACGTGCTGCGCGAGGCCGGCGTGCGCATTGTTCCGCCCGCGGTGGCGCGCCGCGGCAGCTTCCTGGCCAAGGGCGTGGTGCTGATGCCCAGCTACGTCAACATCGGCGCCTATGTCGACGAAGGCGCCATGGTCGATACCTGGGCCACCGTGGGCTCGTGCGCGCAGATCGGCAAGAACGTGCACCTGTCGGGCGGAGTGGGCATCGGCGGCGTGCTCGAACCGCTGCAGGCCAATCCCACGATCATCGAGGACAACTGCTTCATCGGTGCGCGCTCGGAGATCGTCGAAGGCGTGATCGTCGAGGAAAACTCGGTGATCAGCATGGGCGTGTACATCGGCCAGAGCACGCCCATCTATGACCGTGAGCGCGACGAGGTGAGCTACGGCCGCGTGCCGGCGGGCTCGGTGGTCATCTCCGGCAGCCTGCCGCGCGAGGGCGGCAAGTACAGCCTGTACTGCGCCGTGATCGTCAAGCGGGTCGATGCGCAGACGCGGGCCAAGACGAGCATCAACGAGCTTCTGCGCCCGTAGGATGTGGGCCCCGGTCGCCTGGCGACCGCCCCCGAGGGGCTACCCGCCCCGACCGGGGAACCCGGATCGGGGCGGGCCCGCTTGCCGGGAGCGCGTTCCCCTGGCCGCCGCGCGGCCTGTCCCCTGCCGGGGACGAAGTGCATCGGTGCTGTTGCCGGGCGCCCTGGCCGCGTGGCGACCGTAAGATAGGGGTGGTGGGGGTACCCTGGCCGGGGTGCGGCTCGTCCCTGGGTCGGGACATCGCGACAAGGAGAGACCTGTGAGCGGAAACATGGAGCGGGTGTTGCGCCTGATGAGCGAGCGCAATGCCTCGGACGTGTACCTGTCGGCGAACATGCCGATTCAGATCAAGATCCACGGGCAGGTGTTGCAGCTGTCCGATCAAGTGCTCACCCCGCAGCAACCCAGGCAACTGCTGGCCGAGTTGCTGTCGCCCAAGCAGATGGAGGAACTGGACGAGACCGGTGAGTTGAACCTGGCCATCGGCATCGACAAGGTGGGCAGTTTCCGCCTGTCGGCGTTTCGCCAGCGCGGCACCATCGCGGCGGTCTTCCGGCACATTCCCCACATCATCCCAACGCTGGAGTCGCTGAACGTGCCGCCCGGGCTGGCCCAGCTCGTGCTGGAAAAGCGTGGCCTGATCCTGATGGTGGGTGCCACCGGCACCGGCAAGAGCTCGACATTGGCGTCGATGCTCGAGATGCGCAACAAGCAGATGCCGGGCCACATCCTCACAATCGAGGACCCGGTGGAGTTCCTGTTCAGCAGCAAGAAGTCGGTGGTCAACCAGCGCGAGGTGGGCCGCGACACCGTATCGCTGCAGATCGCACTGAAGAACGCACTGCGGCAGGCGCCCGACTGCATCATGATCGGCGAAATCCGCGACCGGGAAACCATGACCTCGGCCCTGAGCTACTCGCTTTCAGGCCATCTGGTGCTGGCCACCCTGCACGCCAACAACAGCTACCACGCGTTGGGCCGCATCCTGTCGTTCTATACCCCCGAAGCGCGCCCGGTGCTGCTGGCCGACCTGGCCGCAGGCCTGCGTGCGGTGGTTTCGCAGCGGCTGCTGCGCGCCGTTGCGGGCGGACGCGTGCCTGCCGTCGAGATGATGCTCAACACCAAGCTGGTGGGCGAGATGATCGAGAAGGGCGACTTCCCGGGCGTGAAGGAGGCAATGGAGAAGTCTCTGGCCGAGGGCTCGCAGACCTTCGAGGCCGACATCGCCCGCATGATCAACCAGGGCATCGTCACCCGCGACGAGGGCCTGTCGCATGCGGATTCGCCGACCAACCTGATGTGGCGACTGCAGAATGAAACCTCACCCGTATCGCGCATCCCGCCGAAGCGCGAGGAGCCCGACGTACCCGTGTTCACCGACTTCACCGTCGACGTGATCCCCGAAGTGGCCAAGGCGCCTGGGAAGTCGCTCATGTTCGGTGCTGTACCCAAACAGTGATGCCGCAGGCGACCGCTTGAACACGCTGGAGTTGCTCGAGGCGCTGATCGGTCAAGCGTCGGTCACACCCGATGACGCCGGATGCCAGGCCCTGGTGCAGGGCCTGCTCGAACCGCTGGGTTACGTGTGCGAATCCATGCCGCATGGCCCGGCCCAGGCGCGCGTGAGCAACTTCTGGGCGGTGCACGGCGGTGAAACGCCCGGACCGCTGCTGGTGTTGGCTGGGCACACCGACGTAGTACCGCCCGGCCCGCGCGAGCGCTGGACGAGCGACCCCTTCGTACCCACGCGGCGCGACGGACAGCTCTACGGTCGCGGAGCCGCCGACATGAAGGCTTCGGTGGCCGCGATGGTGGTGGCAGCCGCTGACTTCGTGCGCCAGCATCCCAGACACGCCGGCGCATTGGCATTGCTGCTCACCAGCGACGAAGAAGGTGTGGCGGTGGATGGCACGGCGCGCGTGGTCGATGCACTCCAGGCCCGAGGCCTGCGACCCGATGCCTGCATCGTTGGCGAGCCCACCTCAGTCCACGTGCTTGGCGACACCATCAAGAACGGCCGCCGCGGGTCGTTGTCGGCCCGCGTGGTCGTGCGCGGTCGCCAGGGCCACGTGGCCTATCCGCACCTCGCGCGCAACCCGGTCCACGAGATGTCGCCGGCTCTGGCCGAGCTCGCCGCCCTGCGCTGGGATGAAGGCAACGCCCACTTCCCACCCACCACCTGGCAGGTGTCCAACCTGCATGCGGGCACCGGGGCACTCAACGTGATCCCTGGCGAGGCCGTGCTGGAGTGCAATTTCCGCTATGGAACGGCCTCGACGCCCGAATCGCTGCGCAGCCGGATGCTGGCCGTCCTGCAACGCCATGGCCTGGACGTCGATGTGCAGTGGACCCTGGGCGCCGAGCCCTTCCTCACGCAACCGGGGCGCCTGAGTACCGCATTGGCCGAGGCCATCGAGGCCGAGACCGGCCGCCGCCCGCAGTTGTCCACCACCGGCGGCACCAGCGACGGGCGGTTCCTGGCTCGCGTGTGCGCCGAAGTGCTCGAGTTCGGTCCGATCAACGCCAGCATCCACCAGGTCGACGAGCACGTGGCGGTGGACGACCTGCCGCGATTGACCGCCATCTTCCACCGCACCGTGCGCGCGATGCTGACATGAGGCCCCCACGCTCGCCGCCCCTTGGGCAGGGGTGCGGTGGCTGCAGGCACCACTGACATGACCTTGATCGAAGCCGTCGAAGAGGCCCGAGCCCGCCTGCACGAGGCGGGCGTTTCGTTCGGGCACGGAACCACCAACGCGCATGACGAGGCGGTGTGGCTGGTGCTGTGGCGCCTGGGCCTGCCACTGGACCAGCTCGACGAGGTGGCTGCGCGCGAACTCGATGCGGCGAAGCTGGCCGCTATCCGCGCGTTGGTGGACGAACGTGTGCGCAGCCGGCGACCGGCGGCCTATCTCACCGGCGAGGCCTGGCTGCAGGGCGTTCCCTTCACGGTGGACGAACGGGTGATCGTGCCGCGCTCGCTCATCGCCGAGTGCATCGCCGACGGCAGCATCGACCCCTGGCTCGATGAACGCACTCACGCCGTGCTCGACCTGTGCACCGGCAACGGCAGCCTTGCCGTGCTGGCAGGCATGGCCTGGCCCGACGTGCATGTGGACGCCGCCGACCTCAGCGCCGACGCGCTGGCGGTGGCCCGCCTGAATGTGGCGCGCCACGGGCTGGGTGATCGCATCACGCTGCTTCAGGGCGATGGACTGGACGCCGTTCATGGTGAACGCTATGACCTTATCTTGTGCAACCCTCCCTACGTGAACGCCACATCGATGGCGACACTTCCGGCCGAGTTCCGCAGCGAGCCTGCGCTCGCACTGGCCGGAGGTGCTGACGGCATGGATTTCATACGGGCGCTGCTGGCGCACGCCGCCGCAGCGCTCACCGAGCGCGGTGTACTGGTGCTCGAGATCGGCCACGAGCGCATGCACTTCGAGCATGCCTTTCCCACGCTGAACCCGGTATGGCTGGCCACCAGCGCCGGCGACGACCAGGTGCTGCTGCTCGAGCGCGCTGCACTGCTGCCGCTCGCGGCCACCCCTGCCTGAATTCATGATCACGCTGAAGAATCTCACGCTGCGCCGCGGTGCCAAGGTGGTGCTGCAGGATGCCAATGTCACCCTCAACCCCGGCGAGAAGGTGGGGCTGATCGGCCGCAACGGCGCGGGCAAGTCGTCGCTGTTCGCCCTCCTGGCCGGCCGTCTGCACGCCGATGCCGGCGACGCAAGCATGCCACCGCGTTGGAACCAACCCGGCGGAGTTGCCGAGGTCGCGCAATCCATGCCCGAGACCGAGGAGCCGGCAACCGACTTCGTGCTCGACGGCGACGTGCCGCTGCTGCAGGCCCGTTTGGCGCTCGCCCGGGCCGAAGCCTCGGGCGACGGCCACGCCATCGCCGAGGCGCACATGCATCTGGAGCAGGCCGGTGTGTTCGACGCCCGTTCGCGCGCCCAGTCCATGCTGCTGGGGTTGGGTTTCCGGCCCGAACAGCTCGACGCGCCGGTGCGCAGCTTCTCCGGCGGCTGGCGGATGCGGCTGCAACTGGCGCGGGCGCTGATGTGTCCGGCCGAGCTGATGCTGCTCGACGAGCCGACCAATCACCTCGACCTCGACGCTCTGGTGTGGCTCGAAGGCTGGCTCAAGCGGTACGACGGCCTGCTGCTCGTCATCAGCCACGACCGCGAGTTCCTCGATGCCGTCACCGGCGTCACATTGCATCTCGAGGACGCGTCGCTCACCCGCTATGGCGGCAACTACACCGCCTTCGAGGAGATGCGCGCCGAGCGCATGGCACAGCAACAGGCTGCGTTTTCGCGCCAGCAGGACAAGATCGCCCACCTGCAGCGCTTCATCGACCGCTTCAAGGCCAAGGCCACCAAGGCGCGCCAGGCGCAGAGCCGCGTCAAGGCGCTGGCGCGCATGGAGCGACTGGCGCCGGTGCTCACCGCCAGCGACTTCGAGTTCTCGTTCCGCGAGCCGCAAAGCCTGCCCAACCCCATGCTGGTGATGCGCGAGCTGGCGTGCGGCTACCCGGCCGCGCCCGAGGGCGGAGCGCCGACGATCATCGTGCGCCACGTCGACCGCACCGTGCTGGCCGGCCAGCGCATCGGCATCCTGGGTGCCAACGGCCAGGGCAAATCCACGCTGGTGAAGACGATCGCCCGGGTGCTGCAGCCGCAGGGCGGCACCCTCACCGAAGGCAAGGGGTTGGCCATCGGCTACTTCGCGCAGCAGGAGCTCGACCTGCTGTCGGAGGACGATACGCCGCTGCAGCGCATGGTGCGGCTGGCACGCGAGATGCCAGCTGCCGATGCGCGCGACTCGCGCGAGCAGGCGCTGCGCGACTTCCTCGGCCAGTTCCGCTTCGTGGGCGACATGGTGCACCAGCGCGTAGGCACGCTCTCCGGCGGTGAGCGAGCACGCCTGGTGATGGCCACGATTGTCTGGCAGCGCCCCAACCTGCTGCTGCTGGACGAACCCACCAACCACCTCGACCTGTCCACGCGCGAAGCACTATCGATCGCGCTCAACGAGTTCGAAGGCACGGTGCTGCTCGTCAGCCACGACCGCGCACTGCTGCGCGAGGTGTGCGACGAGTTCTGGCTGGTTACATCCGGCGGCGTGCTTCCCTTCGATGGCGACCTGGACGACTACCAGCGCTGGTTGCTCGACGTATCGCGGGCTCTGTCGCGTGGCGCCACGCCGCCGCCATTGCCGGGTCCCACCACCACCTCGGATGCCCCCGCGCCACGCGCCGCGCCGCCAGCCACCCCCGGCGCGGTCACCGACACGACTGGAGGCAGGCGCGACGACCGCAAACAAGCCGCGCAGGCCCGTGCCGCCATGGCCAGTCGCACCCGGCCCCTGCGTATCGAGATCCAGGGCATCGACGAGCGGCTCGAGCGGCTCGCCACCGAGCGCACCGAAATCGAGGCCACGCTCGCCACCCCGGGCATGAGCGGACAGCAGATCGCCGATGCGGGCCGGCGCCTGAACCACATCGCCGCCGAGACGGCCATGCTGGAGGAGCGCTGGCTCGAACTGCAGTCGCAGATAGAGGCGATGACGGCCGTTGGCTGAGTGGCGACGATCAGGGCTTGCGTGGTGCCGATGCGGCGGCTGCAGCTGGTGCGCCGGCCTGAGCCACGACGCCCGCGCGGCTGCCCAGCCACCAGCCCCTCGCGCCATCGGGCACCACGGCGGTGAGTGACAGACGGTCCGTCCGCGGCTGTGCGGCGAAGCTGCGTCCGCCATCGCTGCTGACCGCGTAGTAGCCGTCCAATCCCACCGCCACGACCTGGCTGCCCACCGACGCAAGGGCCGTGATCGAGCTGCGCCCGCCGCTGTCGAGGCTGCGCCAAGTCTGGCCGCCATCGTCGCTGCGCCACAGCGCCCCGCGCTGGCCCGCGACCAGAACACCACCGTCGGCCAAGGCGATGCCACACCACAGCGAGCCCTTGGCGCCGGTGGTCAGGTAGCGCCAGTTGCGCCCGCGATCGTCGGAGACCGCAACCAGGCCGCGCTCGCCGGTGGCCCACAGCCGGCCAGCGCCGTCGGCGAAGAGGCCGAGCAGGTTCAGGTCGGCCTTGCGCGCACCCGGTGGCGTGGGCATGGTGATCGTCTCCCAGGTCTGACCGCCATCGGCGGTTGCCAGCACCAGCGACCACAACCCGACCGCCACGCCATGGCGGGCATCGAGGAAGTGAACCGCGAACAGCGGGCGGTCTTGCGAAAGATCCGTTCGCTGTGCCGCCCAGCGCCGGCCGCCGTCCGCCGTGTGCAGGATGGCGCCCCAGTGACCGACCGCCCAGCCCTTCTCTGCGTCAACGAAGTGCACCGACGTGAGCGTGGCATCCAGCGGTATGCCAGTCACCTGGCGCGGTGTACCACCCTCGATCTCGAGAACCATACCGCGTTCGCCCACCGCCACGGCTCGCGCTCCGGCACGCGCCAGCCCGAGCATCAGGGCCTGAGTGGCACCTGGGCTGGCGGCCACGACCTGCGGCCGCACCGTGCGCAGCGCGTCGGCTGTCGCAGCGGCGTTCAAACCGGCCACCGGCGCGCTGGCCGCGCGATCGGCCGCCAGGGCCGCAGCGACCAGTCCCAGCCAAAGGGCAGCCGCCAACCACGCACCGCCCCGTCTCTGCCCGCGTTGCATCATGGCCGGCCCCTTCAATGGAACATCGCCGAGGCCCGCACTGGCCGGCGGCGCGGCACCAGGCGGTCGATCCATACGGCGAACGCCGGCAATACCGTCATCGCCATCACCATGTTGACCATGAACATGAACGCCAGCAACTGGCCCATGTCGGCCTGGAACTTGAGCTCCGAGAACGACCAGGTGGCCACGCCGACCGCCAGGGTGATGGCCGTGAATATGGTTGCCACGCCCACCTCCAACAACGCGTGCTCGACCGCCTTGACGATGGGCTGCCCGGCGCTCAGGTGCAACTGGAGCCGGTTGTAGATGTAGAACGCATAGTCGACGCCGATGCCCACCGCCAGCACCATCACCGGCAACGTGGCGACGGTCAGGCCGATGCCCTGTGCCTTCATGAAGGCGTAGCCCACGAAAGTGCCCACCGTCAGCGGCAGGCAACACGCCAGCACCGCGCGCCAATCACGATACACGCCGAACACGAGCAGCACGATGACGGCGTACACGTACAGCATCATGGGCAACTCGCTGGTGGCCACCTCCTCGTTGATGGCCGCCAGCACGCCCGCGTTGCCGGCAGCCAGGCGCATCGTCACACCGGGCAAGGGCTGCTGCTCACGGAACTGCTTGGCCGCACCGATGACACCGTCGATCGTCCGGGTCTTGTGGTCGGCCAGGTACAGGTGGGCTGCGGTCATGCTGCAGTCCTTGCGCATGGTGCCAGGCAGCCGGGCCACTTCGAACGACAGTGCCGAGTAGTTGGCGGGGTCGATTGGCACCACGGCCATCTTCGGGTTGCCCTCGTTGTAACCCTCGCTGTACTGCCGCAACTGCGTGGAATAGGAGTCGATCGACAGCACGCCAGGCACCGGGCGCATCGCGAAGGCGAATCGGTCGTGGTGCTGGCCGACGGCCACCGCCTCGCATGAGTCGGGCGCAGCCTCGAACACCACGGTCAGCCAGTCCAGCCCCATGTCGTAGCTCGACGCGATGGAGACTGCATCGCGATTGAACCGCGCCTCGGCACGCAGCTCCGGTGCTCCTGGCTCCAGCGTGCCGACGACGCGGTCACGCGCATAGCCCCAGGCCAGTGCGAACACGGCCGCCGCCAGCGCCAGCACCATGGCCGCGGGTCGCGGTTCGGCCACACGGGCCAGCCGCCGCAACCAACCCGCCCGCGCCTCGCGCAGTTGCATCTGGCGCTGGGCGTACGCCTGCCCCACGTTGGCATACGAGGCCGCCAGCGGCAGCATGATCAGGTTGGTGACGATCTTGTAGGCCACGCCGAGCGCGGCAGCGACAGCGAGCTCGCGCACCATCGGGATCGGGATCAGCAGCAGCGTGATGAACGTGACGAAGGCCGTCACCAACGCCAGCGTTCCCGGAACCAGCAAGCCCGAGAAGCTGGCCCGCGCCGACGCCTCGGCCGACTTGCCCAGGGAGATCTCGCGCACGATGGTGTTGATCTGCTGCACCCCATGGGACACGCCGATGGCGAACACCAGGAAGGGCACCAGCACAGCCAGCGGATCGAGCCCATAGCCCAGCAGCCGCAGGGTGCCGAACTGCCAGACCAGTGACGCCAGCGAGCACAGCACCGGCAGCAGCGTGAACTGCCACGACCGGCTGTACCACCACACCGCAGCGGCCGTGAGCACGAGCGCGATCGCGCAGAACTCGAGCACCGCGGCTGCGCCATCGGCGATGTCGCCGATCTGCTTGGCGAAGCCGATGATCTGAACCTCGAAGCCGGCATCCTCGTGCTTGGCTCGCATGGCCTCGAGCACGGCGTTGTAGGCCACGTAGTCGAGTTGTCGCCCCTCGGCATCAAACTCGTTGAGTTCGGCGGTGATCATGGCGCCGGCCTGGTCGCGTGCGACCAGCGAGCCGACGAACCCGCCCTGGCTGGCGGTGCGGGCAATGCCGGCAATGGTGGCCTCGTCCAGGCCCGCCGGAGTCACGGTGCCGGGGATCAGCGGATCGGCCCGGAATCCCTCTTCGGTGATCTCGTTGACGAACGCGTTGGGCGTCCACATCGAGGTGACGCTGCCACGCGACACATGCGGCAGGAACATCACGGCCTGGGTCACGTCGTGCAGGCGCGTGAGGCCCTCGCGGGTCCAGATGGTGCCCTGGCGTGCCCGCACCACCACCGTCAGCCGGTTGGCACCGATCAGTTCATCGCGGTACGTGCGAAAAGTCTGGACGTACTCATGCCCAACGGGCAGCTGCTTCTCGAAGCCGGCATCCATGCGCAGCTTCAGGGCGAACCAGCCCATGACCGCGGTGAGGATGGCCAGCGCAACCAGGATGAGGCCGCGGCGCGCGAAAAGCGCCGCCTCGAGGCGCGCCAGGCGCGGACTCGCGCCTGATGCGCCAGGAGGTTTGTCGCTCATGAATGACGGTAGGCGGTGGCGCTGTCAGCTCAGAAGTTGCGCGACAGGAAGGCACCGAAGAAGCTGCGGTCGCCCAGCGGTTGATCGAACGGGTTCCTGCCACCGCCATAGCGCGCCATGTTCACCCCGATCTGCCAGTTCGCCGGGTTCTGCGTGAACAACAGGTAGAAGTTGGCCACGCGCGCCCCCTTCATGAAGGTGGCCGCCAAATTGGGGGTGCGACCGGACATGGCCTGGAAGTAGTACAGCCCCGGCGTGACCTGCCAGCCCGGGATGATGGAGCCGTCGTAGACCCAGCTGAAGTCGAAGTTGAAGCCCCATGAGGTTCGGGTACCGGCGCCGTAGACCGTGGCACCGCCGTCGTCGGACCACCCCCACAGGCCCGCCGCGGGCAGCTGTGCCACCGGCGTGCCGTCAGGCGCGTTGCGGTAGTAGACGGACTTCAGGTCCGGATAGCGGATGACCACCGCCTCGGCCAGCAGTGTGGCCGTGTCGGCGCCCAGCAGCTTGAGCAGCGCGCCGTGGTCGCCCGGTGTCAGGCTCAGCAGGCCGGTCACATGCATCTGCCAGCGCTTGCCGTCGACGTACTGATTGCAGGCTGCGGCCGGGGCCAAGCCGGCGACGTTGTCACCCACCATGGCGGGGTCGTAGCAACCCGACAGCGCGATGGCGTCCTTCGGCCGATACGACAGTTCGGCACCGATGGCCCAGTTGCCCACCGGGAAGCTGACCGACGCGCCGAAGAGCTTGCGGTCCTCGAGGAAGGTCCACTGGGCCTCGGACTGGCCGTTGATGAACTGCAGGTTCGGCGTCTTGTCGTGGTA
>Ga0154020_10002223_pt1 | contig 23552 bp, 27 predicted proteins | sample Klosneuvirus_201_FD_109709 | JGI IMG/M metagenome (GOLD analysis project Ga0154020, IMG submission 109709) | Active sludge microbial communities from wastewater, Klosterneuburg, Austria - Klosneuvirus_20160825_MG | ecosystem: Engineered > WWTP > Aerobic digester > Activated sludge | place...
GATGCACGATACCGGACTAACACCGGAAGAGGCTGAAGAAATTTACTACCTCACGGCATTGGCCAAGTTTGATGATCGTTTTGTAATACCGGCTTCTCACAGAGAGCAATCTATCGAGATGTTAGATTTCACTGGTGATACGAAAGGATCCGTTGGATTTGGATTTAAGGAAACTCCTGCAAGAGGAGCGTGATTGTAAAAATAAAGGACATAGCAATGACTGTAGCAAAAATAAATAATGATCACTACCGTTTGATGGCAAGCCTTCTTGATTTTCCTGATAAGGAATTTGTTGAGCATGTAAGTGAAGTACACGCTTTGATTAAAGAGCGTTATCCTGATGCTGAGAAAAATTTTGAGCCATTCTTTGAATTGGTTAAAAGCATTTCGCTTGATGATATCCAGGAACTATACACACGATCATTTGAAGTACAGGCTATCACCACTCTTGATCTTGGCTATTTACTTTTTGGCGATGACTACAAGCGAGCGGAGTTATTGGTGAACCTGAATCGAGAGCATAACACCGTTGGCAACAACTGCGGACATGAACTGGCCGATCACTTGCCCAACGTAATAAGATTGATCACTTTACTTGAGGATGATGAACTAAGACGTGAGCTATTGAAAAAATTAATTATTCCTGGGTTGAAAAAAATGATTGGAGATTTTGACCCTGAAAAATTAGAAAAAAAGAATGAGGTATATGTGAAACATCACAAAACGCTAATTGAGTTAAAAGAACATAGTGGTACAATCTATCAGTTTCCGATCATGACATTATTATCCATGATAGAAATGGATTTTGAGTTGACTGCTGTTGAAAAAGAAGCGACCTCTGATTTTCTAACCTCTTTAAGTACCGAAATGAAAATAGAAGATTAACCACTGAATCATGAATATCTTAAATACTTTCCTGTTCGTCATTCTTCCTTATCTGGCATTGGTTATATTTTTAATCGGCACCATATACCGATATCGCAATGTAAAATTTCAGATCTCATCGCTTTCATCAGAATTTCTAGAAGGCAAACAATTGTTTTGGGGCTCTGTTCCTTTTCACTGGGGCATGATGTTTCTTTTCTTTGGGCATCTCATTGCTTTTCTCATTCCGCAAAGTGTTTTGATCTGGAACAGCCATCCGGTGCGACTACTTGTTTTAGAAGTTGCTGCTTTTGCTTTCGGGCTGAGTATGTTAGTGGGTTTGGTGAATTTGATTTACAGAAGGTCTACCAATGACCGTATACGAGTTGTCTCCACTTGGATGGACTATGTAGTAGAAGGATTACTGGTCGCTCAAGTGATATTGGGTTTGTGGGTTGCTTTGGAGTATCGCTGGGGTTCTTCCTGGTTTGCATCTTCATTAACACCTTATCTATGGTCTATCTTTTTGCTAGAGCCCAGGATCGATGCTGTCGTGGCAATGCCGCTGGTTATTCAATTACATATTGTTGGGGCTTATCTGATTGTATTGTCATTTCCTTTTTCACGTCTGATGCATGCGCTGGTAGCTCCACTAGATTATATCTGGAGACCTTATCAACGGGTGATCTGGAATTGGAATAAGGATAAGGTGCGAAGTACTGCTACGAAATGGTCGATACACCGGCCAAAGAATAATTAATAAAATAAAACGTATGATTGATTTAAAGAAAATAAATAACATCGACCCGTTGAAACGGATGGTAGAAAAGGATTCTGGCGTGGAGGAACTTTCTCCCATGGATCCACCGGAAGCGTACGATCTGCCTACTACGGATGCTATTCCGTATGAAGAGATGAACCCGGTGCTACAAAAACTCATTGACGAACATGATGGACTTAAGGCAGAAATGGATGTGTTCGAAAAATCCCTGATTGCGTTTAAGGCAAATGGTTGGAAAACTGATTCTGAAATTGATAAAAACTTTTCGAAGTTCTTTTCCTTTATGGATGACCAATTGGTAAAACATCAATTGAAAGAAGAAAAACTTTTATTTCCACTTCTTCAGCAAAGACTTCTCGAGAAAAAGGAACACAGCAATGGCAGTTTTCCAAAATCAGCTATTGATATGCTGGAAGATGATCACATGAAAATCAACCAGTACTTGACACTGATGTTTAATTTTAATGCGCTTGCAGCACGGTTGCCCGATGTAGCCTCCAGGGCATTGACATTTGATGTGGCTACCGAACAGGGATTTTCTTTGATAGAATTACTGAAGCTTCATATCTTCCGTGAGGAGAATATAATTTTTCCTAAAGCCAACCAATACATAACCAAAGACGAGTTTGAAAAAATGCTAAAGCAATTTGATACTTATCAGCAATATTGAAGGAGTGTGCTGAACAAAGCAATAGATGGATCGTTGAGTACGAGTGAACAAAGTATGATGATGAGTTTGTTTTAAGCTTATAAAGATTTGGACGTTATATTAATTTTCATCCAGAAATTCTTTCCGCACTTCCCGACTATTCGCATAACATACGGGAGAACTTGGTTCTGCTGTTTCTTCAGATTCTATTTTAGTCTGCATGGGCCGCTGCGTAACCTCATGAATCCGATTTTCTAAGATGGAGATAACCCAAGCAGTAAAATCATTGGGTTGTAACCAATTACTATCAGGCTTAACGCCTGATTGTTTACCGCGGGAGGTTTCCATGCTTGAAGGGCTGATGCAGGTTATTTTAATATTATCAGCACGCAGCTCTTTATATAAAGTCTCACTAAGTTCTTGAATGTCATATTTCGTAGCGGAATAGCCAGTACTATTCGGCCGTGGTGTTTTTCTCAAAACAGAGTCAATAGTAATGATGTGGCACTGATTCTTATTTCGTTTCATCAGCGGAACGAAGGAAGATGTCAGATAGAATGTTCCGTTCAAATTGGCATTGATCATTTGGTGCCATTGCTCCTGGGAGAGTTCATCCATTTTCCTGAAATACCCTACTCCGGCATTGTTGATGAGAATGGCCGGAGTAAGAGATTCAGAAAAAGTATTTTTTACCCAAAGGGCGATAGCTTTTTGATCGGTGATGTCTAAGGCAACTGGGATAAACGATTTTCCTAACTGAGCTTGAAGAGTGTTGAGCTTTTCCAACTTGCGGGTAATGCCATAGACGATGGCATCTTTTGCGATCAGGGCACTTACAAGTGCGACTCCGAATTCGCTACTGAAACCTGTTACTACAGCTATTTTCCGTTTTAGATTCATTTACCCATTCATTTAAGTTTTCTGAAGTAACCCTAAATATAGAGTGACTTCAGAAAACCTACTGATTGTTTCCCCGGTTGGAAGAAGTAATAAAATGATGGAATCAATGTGACACAATTCTCCGCTACACTTCTGATATCCCCGGTAGGGCTAAGATAGCGAATTTACAGACTTTCTATGGTTTATACAGACAGTTTATAGCTCGACCAAAGCGATAGGGGGTGCCTAGGGTTGCCAGAAAGTCTTTTTGCTGTGTCATTCTGTTTGTTATTTAAGAATCATCTTAATTTATAAACTGCTGCTTTTCGGAGCCATTTTTTTAGCTCTTTGTGTTCAACAGGCGCTAGGTATTGAAAGGACTTTTTATATTCTTTTCGAAAAAGCCGGTTATCAAATTTTAGTTTTGATAAAACCGTCTTGCAATATTCTAACATACTTTTTTTAAAAACCTCGCCCTTCATGTCCTTTTGTCGAAAAACTTATAATGAATATTCTCCCACCGATTCTGGTTGATAAAGTATTTCAATAATCTCAAACTGTCCAACACCACTAGGAATTTTCCAGGAGACCTGATCACCTTTTTGTTGACCTATAAGAGCTATGCCGACAGGCGAAAGAATAGAGATTTTACTTTCACGGCTATTCGCACTTTCTGGATAGGTGATAGTAACCTCTATTTCCTTTTGGGTTAGTGACTCACGCAGTCGCACCCTTGAATTCATGGTGATTACACGCTTGGATATTTTCAATTGCGAAATAGTCTCAGCCGACAGAAGTTTTAAATAAAGTTGCCTTTCCATGATGGATAGCCTTTCTGTAGAGGGCACATAATTCATTCGTGCGAGCAAACGCTCATAATCATCCACCGTAATTAATACATTTTTCATAATAAATAGTTATTTCCTATACAGATAGCAGGATGTATGCCAATTTTGTTTTGGCACATTACATGGCCCATACGCCTGTTTTAATTAAGCCGTATAGGGGGATAATACTCACTGAGTAAATATTACCCGGTTACTAAAAATACATTTTAGGCCTTCAACTTCACCGAAGACTATTTCACAAACATATTTGTATTGTTTTTATCCCTCTGTGCAGTTTCTGTGCCAGTATATTAAAAGGAGGACGTTTGTGGCTATTTACCTTAAAACGGAGTAGTGAAAATACTCGATGGGTATTAATTCCTCATAAAATTAAATTGTTTTATCTTGGAGGGACAGTTTCTGTCTTAGGATATTTAGCTTTGCATCGCACAATCGTAGCCGTTACCGGTAATTAATTAGAAGTACAATACACAAACTTATGGATGAATACAAAATAAGAATAATTGAAACAGTGGTTGTCTTGTTCTCCTATTTCCTATTGAGAATTACAATACAAAAGGCCATTCAGAGAGTGAGTAAAGTGGCGCATCAAAAAATTAAGGCACAGGTTATTAAAAAACTTATTAATCTTTTCCTTCTTTTTATCAGTTTACAGTTCGTGCTATTCATTTGGGGTGTTGATCCATCTCAATTAATTTTCTTTATCTCCTCTATGTTAACGGTATTGGGGATAGCACTTTTTGCGCAATGGTCAATACTTTCAAATATTACATCTGCCCTGATTATTTTTTTTAGCCATCCGGCAAATATTGGGGATATTATTACTTTACTTGATACGGATCGTCAGATTGAAGGAAGAATCACTGACATTGAAGTCTTTTTTGTAATTCTTGAAACAGAAGGAGGAGAAAGAATTACAATCCCGAATAATATTTTTATGCAGAAGATAATTAGCCGCAAGAGTAGTGCTTAATCTTTTGTGTGGGCTCATAAATCAATTCTTTAATTCCGACTTAGCCTGGGTAAAATGAAAAGAGTAACGACCGATCTTAAATTAAAAGAACGTGTAAAGGAATTAAAATGTCTTTATGCAATTTCAAAGATCGCTTGGGAGGAAGAACATGATTGGGATGCTTTTTTCTCCAAGACACTTTCAATTTTACCAAATGCTATGCAATTTCCATCATTAGCAGAGGCAAGCATAATCGTGGGAAAGGATACCATTAGTTCGCCAGGTTTTTCAAAATGCAAAATGGTTATGACTGCCGTATTGCCAGTAGGCAGGCGAAAGTATGGAACCATTAAAATCGGATACCGGCCCCCAACAGGAAGGAACAGAGAAAAACTTGCTTTTCTGCCAGAGGAGAAGAAATTGATCAAGATGGTTGCGCGTGAATTATCCCTCTATATAAAACGAACTGCCATGGAGGAAGAAAAAGAGAAGTTGCAAATGCAGTTGCAGCATTCGGAAAGGCTCGCGTTTGTAGGTGAATTGTCTGCGGGTATTGCGCACGAATTGAATGAGCCTTTTGGCCGCATATTGGGGTTTGCGCAATTAATAAAGAAATCAGGTGGCTTAAATCCACAGCAAGACGAAGACCTTGATCGAATTATAAAAGCATCACTTTTTACACGTGAGATTATTAAGAAATTAATGATCTTTTCCAGGCAAATGCCTCAACAGATTGTTTCTGTAAACCTGAATACAACCATTTCAGATATTCTTTATTTTATTGATGTTCGAATCCAAACCCGTGAAATCAAAATTATTGAACGACTAGAGCCCAACCTGCCAAACATTCAAGCTGATGCTGTTCAGATGAGTCAGGTACTGGTAAACCTGATTACTAACGCCATTCATGCCTTGCCAAATGGAGGCGAGATTCGCATTACAACAAAGCGAAAAGGAAACGGTGTATTACTTACTGTAAAGGATACCGGCATTGGAATGTCACTGGCTACGCAAAAGAAAATATTCAAACCATTTTTTACTACCAAAGATCCAGGCCAGGGCACAGGCTTGGGATTATCTGTTGTGCAGGGAATTATTGAAGCACACGCAGGAAAAGTGAGTGTGAAGAGCACGCCAGGAAAAGGGTCGCAATTCCAAATCTATTTACCTGTTAAACACCTCAAATCATGAATAGGAAAATAAACTTACCCGTTGACGTATTAGTGGTGGATGATTCTGCGGAAACCGTTGAACTCATAAAACGAAACCTTCAACCAGAAGGATATCAAGTGTACACGGCCAATAATGTGCAGACGGCTATTAAGCTTTTAGATTCAATCAATATCGATTTACTGATTACGGATTTAAAAATGCCAGGCGATAATGGAATTGAGCTTGTTCGTCATGTTTCTGAAAACTTCAAGGGAATTGGGATTCTGGTAATCACGGGTTTTCCGTCTATTGAAAGTGCCGTTGAGTCAATTAGAATTGGAGCCGAAGAATATCTGGTGAAATCCTTTACAGATAAAGAATTGTTAAATGCGGTTGAAAAGGCATTGCATAAATCAAGCCGGGTAAAGAAATCTAAATTAAAACCACTTACGCAGAATTTTGGAATTGTAGGGGAATCTGACCCTATGCTTCAAGTCTTTAAAGTAATAGGAAAAGCCAGAGCGACTAATGCTACGGTACTAATTACAGGGGAGAGTGGCACGGGAAAAGAATTGGTTGCCAGGGCTCTGCACTATGGTGGAAAGACATCCGCAGCTCCGTTTGTTCCTGTTAATTGCGGAGGCATTCCTGATTCCTTATTAGAAAGTGAATTGTTCGGTTATACGAAAGGAGCTTTTACGGGAGCTACGGAAACACGTGCAGGATTTTTTCAAACTGCAGATGGGGGCACAATATTTTTGGATGAGATCAGTAACACGAGTTTGGCTATGCAAGCTAAATTATTGCGGGTATTGCAAGAGAAGGAATTCTTTATGATTGGCTCAAAAAAATCATTGAAAGTAAACGTGCGGATAGTGGCGGCAACCAATGTTGACTTAATGCAATTGGTAAAGAAAGGATTGTTTCGCGAAGATCTCTACTACAGACTTCATATAATCACTATAAATTTACCTCCGCTGAGAGAAAGAGGAAATGATATATTGCTACTAACCGATTTCTTTTTGGATAAGTATGTGCGCGAATTAGAGAAACCGCTAATGAAGTTTACTCCCAAAGCGCTTAAGGCAATTAAGGAGTATGCCTGGCCTGGTAATGTACGAGAACTTCAAAACCTGATACACCGGCTGGTAATCATGGCGGATGAAAGTACCATCGATGTTCCGGATCTGCCGGAATCGTTTAGGTATTCGGCTTCGCGCACCAAAGGATTGGATCGAAAGCTTGTAGAGGTGGAACGGGAATATATTCTGGAAGCACTGGCGGCAAATCAAAATAATATTTCCGTGACAGCCCAGATATTGGGTATTGATCGAAAGACGTTGCGTGAAAAGATTAAAAATGTTAAGTGATACAGATTGTATCATTGGGTAATTAATCCCCATCTGCAAGATATCATCTCCTTATTTCCTCTTTATTAGCCATGTTTTTATATGGTATGGATATTGGATTGGTTATTGCGAAAATTCACAATAATGATTGCACGTAATAGACAAAGTAGGGAAATTGAGGAAATGCTGATTCAGGAGTTTTCAAGTCTTTACAATATGGGTGACTTTACTTCTGAGCCTTTACCTGATGAGAGGAGAGTTATTGTTCAGCGTGAAACAAGGGAAAAGAGACCAAACGTGGAGTACGGCAGGCATATTCCGTTCAAGTCACAGTCATTTCACCCTGAGGCAAGGGGTATATGTTCAAATTGCTTGAATTTTAAGAATTGTCGATTGCCGAAGAATCCTGCCGGGGTGTGGCATTGTGAAGAATATCTTTAGAAACAATTTAATCCGTTAAAAATGATTTTAGATATTTTCTTTAAGAAAAAAGAAACTACGCCAAACATAAAATATGGAAAGTGGAAAGAGTTTAACAAACACGCAGTGCTTATTGCAGAAGGGCATTATGTGAATGATAAAAAGCAGGGATTATGGCGAGAGTATTTTGACTCTGGTGAACTGATGATCGAAGAATCGTTTAGTGAAGGTATATCCCACGGTCGCTATGCAACTTTTCACCGAAATGGAGTTAGACTAAGTGAAGGGAAATTTGTACTTGGCAGCAGGGAGGGAGAATTTAAAGTCTATGACAATACTGGAAATCATATTAAATCGCTAATGTTTATCGATAACATTTTAATTGCCGAGTTGGATTTAAAGTGTGTTTAATCGCGAAAAAGAAGAAAATCGAAATAAATTACATTTTGATATTCATCGTTATTGTATATTGGGCCATTACCATTCTATACGGATTGGGTTTTTTAATAAATGGATGATACAATAGTACTGTGGGCATCGTTCAATATTTTTGTGTTGGCAATGCTTGCGCTCGATCTGGGTGTTTTTCATCGTAAAACCCATGAAGTTACAGTCAAAGAGGCGCTTATTTGGACAAGTGTTTGGATCACACTCGCCATGTTCTTTAACCTCTTTCTTTACTATTATTTTGACAAGAGCACGGCCGTTGAATTTTTTACGGGTTACGTCATTGAGAAGTCGCTCAGTATAGATAACATTTTTGTTATCATCATGATCTTCTCTTATTTCCAGGTACCCAAGGCCTATCAGCATAAAGTACTATTCTGGGGTATTCTCGGTGCACTGGTAATGCGTATCATCTTCATTTTATCAGGGATTGAGTTAATCCACAGATTCCATTGGTTGATCTATATTTTTGGAGGCTTTCTGGTGATAACAGGAATTCGTATGCTAACGGCAGGAGATGCTCAAGTAGAGCCTGAGAAGAATCCCTTGATCAAACTGGCGCGGAAGGTATTTAGATTTACCGAAGGATTTGAAGGAGATAAGTTCTTTGTAAAAAGAGAAGGAATTCTTTGGGCAACGCCTTTGTTTCTCGTAGTGATCATGATCGAGTTCACAGATTTGATTTTTGCAGTCGACTCGATACCAGCTATCCTTAGCATATCCGATGATTCCTTTATCGTTTATACATCCAATGTGTTTGCTATTTTAGGCTTGCGTTCATTGTACTTTGCGTTAGCTGGAGTTGAAAAGTATTTTCAGTATCTCAAATATGGGTTGGCAGCCATCCTAATATTTGTGGGAGTTAAAATGAGTACGGCCGATTTCTTTTACATACCTGTTGAAATATCACTTATTGTGATTGTGTTTATTCTTATAATTGCCATGCTCGCATCGGTTATTGTAAAGAGCGAAAAAGTTAAGGATTGACGTAAAGTATGGCGGATGAATCCGATACACCAGGGATTAACAATTTAACATCTGTGCCCTTGTAGGAAGCATTTTACAATAAATACAATCTGGGATTAAGCAGGCTGCCCCATCTTTTTAATATTGTGAATGACGCCACCATCTACCAGAATATCAGTGCCTGTAATGAAACGTGCAGTATCACTCGCTAAAAAATGAACAACACCTGCTACATCTTTAGGTGTTCCATTTCTTTTTAAAGGGGTAGCTTCTTTTATAGCTTGCATTCGTTCCGGATGCTCTTGTGCTGCTTTCAGAGCCATCTCGGTTTCAATTACCCCAGGAGATACGGTAACAATACGTGCCCCCTTATTTCCCCATTTATCTACATTTTTAAGAGAAAGCAGTTGTACTCCACGTTTTGCAAAGTTGTACATGATATCGGAGCTATCATTTACAAATTGACTTACAGTCTCAAAAGACCCTGGTGCCTGCGGGTTTTCAAGTGCTGAGTCGTATTCTTTATTAGGGGGTACTGTATACGCCATCATCGAGGAGAACAATACCGCGACAGAGTTTTCCACAGCCAAATCATAAAAGGCATCGATGAGAATTTCTGTTCCCACCAAATCAATGGTATATACTTTCTTTAGGTCTTGCACGGTTCCACTTACACCAGCCGTATGAATCAGTGCTTTTAACGAGCCGCTGTCAGCAACAAACTTTATTAGCTTAGCCACATCTTTTTTGTCTGTGATGTCGCAGGCTATACCAGTAGCTTTAAATCCTTCTTTCGTAAGCGTTTGTACAGCTTTGTCTACTATCTCTTGAGCGTAGTCAGTAATGATCAATTCTTCATTCTTAAAAGTTCTAGCGCAAGCCATACCTATACCGCCTGCCCCGCCTGTGATTACGATTTTTGGTGACTTCATTTTATTTTTTTGTTAAATTATTAAACAATATTTTCTTACTCCTATATGGGCTACGGCAACTCAAATAAAATTTCTTGAGTTTACATCAATCGGTTTTTCAATGTTACGTTATTGCACCAAAACTATTGAATTTTTTTAATTCTCCTTTGAGAAGAAATACAACATCCCCGTCAAAACCCATGTTTCTTTCGATCATCGCATCGATTGCATTATCTGTGCCAGAGGCTGTAGTGCTGGGTATGGATCATTTAATTGGATCCCTATGGTATAATATTACTCAATGGGTGTTTTTTACCCGTATATCTGAGATTAGCTTGGCGCATAGTATTTTTTGAGACTGTTCTTGAAGTAGATTCTGCGGTGTCGGGATATGCCGGAGGAAAAAAGAAGAATCCTACCTCTGTATTAGTAAATACAGAGGCTACCGGTCATGCGGAAACAGTACTTAATATAATCCTCTGTTGTCAATTGGAAACTCACGAAGGTATTATCGATCAATTCTATTTTATAAGTGACCAGTTTAAATTGGATATTGCCGTAAAAGAAGAAGGTTTTTGATAACGCTGGGATGTTCAAAAATAAAATTATGACTAAGATTATCATTCTGAAAGAATTTTTCAGAGCGGAAGGATACCACCAGGATTATATTGAGCATAATCCCCGGTAACCCTTACACATCATTAATGTTTTTATACCCGGTATGAGTCGTTTAAAAATACACACAAGAATAAACTTAAAGATCGGCCACTTTATTTTGATTTTCTGATATCCAATGGAGGAGGTATATCTCCCACCAATGATTCATACTTAAAGTTTGGTCCTCGCTTATCATTAAACTCTTTTTTGGCTGCCTCCAATAGTTTGGCATCATTGAAAAGATCCATGGTAGTCATGGTCATAGTCTTTGCGGCCACCATCATCCCTTTCATTCCAATGGTGGAACCCGTGCACGACACTGCTTGCCAGCTATGGCCTGGTGTACCGGGTACGTAAGTGGCAGCTGTCATGGATACGGTAGGCACCACCCAACTTACATCACCAGTATCAGCCGATGCGTTGGTATGACTATAACCAAAGGGCTCAATGCGTTCAGCATTTTCTACGGGTACTTTCTTATTGCCAAATGTGAGACTTAGTTTTTCCGCAAATGCTTTTTCTTCAGGAGTATATTTTACACCACCCACACTAACGAGGTTTTGGTACATGGCCTTAGCAAGTGTTTCGTTAGGTAGGCGATCAAATGTGCCCCCCACAACATCAACCTCCACTTTTGTTTCAGTTCCGAGCGCAGCACCTTCCGCACATTTCACAATGCGATTCCAAAGGCTTCGCACTTCTTCACGATCGCGATGACGCACGAGATATTCTACCTCAGCATATGCCGGAACAACATTAGGCGCTTCACCACCTTTAAGGATTACGTAATGAATTCGGGTAGGTTCGGTAGTGTGTTCTCGCATCATATTTACCATGATGTCCATCGCCTCTACACCGTCTAGAGCTGAGCGACCTCTTTCAGGCGCAGCCGCAGCGTGTGCGGCAACACCGTAAAATCGAAAGATCCCTGATTTTGTAGCCAGGTTGGTACTTGGTCCCGCATTGTTGCGATCGGCAGCATGCCATGAAACAACAGCATCCACGTCATTAAATAATCCTGCCCTCACCATAAATACTTTTGCATCGCCCGCCTCTTCAGCAGGCGTTCCATAAAAGCGAATGGTTCCGGATTTTTTATTTTGTGCTAACCAGTTTTTTACTTCAATGGCTGCTGCCATGGAGCCTGTTCCAAACAGGTTATGTCCACAGCCATGTCCGGGCGCACCCTCATTAATGATCTTTCGTTCAGGTACAAATGCTTCCTGAGAAAGGCCGGGCAATGCATCGAATTCGCCCAGTATACCAATAACAGGTTTTCCAGATCCATAGGAGGCTACAAATGCGGTGGGAATGCCGGCTACTCCTTTTTCAATTTTGAAACCGGCCTTTGTCAATTCTCTTTGTAAGAGTGCTGAGCTTTTTTCTTCAAGATATCCCATCTCAGCAAATTCCCATATCTGCATAGCGATTTCGGCATAATGATCTTGTTTAGTATTTAAAGTTTGGATTACCTTCTCTTTGTCCTTGTCTTTTTGAGCAAATACAAGCACAGGAAACAGGAGAAGAAAGCATAGTTGTTTTATTTTCATAGTCTTCAGGATTTGATTTGGAATGTATCCAAAAGAAGGGTGAGAATAAAAGTGAATTATATAGAAGGTATTGTTTCCTTATTTGCAATGGTAAAATGAGCTACTCAACTTGTTAAACCGACCCAAAACACACCTATAAGAAAGGTATTAATTAGCTTATTGCCTCTTGGTATAGATTTTCGGATAGTGGGATAGTTGTAGATTTTTATTTGATCGGAAGTTCTATCAATGCAATGGTTTAGTACTTTAGTGCCTTAGTCGGCTGGTGCCGATTACCAGATTATAATTGCCATTGCCAATGGACACAAGTTTTTAATATGAATACAATTTATTGACACCATGAGAGTAATTACTTTTTTCCTAATCATTTTATCGTTTCCAATTTTTGGTCAGCTCAATACACAATTGTACAACGCCTACGATCACTATCAGGAAAAATCCCTCACGACCAGGCGTTTTAAGCACGATGATGTGATGGCTGTGTTGGATAAACTTGGAAAAGATATTAAGGTAAAACAAGTAGGTGCTTCCGTAGAAGGTCGCGCCATTAAACTGGTCACTTATGGCAATGGTCCAATCAATGTATTAATGTGGTCGCAAATGCATGGTGATGAAACCACAGCTACACGGGCTATCATGGATGTATTCCATTGGCTGGAAGCGGACGATCAATTCAATGCCGTTAGAAAAAAAATAAAAAAAGCGATAACATGGCACTTCATACCTATGCTCAACCCCGATGGTGCCTCACAGTTTACAAGAAGAAACCATTTTGGTATTGATATCAATCGCGATGCGCTGCATTTACAAACTCCAGAGGGACGAACTTTAAAGCATGTACGAGACAGCCTGCAGGCAGACTGGGGTTTCAACCTGCATGACCAGGGTAGAGGCACTTCAGTAGAGAATAAAACACCTGCAACTATTTCTTTATTAGCACCCGCCTTCGATGAAAGCAAAAATGTCAATGAGAAAAGAGGAGATGCCATGCAGTTGACCAAACTGATGTTTGATCAGATCACCCAATATATTCCCGGGCAGATGGCTATCTATGACGATACTTTCGAGCCAAGGGCTTTTGGAGATAATATTCAAAAATGGGGCACGCGCACCATCCTTATCGAATCAGGTGGCTATAAAGATGACTATGAAAAACAGGAGATACGGAAATTGAATTTTGTGTTATTGATTACAGCCGCCAATGCGATAGCCAGCAAAGATTACGAAAAAATTCCCGTAGCAGACTATAACAAGATACCTTTCAATGGCGATGGTCGCATTCGGGAACTCATCTTGAAAAATGTTCAGTATGAAGGACTGCTTCGCGATGTGGCCTTTGACCGCAGGGAAGTGGATAGTGAGGATTATCGAAATTATTATGCCCGTAGTTATGTTGCAGACTTAGGTGACTTGAGTACTTCGGGGGCATTTTTTACTATGGATGCGAAGGACTATGAAGTGTTGCCCGGAAAAATATACGAAAGTCAACTTTCAGACATGAATGCGCTGAATGCCCTTGATCTTGAGCAATTGTTGAAAGAAGGATATTCGGATTATGTGGTGCTCAACGGTGACGATCCTTTTACGATGAAGAAATCAATTCAAGTACATAAAGAAATGCCTGTTACCAATGAGATAATTCGTATTGGAGGCAATCCCTCTTTGTTGTTCAAACAAAATGGTAAAATTGTGTATGCAGTAATTAATGGGCACTTAATTAAATTATAAAGCTGTCGGACTGACATGCTTAATACGATAGAACCGTTACTCACTTTTTTTTAACTGTATTTACTGGTTTTTTTACCATCATGAATTCCATTGCCAACATTCCCATTTTTATTGGCATGATGGATGGAAGAAATAAAAATCTTTAAGGGTAATTGCGAAAGCAACGACCTTTACCACATTTTTTATCGTTGTATTTTTTGTGATGCTGGGAAAATCTATTTTCTAAACATTTGAAATTCACTATTCAGGTTTTCTTAAATTGAATTAGTAATGAAGGGGCTACGCTTGATTAGTTCGTTTTGATGATTGGTCTAAAATAGCTGTACTTTGAATAATTCAAGCAGCAATATTTATTAAATAATTAGCAACTCTAAATGATGAATAACAGAGAAAAGAATATTGTAATTAAGGATGTTGTCGTAGCAGGAGTGTCTACCTTCTTTATTGATGGTGTGATTCAATACTTTGTGCTGAAGGAGAGAGCCCCAATTGCCATTTCTGTGGACTCCATTACGAATAATACCTATACAGTGCTAGGCTCGTCAGTAGGTTTGGCTATTGGATTGGCCATGCTTCTCACCATTATCAACTATCTAAAAATTAAAGAAAAGAAGGTTCCATTTTTTCCCAATGTGTTTGGGTTAATGATTAAACATGGCTTTTTTACATTTGGAGTGGTCACCGCGCTGTCGGTACTATGGCAGCGCTATATGGGTACTATAGAGATTGGCCACATACCTGCCGTATTCGTTATTGCGCTGATTGCAGGAATCGTTTCGGCTACCATAAATTATTTAACAATTAAAAGGTGCATTCTACCCAATGAAATCTAGCCTCAATACTTTTTGTAGTTTAGCAAATCGTATTTATCCTATTGATCTTTTTCAAGATTTCTAACAGCTACTATATGACAAGGTCTTTCTTTTTTCTAATCATATTATCCGCTCTTTATAGTTGTAAGCAAAATGATAGTAGTTCGATTGAGCAAGCTCAATTATTTTATAATGGAGAGATTCTTACGATGGAATCTGATGAGCCTACCTATGCGGAAGCAATAGTAGAAAAGGATGGAAGAATTGCTTTCGTTGGAAGTAAAAAGGAAGCCGAAGAAAAATTTGAAGATGCTAAAAGGATTGACCTGAAAGGAAAAACATTATTGCCCGGTTTCATAGATCCTCATAGTCATTTTGGAATGGTTTCTAACACGATGGGGCAGGTAGATTTAAATCCAGAACCAGTGGGAACCGTTACTAACATTAGGGATATAGTTAAAAAAGTAAAGAAGTATAAAGAAGAAAACAATATTCCGGATGGCGAGTGGATTTTTGGCTGGGGATATGATGAGAGTCAATTAGATGAAAAGCGTCATCCTAATAAAATGGAAATAGATGTAGCGCTTCCAAACAATCCTGTCTACTTACAACATACTAGTGGGCATATGGGAGTTGCCAATTCCATGGCACTAGAGAAAATGAATGTTACAAAAGACACTCCTAACCCTGAAGGCGGAAATATAGATCGGATATCCAACTCAAACGAACCGAATGGTTTGGTTCAGGAAACCGCCATGTATCCTTTTGTTCGTAATATGTTAATGATCCTCGATTCTAAACAAGCAGAATTCTTTGATCAAACACAAAATTATTATGCGCAAAATGGAATTACCACTGCGCAGGACGGCATGAGCAGCCGTGATGCTATTCGCTTCTTTCAATCTCAGGCAGACGCAGGAAAACTCAAGATAGATTTGATTGCTTTAGCTGGGTATTCCGAATTAGAAAATAACCTGAAAGATTCCACACTGCAGTTTAAGATCTATAAGAATGGATTTAAAATACAGGGTACAAAGATTGTAGCGGATGGTTCGCCACAAGGTAAGACGGCATATTTCACAAAACCTTACTTAACTCCTGTCCCTGGTTGTAAGAATGACTGCAGAGGATTGCCGAGTTTAACACAAGAAGCTTTAAATAAATTATTTGTTACTGCTTATGAAAATGGTAATCAATTATTTATTCACAGCAATGGGGATGCAACCAGTGACATGGTCATAGCAGCACATGAAAATGCTTGTCAAGAATTAAGACAGCCCTTAGATAAAGACAGAAGGACGATTGTGATTCACTCCCAATTTGTACGACCCGATCAGTTGGAAGCTTTTAGAAAGTATAATATGGAACCCTCCTTCTTTACCAACCATGCATACTTTTGGGGTGATGTTCACGTTCAAAATTTAGGTGAAGAGCGAGCAAATTTTCTAAGCCCAATAGCGAGCGCCCATCGGATTGGTTTAAAGTATACCAATCATTCGGATGCAACAGTTACACCTATTAATCCATTGTTTACTGTGTGGTCTGCAGTAAATCGTGTGTCTCGCTCAGGAGCGATTATTGGTGAAAATGAAAAAGCCACTCCTTACCAAGCATTGAAAGCGATTACTTCTTATGCTGCTTACGAATTTTTTGAGGAAGGCTCAAAAGGATCATTGACACCAGGCAAACTAGCCGACTTTGTAATTCTTGATCAAAATCCATTGACAATAGAATTGATGGAAATTAAGAATATTCAAGTAATGGAAACCATCAAGGAAGGAAAGACAGTATTTAAAAAATAAAAATATTAATCATTATACATTGAAAGCATGGACTATTCAAAACTATTTGACTTAAGCGGAAAAACGGCCATCGTTACAGGAGGTGCAAACGGAATAGGAAAAGCAACGGCTATGATGTTAGCAAAGCATGGTGCCAATATTTCTATTGGAGATTTCAATTTGGAAGATGCTGAAAAGACTGCTAAAGAAATTAGGAACTTAGGCGTAAAAGCAATTGCTATATCTTGTAACGTGCTGAAGGATGAAGACTTGGTTAACCTCGTAGATACCACAGTCAAAGAATTAGGAGGCATTCATATTTTGATAAATAATGCTGGTGGTGGAGGTGGCGGTCGGGAAAATCCTTTTAAAATTTCAATTGATGCTGTTAAGCGTGATTATGAGCTAAACGTTTTTAGCGGTTGGAGACTTTGTCAATTGGCTGTTCCTCACATGAAAAAGGCTGGCTACGGTTCTATCGTCTTCACAACGTCTATGTCAAGTATAAATAAGAGTCCGAATATGAGTGCATATAGTGGCTCTAAAGCTGCAGTAAATCATACCGTGGCGAACCTGGCACACGATTTTGGTCCGGAGGTCCGGATAAATGCGGTCGGGCCTGGCGCTACAAGAACGGCCGCTCTTGAAACCGTTTTAACTCCAGAGATTGAAAAGAAGATGTTGGCCAATACCCCGATCAAACGTTTAGGAACAGCAGACGACATAGCGGGGGCCATGCTCTATTTTGCATCACCTATTTCTGAATGGGTAAGCGGTCAGACCATTTTTGTAAATGGAGGAGGAGAACAGACTTTAGACTAGATAATTAAGTTAACCGAAAATTGTCTACTAAAACTTGAACACTGACTAAAGATTTGCTTTAGTCTTAAACTGTTAATCCTATTTATGCCAGGTGGCATGATGCTATCATTCTTACAGGCGAATTAATCAAAATGCTCGCTCCAAAAAATAATCTGAATAATTTGTAACCCTTTTGAAGTTAGCTGCTCTAACGATGTAGTATAAGTAATCTAACTTTAACAAGAAACAAAATGAAAAATACTAAGAACATGATCATCGCGGTGATGGTATTGTCGTTATTCATGACCTCAAACCTCATGGCACAAAACCCGAAACTATCTGACCCTGAGGTAGCTCATGCAGCTGTCACAGCCAATCAGATCGACATTGATTTTGCACAAATTGCAATTAAAAAATCTAAAGATGTTGAGGTTCTAAAGTTTGCCGAAACTATGGCCAACGATCATCAGGCAGTAATTAAGCAGGCAGTGGCACTCGTCACCAAGTTGGGAGTTACGCCACAGGATAATGCAGTGAGTAAGCAATTGTTATCGGATGCAGAAAAAACAGAAAAAATGCTGAACTCAAAATCATCTAAGGACTTCAACAAAGCATATATTGATAACGAGGTCACGTATCACAAGTCCGTTATTGCTGCTGTGGAGGGGTTGTTGATTCCCGAGACAGAAAATGGAGAACTTAAGGAATTGTTAGAAAATGTTGTTCCTGCATTGAAAGCTCATTTGGGTCATGCGGAGATGATACAAAAGAAGTTTACATCAAGTAAAAAATGAAAATGAGTAGGATTAGCGTTTACTTGATATTTGCCTTGATTTCTTTCAACAGTTGCTCAAATCAATCCGAAAAGTCGCCCAATTCAGAAGACTATGGAACCCCGGAGTATCAAAAAGCACCTTCGATTTCCAATAATAAAGTGGAAGAGATATCTCTGAAAAACACTTCAACCTTTCATACTGTGCTAATACGGCAGATGAAGTTTGAGCCTGAAGAACTTAAATTGCATAAAGGCGACACTGTAGAATGGATTAATAAAGACATTACCGATCATGATGTTACCGAGGAAAAGGATAAGAAATGGTCTTCATCAAAATTGACGAATGGCCAGTCCTGGAGCATGGTGGTCAAGGAGAGCGCCAACTACTTTTGTTCTATTCATGTGGTAATGAAAGGAAAGTTGTTAGTTGAGTAATTTATAAATGGGCGGCAGAACTACCTTATAGGATTGATAAAGTAGGATAAAAAAAGGTTACAAACTTTGTAACCTTTTTTTATGTTCATGATCTAAATGAAAAGGTATGTAAATGGAGGCAATAAAGATCAACGATTTAAGGTATCAAAAACTGGGTGAATCTGAAGTAATAAAGCGAATTCTTGCGGGGGAGAAGGAACTCTATGAAATATTAGTGAGGCGGAACAATCAGAAATTGTATCGCGTCATTAGAAGTTATTTAAAAGATGGAGCAGAGATTGAGGACACGATGCAGAATACGTACCTCAAAGCCTACACGAATTTACATCAGTTCCGATTAGATGCATCTTTTTCTACCTGGCTCATTCGGATTGGTATCAACGATGCCCTGGCAAGAGTGAAAGAAAAGGGCAAGCAATATGCTATCAATCAAGATTCCTTTTTCATGGAGCAAGACACTATTTTACAAATGCCCGATAAAAACGAATTAAATCCGCAGGATAAAATGATAAAGAATGAATCAAAACAACTGTTGGAGAACGCCATTGATGAATTAGAAATTAAATATAGAACAGTCTATATATTGAAAGAAGTCGAAGAAATGACCCATGACGAAATTGCTACCGCGTTGGACTTAACCGTTGCGAATGTGAAAGTGCGCCTTCATCGGGCAAAGGAAATGCTCAAGGAAAAGCTTTACGAATTATCCATAGACAAGAATATTTTTGAATTCGGATTTAGTAAGTGTGATCGGGTAACTGAAAATGTGATGAGGCTAATCTAAAATGTTAAATCTATCCAAATGACCTAAAATGTTCATTTTTACAGATCATTTTAAAATAGTGGACAATTTTGTCCATTATTTTAAAAAGATTGTTACATTTGCCCATCAATAAGGCAAGTGATATGTTTTCAAAAGCTTGTGAATATGGCATACGAGCCTCTATCTATATGGTGGGGCAGTCATTGTTAGACAAAAAAGTGAGTCTAAAAGAAGTAGCCAAGGCTATTGATTCTCCGGTGGCATACACGTCAAAAATTTTACAGCAACTTTCTCGCAACAATATTATTAACTCTGAAAAGGGACCCACCGGTGGCTATTTTATCGACAGGTGGAAACTTGAGGAAATAAAGTTAGGCACAATTGTATCTGCTATTGATGGTGATTCGGTTTACAAGGGATGTGGCCTGGGGCTTCGTAACTGTGATGAACGAAAGCCTTGCTCCATTCATAATCAATTCAAAATAATAAGAGGTGATCTGAAAAAGATGCTTGAGACGACCACATTGCTCACTCTATCGAAAGAAAATAATAATGGAATAACTTTTTTAAAACGCTAACAAGATGGAAAAGATAATAAAACCAGAAATGACAGTGGCCCAGGTAGGGAATAAATTCAAAGTCTTTAAAGTAAGAGGAGGCGGAGGGGCTGAGATGCCATTACACATTTCTACAAAAGAAGCAGTTGTGGTGGTGTTACAGGGCGAGGCGATTCTGACGTTACAGGGAAAAGAAATACGCTTAAAGACAAGCGACTCTGCCATAATACCTGCCCAGGTACCGCATACCTTGCAAATAGAAGAAGACTTTGTGTCCGATGTGATTATGGAAATTGATTCAGAAATAAAATTTACTAACCAATAAAACCAATCGAAGATGAGTATTAAGGAAAACCAAATTATAGGAGAGTTGGTGGCACAAGACTACCGCACGGCATCCGTATTTAAGAAATATGGGATTGACTTCTGTTGTCAAGGCAATAGAACCATTACTGATGCCTGTGAAAAGAAAAAGATTGATGCAAAGTTGGTCATAAATGATTTGGGTGAAGCCGTTCTGGCGAACAACACAAGTACAACGGACTATCAATCATGGCCATTGGATTTATTGGCTGATTATGTCGAGAAGAAACATCATCGCTATGTAAAAGAAAGATCGGAGGAAATTAAGCCTTTCTTAAATAAAGTATGCAGAGTGCATGGAGATCGGCATCCCGAACTGCTCGAGATTAATAAACACTTTAATGCCACGGCCGATGAATTGGCCATGCACATGGAAAAAGAAGAATCCATTGTATTTCCATACATACGCGAGATGGTAAAGGCAAAGCAGGGCAATTCAAAAATAGATGCACCCCATTTTGGCACCATACAAAACCCTATTCAGGTAAGGATGGATGAACACACTACCGAAGGAGACCGCTACAGAAAGATTGAAGAATTGAGTGATAACTACACACCACCGCAAGATGCTTGTAGTACATATAAGGTAACCTTTGCTTTGCTACAAGAATTTGAACAGGATTTGCATTTGCACATTCATTTGGAAAACAATATTCTGTTTCCTAAAGCTGTAGAACTGGAAAAGAAGTTAAGCGCAATGGTATTGAGTTAAGAAATGGAATAGATACAGCCACAGAGTAACACAGAGAAAAATTGACTCTGTGTTACTCTAATGCGAAAGGTACAATACGTTTTGTGGCTAATGAATTGTGCTTGAATGGAAGGCTTTTTCGTCTGTGAGAGGCAATGGTTTTAGTTAGTACCATTTAAGTCATTTTATTTTTCTTAAATGGAAGGAATTTATCGGTTTTGCGGTTATAGGTATGAGTCGTTATCGAGACGTATTTAATCTTTATTTAAACGCATCAATGCAAATGACAGTTAAAGAAAAAATGAAACTTAATCATAAATAGCCATGGAACAGAATGTAGTAAAAGTTAAGTCAGTAGAAAAAGCCACACATGATGTGCTTAGAATTGTAACGGAGAAACCAAAAAATTACAATTTCAATCCTGGGCAAGCCACCGATGTAGCGATCAACAAAGACGGTTGGCAAAAGGAGCTTAGGCCTTTTACATTTACTTGTCTTCCGGATGATAATCATCTTGAATTTACTATCAAAACTTATCCCTCCCACAAAGGAGTAACCAACGAGTTGCTGAGGCTAAAGCCAAATGATGAATTGATTATTGGAGATTCTTGGGGCACAATAGGTTATAAAAGTGAGGGCGTATTTATTGCCGGTGGTGCCGGGGTTACGCCCTTTATATCCATTTTTAGATATCTCCAATCTAAAAATGAAATCGGAAACAGTAAACTCATCTTTGCCAACAAAACAAAAGCAGATATCATTAATGAAAGTGAATTCAAGAAAGCACTAGGCAAGAATTTTATTAATGTGCTTTCAGGTGAAAAAGTGGATGGATATGAACAGGGGTATATCACGGAGGATCTTTTAAGAAAAAATATAACAGGAAAAGGAACACTGATTTATTTGTGTGGACCTGAACCCATGATGGAAGTTGTTGAAAAACAGTTATCAAATTTGGGTATAAGCCTTGAAGCTGTGATTAAAGAAAAATTTTAGAGAAAAACAACGCTTTGGCCTAACGCAAAAGTTATCTACGTTTTGCGCAAACTGAGGATTGGATAATTTTTAAAGACTTACATAACATAATTGTTATAAAAAAATGGCCTATATCAAAACTATTAATTCAAGAAATTCCTTACATTAATGTAATAAGCCAAAGTGGCAACGCAGGATGAAAATTAACGTAAAACGAGTGTATGAGAAGCCGTCCAAGTCAGACGGTATACGCATTCTGGTAGACAGACTTTGGCCGAGAGGCATGACAAAGGAAAAAGCAGCCGTTGATTTGTGGTTAAAAAATATTGCACCCACTACGGAACTCAGGAAATGGTTTGATCATGATCCTGAGAAGTGGAACGAATTCCAAAAAAAGTATCATCGGGAACTTAAAAAGAATAAAGAACAAGTTTCATTATTGAACGAACAGATGAAGAAAGGTATGGTTACATTGGTATATGGCGCCAGAGATGAAGAGCACAATGAAGCGCTTGTTATTATGGAGTGGTTAAGCCATTAAATTTTGTTACTAATGTTGAAGAATATAAAAAACTAAATCCCAGATAAAATGAAAAAGGTATTGATTGCATTAGATTATAATCCAAGTGCTCAAAAAGTTGCAGAGAGCGGTCACAAATTGGCAAAGTCGATGAATGCACAAACGATTTTATTGCATGTAGTCTCTGACTTCACCTATTATTCGTCATTGAATTATTCACCTATTATGGGGTTTCAAAACTTTAGTAACGCAGTTGAAACGGAGGGTGGCAGTGAATTGAAAAGAGTAGCATTAAATTACCTGGACAGATCAAAGCAACACTTAAAGGATGAGACAATTCATACGATTGTAAAAAGTGGTGATTTTGCCAAAGCGATATTAGAAACTGCCAAAGAATTAGAAGCAGACGTAATTGTAATGGGTACACACAGTAGAAGAGGATTAGAGAAAATTTTAGTTGGAAGTGTAGCGGAACATGTTCTGAATCAAAGTTTAATTCCATTATTTATTATACCGACACGGGCAATGGAAGAAAATTAGAATACAGATTCATTGCGATGAAAACAACTTGAAATAATTATAGAAAGGCACCTTTAAAAAACAATAAACTATAAAGTCATGTCTAAAGACCCCTATCAGATAAAAAAATCGTTGACAACCAAAAATGGCACATTCAATTATTTTAGTCTTGGAGAACTTGTAAAACAAGGACATGCTATTGAAAGGCTGCCTTTCTCCATCCGAATTTTATTGGAAAATGCCTTACGTAATTTCGATGGCTTCGCAATAACCAAAGAGAACATTGAAACGCTTCTACATTGGCAACCAAAAGGATCGGACAAGGATATCCCGTTTAAACCTGCCCGTGTTTTAATGCAGGATTTTACCGGAGTTCCTGCGGTGGTGGATATTGCCGCACTTCGTGC
>Ga0154020_10002224_pt1 | contig 23547 bp, 21 predicted proteins | sample Klosneuvirus_201_FD_109709 | JGI IMG/M metagenome (GOLD analysis project Ga0154020, IMG submission 109709) | Active sludge microbial communities from wastewater, Klosterneuburg, Austria - Klosneuvirus_20160825_MG | ecosystem: Engineered > WWTP > Aerobic digester > Activated sludge | place...
GCATCGAGGTGGCGCCTGCGTTCGGCCTCGGTCTGCTGGGCGTGAAGGCGGTCGCGGGCGGCGGAGAGTTCGGCCTGGAGCGCCTGGTGTTCGGATGCGAGTTCGCCACCAAGCGCTTTCATGCGCTCGATGGTGATGTGGCCGTGGGCGGCATCGGCGACAAGCTCTTCGACATCGCGGCGGTTGCGCTTCATGCGGCCCTCGATGCGATCGACCTGGGCGTGGAGATCCAGCAGGTAAGAATCGACGTTGCCGGCGCGGCGGAGGCGGGTGACGGGCTGGCCATCTTCGCGCAGGGCTTCGCGGAGGCGGGCCTCGAGATCGGCCACGCGCTGGGTGTTGTAGGCGCAGCTATTCTGGTTGGTGCGCGATTCACACTGGTAGTAGCGGTAGAGCGCGGACTTCTGTTCGCCGTCGCGGGTTTCCCACTTCTGGCGGCGGCTGACGCCGATGAGCTTGTTTCCACAACGGCCACACTGGAGGAGGCCACTCAGGAGGAACGGCTGGACCGTGCGGGTGCGGGTGGCCCCATGGCGGGATTGGAGGCGGTCCTGCACCTTGCGAAAGTCATCGGGCGAAACGAGGGCGGGGTGGCTGCCGGTGACGGTGGTGCCGAAGCGGGAGTAGTGGCCGAGGTAGGCCCGGTTGCGAAGGATGTCGCGAACGGTGACCATGCTCCAGCGGCCGCCGCGGCGGGTTGGGACGTCTTCCGAGTTGAGCTGGCCGGCGATTTTGCGGATGCCCATGCTTTCCTGGAGGTAGAGGCGGAAGATGTAGCGGACGACGACGGCTTCTTCGGGGACGAGTTCGAGGCGGCGGCGCGGCCCGACACGGTAACCGTAGGGCGGGCGGCCGAGGACCTCTCCCTTGACGGCTTTGCGGCGCATGGCGGAGCGGACTTTTTCGGATACGGGCGTGCCTTCACCGCGATCGGCCCAGGTATCGATGAGGGCACGGAAGGCATCGGCGCCATTGCCTGCGAGCAGGACGGCCACACCGGTCTTTTCGATTTCGAGCAGCCTGAGGGCGGCCTGGCCAAGATCGGGGCCGAGAACGCCGAGGCTATCGACAACGGCGACGGTGAACCCGCGATCGACGCGGGAGAGGAAGTGGAGCATCTGGGGAAAGCCACCGGCGCCCGGTTGCTCATCGGCGGTATTGAGGAACGTGCCGGCGACTTCATAGCCGTGGCGGGAGCAGAAATCGAGGAAGGCATGGTTCTGTTCGCCGATGCTGCGCTTCTGTCCGTCTCTGCGCGCTCCTTCCACGAAGTACCCGACTGCTCGCACAGGTGCTATCCCACGTAGAGGATGCGCTCGCAGTTGGGGCACTGGGCGAGCTGGTCGGGCTGGAAGGCGCGGCGACGGACAGATTCGGGGACGCTGACGCGGCAGCCTGCGCACATGGAGCCCTGGACGTGTGCCACGGCCATTCCGCCACGGCGGCGGCGGATATCGTCGTAGAGGTGGAGGGCGCGCGGTGGCAGGCCGGAGCGGTGCGCCTCGCGGCGGGCTTCGGCGCCCGTGAGACTGGCTGCCAGCCGGGTTTCTTCTTCGCGGAGCGCGGAAGAGCGGGTCTCCCAATCGGCTTCGGCCCGGAGGAGCGCCTTTTCGGCGGCGGCGTGTGCCGACTCGAATGTTTCGATGCCCGCCATCAACTCGAGGAGCTGGTCTTCCAGGGTGGCGCGCTGGGCCTTGAGGAGTTCGACTTCGTGCTGGATGTTGCCGAGCTCTTTGGGGTTGCGGACCGAACCGTCGTAGAGGCGCTTCTCCTCCGGGACGATGCGGGAATTGAGGATGCCGATCTCGCCATCGAGCTGGCGCTGGGTGCGGCGGGCGTCGGCGAGCCCGGCCTGGGTGGAGGCGAAGGTAGAGCGGGCGGCATCGAGTTCTTCACTGCCCTGGAGGCGGCGTTGGACATCTTCGAGGGAAGCGCGAAGGGCAGCTGCCTCATCATCGAGATCCTGGAGTGTTCGGAGGCCGGAGACCTGGGACACGGGCGATATAATCCGGGGCGGTGGAAGTGGCAGCCGGGGGGCTAACCCTAGCGCGAAGCGTAGGGATAGCGGTGGGCGGCGTAAACGGGTGAACGGGTGCGCGAGGGGGTGTTTTGCCGAATCGTTACAGAACGGCAGCCGTTATGGTGGGGTTGGCGATGCGGGCGGCGGAGAATGGGATTACCTTGAACACAGGCTGGAAAGGGAGCGCGAAGGATGCTGTTCAACGTTGCGCAGTTGCTTCGGCAGGAAGTGGGGGCGAGCCGCCGGTACGAGCTGGAGCGGGAGGAACCGGTGCATGCGGGGCGGGTAGAGATGATCCGGGTGCCGGAAGGGGTGCTGGTGAGATGCCAGGCGGAGGTGCTGGTTGAGGCGCAGTGCAGCCGTTGCCTTACCGCATTCGCCTATCCGGTGCATGTGAGCTTCGAAGAAGTGTACGCGCAGCAGGTTGACCTGGTGCATGGGCACCGGCTGCCGGAGCCGGACGACCCGGAGAGCTTCAGGATTGGAATGGACAACACGATCGACATTAGGGAGGCGGTGCGGCAATATAGCGAGACGGCCGCCGACATGCGGCCGCTCTGCCGTCCTGACTGTCCGGGGCTTTGCCCGGTGTGCGGGGCGGACATGATGATGACACCATGCCAGTGTGAACGGCGGCCAACAGACCCACGGTGGGCGGCGCTATTCGGACTGAAGCACATGACCAATGGGTAACGACCTGAAGGAGACCCGCTATGCCCCCGCTGCCAAAGCGGAAGTACGCCTCTTCTCGCCAGGGGAAGCGCCGCTCGCATCTGAAGATCCGGATGCCGCACGTGATCGACTGTCCTCGGTGCAAGAGCCCCCGGCTGGCACACCACGCCTGCCCAATCTGCGGGACGTACCGGGGCCGGGAAGTGATCCAGCTTCCCGAGCCCGATCTCGAAAGCTGACGAGCCCGGGCCCCGGCGTGGCGCCGTTTCTCACCTTCGCGGACCCGGTCCATATCGACCGGGCTTTCGTGTTTCCCGGGCAGGGCGCGCAATCGGTGGGAATGGGCAAGGACCTGTATGAGCAGTTCGCGAGTGCGCGGGAGCTGTATGACCGGGCGGATGAGATCCTGGGGTTCAGCCTGAGCCGGATCTGTTTTGAAGGCCCGGAAGAAGAGCTGCAGCAGACGCGAAACACGCAGCCGGCAATCGCTGTGACGAGCCTGGCGCTGTTGCGCGTGGCGACGGAACTGAACCCGGGGCTCCTCGGGAAGCCGGCCTTCGTGGCCGGGCATTCGCTGGGCGAGTATTCGGCACTGGTCGCTGCGGGAGCGCTGCCGTTCGATGAGGCCGTGCGATTGCTGCGCACGCGGGGCGAGCTGATGCAGGTGGCGGGGGACCGGAACCCGGGGACGATGGCGGCCGTCCTGGGGCTGGATGTTTCGGATTGCGAAGAGGTTTGCCGCGAGGCGGGAGCGGAGATCTGCAATATCAACGCACCGGGGCAGATAGTGATTGGAGGGCGGCGCGAAGCGGTGGTGCGAGCGCTGGACTACGCGAAGGCACGGGGGGCGGTGAAAGTGATTCCGTTGAGCGTGAGCGGGGCGTTCCACAGCTCGCTGATGCGTCCGGCGGCCGATGGCATGATCCAGCCGGTGGCGACAGCATCGATTACAAATCCGCTGGTGCCCGTGGTGGCAAACTGCACCGCGACGGCTATCGGCGAAGAGGTGGCAATCCGCCACGAGCTGGTGGACCAGGTGTGCCGGCCTGTGCAGTGGAGCCAGACGGTGGAGTTCCTTGGTTCGCGTGGGGTGGAGACGTTCATCGAATTCGGCCCGGGGAGGGTGCTGACGGCAATCATCAAGCGGATGCTGCGCAAGTCGGCTTGCATCAACGTGAACGACGCGACGACCGTCCAGGTTTCGTTGTAGTGGGCGACCTCGACGGGAAGGCGGCGCTGGTGACAGGCGGCTCGCGCGGGATAGGGCGGGCGATCTGCCTGGAGCTCGCGCGGCGGGGTGCGAAGGTAGCGGTGAACTACCACACCAACCCGGGGATGGCGGAGGCAGTGGTGGCGGAGATCATCGCGGCGGGCGGCGAGGCGTTCAGCATCGGAGGAGATGTGGCAGAGGGCGATTCGGCGGCGGCGATGGTGAAGGCGACCACGGAGCGGTTCGGCGGGCTGGACATCCTGGTGAACAATGCGGGCATCACACGGGACGGGTTGCTGATGCGGATGAGCGATGAGGACTGGGACGCCGTGCACCGGACGAATCTGCGGGGCGCATTCCTGGTGACCCGGGCGGCAATGCGGCCAATGCTCCGGGCGCGGGGGGGACGGATCATCAATATCTCCAGCGTGGTCGGCGTGATGGGGAACGCGGGGCAGGCGAACTATGCGGCGGCGAAGGCGGGGCTCATCGGATTCACGCGGTCGGTGGCGCGCGAGGTGGCATCGCGGGGTATCACGGTGAACGCGGTGGCGCCGGGCTTCATCAAGACAGACATCATCACGAGCATGAGCGAGCAAGCGACGGCGGCGGTGATGGGCCAGATCCCGCTGGGGCGAATTGCCGAGCCAGGAGAAGTCGCGCCGGTGGTGGCTTTCCTGGCGAGCGACGGGGCGGCCTACATTACGGGACAGTGCATTCACGTTGACGGCGGTATGGTGATGGCGTGACGGATAGCCCGTTTCGCCGGGTGCGCCAGGTGATCCTGGAGGCACTGTACGAATCCGAGACCTCGAATCACGACGCGGAAGCTGCGTTTGAGCGGCAGCTTGAGGCGGCTGAGGAGGAAGGGCCGGGCATTTCCGCGCCGGGACCGAGCGGTTACGGGCGCGGCATGCTGCGGGGTGTGCTGAAGCTGCAGCCGGAGATCGATACCTATATCCGTGGAGCGGCAACACAGTACCCGCTAGAGACACTGGCTGTCGTTGACCGGAACATCCTGCGGCTTGCAATATGGGAGCTGCTTGCCGATAATTCGGCGCCGGTTGCGGCTGTCGTGAACGAGGCGGTAGAGCTGGCTCACCGGTACGGAGGAGAAAGCTCGCCGGGATTCGTCAACGGGGTGCTCCGGACCGTAAGCGAACGAATACGCGCCGGGAGGCCGGCGCGGCCAGGGTCGCCGGAATCGGCGGCAGAAACCAACAACCTCGCAATAACCAGGAGTACTCCTACCGTGCCAACAGTGTTCGAACGGGTCCGTTCCATCGTGGTCGAGCAGCTCGGCGTCGAAGAAGACGAAGTTGTGCCGTCCGCGTCGTTCGTGGACGACCTGAACGCCGATTCGCTCGATCTGGTCGAGCTGATTATGTCGCTTGAAGAAGAGTTCTCGACGGATGTTGGGGAGCTGGAGATCAGCGACGAAGATGCGGAGAAGATCGCGACGGTCCAGGACGCCGTAGACTATTTGAAGGATCACGGCGTCGAGGAGAAGTAGGCTGGCCCCGCGGCAGCCGCTCCGGCGCACGGGAGGTTAATGTGGAATTCCTGGGCATTGGCTACCAGGAACTCCTGCTTGTGCTCGGGCTGCTCCTTGTAGTAGTAGGGCCTGAGCGGCTGCCGCAGATGGCGTATCAGATCGGGCGGGCCGTGCGCCAGATGCAGGTTTACGCGCGCGCTGTCAAGGATGAGTTCAAGGACGAGATCGACTACCTTGACGAGCAGTACCGGACGATCCGGGGAGAAGTCGACGAGGCCCAGCGGACGGTACGCGAGGAGCAGCGCAAGCTCGATGGCGGTCTTCGGGAGATGAACGCCACGATCGAGAAGGCGACATCAGGACTCGCGATTGATGACAAGGTGGTGCCGTTCAACCCGCCCGCGGCGGCGGTGGGCGAAAGTGCGGCGGCCGAGCCATCCCGGCCCCCGATGGTCTTCTAGCCAGCGATGAGTGCCGAACCGATCAACGAGGATCTGGCGGGGACCGAAGGGTCGCCGTTCAGAGGGTATTCGAGCGGTGCGGAGATGACCCTGATGGAGCACCTGAAGGAGCTCCGGAACCGGGTGGTCATTTCGTCGGCAGCCCTGGTCGTCGCCACGGTCGTCTGCTTCCTGTTCTGGGAGACCATCCTGGGGTGGCTGCTCGCGCCGGCGCGCGAGGAGATCCCGGACTTCCGGGTTTCGAGCTTTTCGCCGACGGACCGAATCAGCATCATCATGAAGATCGGGCTCTATGGGGGCCTGATCATTTCGTCGCCGGTGATCGTGTACGAGCTGCTGGCGTTCATCGTGCCGGGGCTAACGCCGAAAGAGAAGCGGATGCTGTTGCCGGGGATCGCGGGAGTTATCGCGTTCCTGGTTGGCGGGATGGCATTTGCCTACTGGGTGATTCTGCCGGCCTCGCTGGGGTTCCTGCTGGAATTGGGGAGCACGGAGATAGAGAACGTGACGGGCGCGAAGCAGTATGTGGACTTCGTCGTCCGGATTGTGTTCTGGGTGGGTATCGCATTCGAGCTTCCGATGGTGCTGGCCCTGGTGGCGCGGCTGGGGATGGTGAGGGCGAAACAGCTGCTGGCGTTCTGGCGGTACGCGGTGATCGCCATTTTCATCATCGCGGCGGTGGTCACGCCGACGCCTGATCCGCTGACGCAGACCATGGTGGCCGGGCCACTGTTCTTCCTCTACTTCGTGGGCATCGCCTTCGCGTGGCTGGTTCAGCCGCGCCGCAAGGCCCCGGATGGCGCGGCCACGGCGTGAGCCGGAGGGGGGAAGCACCCAACGCCACGCTGGCGGCGGTCACGGGGGCTGCCGGGGGTTTCCTGAGTGGGATACTCGGGGGCGGGGGCGGCGCGATCATGGTTCCATTGATGACGGGCCCGCTGCGGATGCCGCAGCATGTGGCCCACGGCACTTCACTGGTGGTCATCGTGGTGACCGCGGCCGTCGCGGCGGTGACGTATGCGGCAGGCGGGAGCAGTGATGGGAGTCTCGTGGGCGCGTTACTGGTGGGTGCGATCGGGGGGGCATGGCTGGGAGCGCGGGGTGCGATGCGGATCCCGGCGATGCGGTTGCGGCAGCTCTTCGGGCTGTTCCTGGTGATGGTTTCGCTGCGGCTCCTGCTGGTGAGCGCCGGCAACCCGCTCCTCGATGTGGATGGACGGGGCGAACTTGCCGCGGGTGCGGCGATCGGGGCGGCCGGGGGCCTGGCGTCGGGGGCGCTCGGCGTGGGTGGCGGTGCGATCTTCGTCCCGGCGCTGGTGCTCATCCTCGGTGTGGGGCAACACCAGGCACAGGGCGTTTCGCTCTGGGTGATTGTGGGAGCATCGATCTCCGGTGCTATCGCGCATTACCGGCAGGGGACGGTGGATACGACGATGGCGAAGTGGGTCGCGCCATTCGCCTTCCCGGGTGCGGTGGCGGGGGCGCTGGTGGCAGCGGTGCTGAGCGGGCGGATGCTGCAGGTGGTGTTCGCGGTGATCCTGACGGCAATCGGCATCCAGATGCTGGCGACGGCGAGCCGGAGGATCCGCGTGGAGGGCCGCATGGGAGCGGCGCTGGCACCGGGATCTGATGCAGCATGATCAGCATCGAGGAGCGCGCGGCGGAGTTGAACGGCGCTATCCGGGATTGCCTGCTTTGCCCGCTTGCGGAGACGCGAACGCATTCGGTGCCGGGCGAGGGCCCGCTCAGGGCGGAAGTGATGTGCATTGGCGAGGCGCCAGGGATGAACGAGGACCGGCAGGGGCGGCCATTCGTTGGTGCGGCAGGGAAATTCCTGGAAGAGCTCCTGGCTGCGGCGGGCCTGCAGCGGGACGAGGTGTACATCTGCAATGTGCTGAAATGCCGCCCGCCAGAGAACCGGGATCCGCTGCCGGGCGAGATCGAGGCCTGCGCGGAGTACCTGGAGCTGCAAATCGATATGGTCGACCCGCTGGTGATCGTGACACTGGGGCGATTCTCGATGTCGCGGTGGTTTCCCCAGCAAGCAATTTCGCGTATTCACGGAAATGTGCGAGAGTTTGACGGTCGGCTGGTGGTGCCGATGTACCACCCGGCTGCGGCGCTCCACCAGGGGAACCTCAGGGAGGTATTGCTGGCAGACTTTCGAAAGCTGCCGGCGCTTCTCGACCAAGCGCGGGGAGCAAAGGGGCCGATTGCCGGATCCGAACGGCTGGATCTCCCTATCACGCCGGTGGCCGCTCCGCCTCCGAAGGTGAATTCCGACGAGCAACTAGCATCGCCCGGGGACACAAGCCCCGGGCAGATTCGGCTTTTTGAGTAAGGATAGTCATGGCAGAGAACAAGGTATTGCGGGTCGTCCCGCTCGGCGGGCTCGGCGAAATCGGGCGGAACATGATGGTGCTGGAGTACGGCGAGGACATCATCGTGGTAGACGTGGGGCTGATGTTCCCCGAGGAGGAGATGCTGGGTGTCGACCTGGTGATCCCGGACTTCACTTACCTTCGCGAGAACCGCGAGAAACTGCGGGCGGTGTTCCTCACCCACGGGCACGAAGACCACGTGGGTGCGCTGCCCTACTTCATGCGCGAGTTCAACGTCCCGATCTACGGGGCACGCCTGACGGATGGGCTTATCCGGGTGAAGCTGCAGGAGCACCGGCTACTCCAGAACGCTGAGACGCACGTCGTAGTGCCCGGGGAGGTGATCCCGGCCGGTGCGTTCGAGGTGGAGTTCTTCACGGTCGCACACAGCATCCCGGATGCGTGCGGGCTGATCATCCGGACACCGCTTGGGCCGATCGTGCATACGGGGGATTTCAAGCTGGACCACACACCGGTGATGGACCAGCACACTGACCTCATCCGGCTGGCGCAGGTGGGAGCGGAGGGTTGCCTGCTGCTGTTGGCCGATTCGACTTATGCGGAGCAGGAGGGCTATACGCCGAGCGAACAGCTCGTCGGCGAGGCGTTGCGCAACATCCTGGTGAATGCGAAGGGCCGGGTGGTTGTCGCAACGTTCGCGTCGCTGATTTCGCGGGTGCAACAGGTGCTGGATGCGGCGGTGTTCACCGGGCGCAAGGTTTTCGTGACGGGGCGTTCGATGATCGACAACGTGGCGATGGCGCGGCAACTGGGATACCTGAACGCACCCGAGGGGACGATTGTTGGTGTTGAGGAGATGCGGAACCTGGCGCCTTCGAAACTGGTAGTGGTGACGACGGGCAGCCAGGGAGAACCGACGAGTGCGCTCACGCGGATGGCGAACGGCGACCATCGCCATATCACGATCACGAAGGGCGATACGGTGGTGCTTTCGGCCTCGCCGATCCCCGGGAATGAGACGGCGGTGTACCGGAACGTGGACAACCTGTTCCGGCTTGGGGCCGAGGTGCTCTACAACCGGGCGCTCAACACGCACGTGCACGGCCATGCAAGCCGCGAAGAGCTCAAGATCATCCAGGGCTTGCTGCAGCCGGAGTACTTCGTCCCGGTCCACGGCGAGTACCGCCACCTTGTCGTACATGCGAAGCTCGCTGAATCGGTGGGCGTTCCGCCGGGGAATGCATTCGTGCTGACCGACGGGGATGTGCTGGAGATCGACGAGGAGAGCGCCTGGCTGGGGGAGCGGGTTCCGGCCAGTTATGTCTACGTCGATGGCCTGGGCATTGGCGATGTGGACCAGCACATCCTGCGCGACCGGGCGCATCTTTCGACCGACGGCGTGGTGGTGGTGATCGTCACGGTGGACAAGCAGACGGGAAGGCTGGAGCGGCCAACGGAGATACTTTCGCGGGGGTTTGTCGATCCGGAGGAACGGGAGGACGTGCTGGAGCGGGCGCGGCAGATTGCGGGGGACGCGCTGAAGGGCGTGGACCATTACGCGGAGTTCGGGGACATCAACGTGCGGATCCGCGACGCTGTGAGCAAGTTCCTTTATGATGAGACGCGCAGACGCCCCATGGTGCTGACGGTGACTGTCGAGGTCTGAGTCAGCAAACACGAATGGGCGCTGCCATCGCGGGCCAGCGGGGTGCCGGCGATGGGCAAGTGAGGAGTGCACAGCCATGGCGGCAAGGGCACGTACTCGGCCCCGCGCGGCCCAGGCGGAGAGGCGTCCGCGTGGGCGAAAGCGGAAGAGCCGTTTTTCCCTGGCAAGGCTGAACCGGCCGCGAGTCCTGGGGCCGCTGGCGATCGTCGCGGTGCTCGCGAGCGCGGCGATCGCTTTTGACGGCGCGGAGATCGGGCGGTCGTTGCGGGACTGGCACCTGCGCACGTTCGGGCTGGGGATATTGGTGGTGCTTGGCTGGGGGCTCTATGGGGCGGCAGCGGGCTGGCGCGGCTGGTATGCGGATCGCCCACGATTCCTGCGGCAGGCGGCGGGCGTGGTTGCGGCGGGGCTTTTCGCGTGGGGGCTCCTCGGGTTGAACACGGCGCCATGGCGGGCCGGCGGTGTGAGTTTCGAGGAGGTTTCGCTGGGTGGGACCATCGGGCGGCTGATCGTGGCGGGGTTCCTGGGCAAGCTGGCGTGGCTGAGCATGTTCGTGGTCGGGGCAGCCCTGCTGGCGCCTGGCCCGACTCGCTGGGTGGCAATGAACGTGCCGTATTGGCTGGAGGAAGCGTGGGAGCGCCGGCTGCCGCATCGTGCCCTGGCAGCGGTGGGGCGCTGGGTGCAGTTCATTCTGCGGCGGCCCGGAGATGCGGGCGAAGAAGTCGTGATCGGCGCGGGAACCTATGAACGCATTGAGCCAATGGGCCGCCAGGCGCTGGAAGGCGGGCCGGTGATATTCCGGCCATCGATTGACCCCGCTTCGCCAAGTTCGCCGGTGGGCACCGGGGCGGCTGCGACGTTCACAGCGCTGCCGGTGGAAGAGCTCGAAATTGAAGAGCCGGTGGCCTTCGAGCAAGCCAGGGAAGAGGAAGAGGAAGCGGGGACGGACCCGGTGCAGCTCGGACTGGAGCTGGAAACGAAAAGCGGTTGGCAGCTGCCGGCGATCGAGATGCTGAACGCTCCGCAGCCGAGCATCCACCGGAAGCACGACAATGCGGCCCGGGCGCAGCTAATCGTGGATACGCTGGCGAGCTTCGGGGTTGATGCGACGGTGGTAGAGATTAACGAGGGGCCCACCGTGACGCAGTTCGGCGTCGAGCCAGGCTGGGAGGTTCGCCACAAGGATGTGCCGCTGCGCGATGAAAACGGCAAGGCACTGGTCGGCGGCGATGGCCGGCCGCGGACAGAACGGGTGGAGGTTTCGCGGACGCGGGTGCGAGTGAACAAGATAACGACGTTGCAGAACGACCTTGCGCTCGCGCTGGCGGCGCCGAGCCTGCGCATCGAGGCGCCGGTGCCAGGCCGGGCCATCGTCGGCATCGAAGTGCCGAACGATGCGGCGACGGTGGTGACGATGCGGGCGGTGATGGAAACGAAGGAATTTGACGAACTGGCGAAGAAGAGCAAGCTGGCGCTGGCGCTTGGGAAGGGTGTTTCCGGGGTGCCGGTGGTGGCCGACCTGGCGAAGATGCCACACCTGCTGATCGCCGGAGCAACTGGATCGGGAAAGAGCGTATGCATGAACTCGGTCATCGCGGGGATCATGATGAACGCGACGCCGGACCAGGTGCGGTTCGTGATGATCGATCCGAAACGGGTCGAGCTCACCGGGTATTCGGGCATCCCGCACATGGCATTCAGCGAGGTGATCGTGGATGTCGACAAAGTGGTTGGGGTGCTGCAGGCGGTGGTGGGGGAGATGGATGCGCGTTACAAGAAGTTCGCCGAGCTGTCGGTGCGGAACATCGAGGGGTACAACAAGCACCCGCGCATCCTGAAGAAGCTGCCGTACTGGGTGGTGATCATCGATGAGCTTGCCGACCTGATGATGGCGGCGCCGTTCGAGGTGGAGAAGCTCATCTGCCGGCTGGCGCAGCTGGCACGGGCGACGGGGATTCACCTGGTGGTGGCAACCCAGCGTCCCTCGGTAGACGTGGTGACGGGCCTGATTAAGGCGAACTTCCCGACGCGGATCGCGTTCGCGGTGACCTCGCAAACGGACTCGCGGACTATCCTGGACATGGGCGGAGCGGAGAAGCTGCTGGGGCGTGGGGACATGCTCTTCATGCCGACGGATGCGGCGAAGCCGATCCGGATCCAGGGTGTTTACCTTTCTGATGCCGAAGTGGAACGGCTGGTGGAGTTCTGGAAGGACGAGCGCTTCGGGGCCTTGGCGCCAGAGACGTCGGATGCGCTGCTCGAAGAGGCGCTTGCCGCCCAGAACGGGGGTGAAGCGCAGATCGAAGTGGATTATGACGACCCAATTGTGGGCCGGGCGAGGAACCTTGCGGCGCAGCACCAACGGGTTTCGCCATCGCTCTTCCAGCGCCGCCTGAAGGTGGGGTACCTGAAGGCGGCGAAGATCATGGAAATCCTGGAGGACGAGGGAATCGTGGGGCCACGGGAGGACGGCGAGTCGCGCCGCGTGCTTTCCGGGACGGCAGTTGAAGACCCTGCCTGATAGACTTTCGGGTGTGAAGAACCTGCGAACGCTGCTGGGCAAGCACGATGAGGTGGTGGCGCCGGAAGAGGAGCGCCGGCACGAGCAGTGCCTTTCCTGCGGGGCGGACCTGGAAGGGTCCCGTTCGTATGAGCGGTTCCGGGTGTGCCATTCGTGCGGGTTTCACTTTCACCTGAGCGCGGATGAGCGCCTGGCGACGCTGCTGGACCTGGGCAGCTTCCATGAGGATGACCGGGGCGTGACCGCCATCGACCCGCTATCGTTCCACGGGCGGCAGTCCTATCGCTCGCGGGTGATCCAGGCGCAGCGGCGCACAGGGCTGACGGAAGCGGCACTGACGGGGACGGGGACGATTCACGGCCGGGACCTGGTAATCGGGGTGATCGATTTTTCGTTCCTGGGCGGATCGATCGGCGTGGCGGCCGGCGAGCGGATTGCGCGGGCGTTCGAGAAGGCGACATCGCGGCGGGTGCCGATCGTGCTGGTGTGCTCGACTTCGGGGACGCGGATGCAGGAAGGGCTACTCGCGCTGATGCAGGCTCCACGCATCGCAGCGGCGGCTCAGCGTCACGACCGGGCGGGCCTGCCCTATGTGGCGGTACTGACGGACCCGACGACGGGTTCGGCGTACACCGGGTTTGTGAACCTGGCCGACATTATCGTGGCAGAGCCGAACGCACTGGTGGGGTATACGGCTTTGCGATCGCTGCAGGAAGCGACGGGTGAAGCACTGCCGGCGGGGGCGCACACATCGGAAGCACACCTGAAGCGGGGGCTGATCGATGCGGTAGTGCCTCGTCCGCAATTGCGGGAATCGCTTGCGCAGCTGCTGGACCTGCTTTCGAACAGTTTCCGGCTGACGGCATCGAAGGGGCCATGGGAATCGCGCGTGGCCCACACGGACCGGAGCGCCTGGCAACAGGTGCAGATTTCGCGGCACCGGCTGCGCCCGACCACGGCCGAACTGATCGCCCGGATGACGACATCGTTCGTGGAGCTACGTGGGGATCGGAGCGGCGTTGACGACCCGGCGATCCTGGCTGGTATCGGTTCGCTCGGGGGCGAGGCGGTGATGCTGGTGGGCCAGGTGCGCGAGCACGATACGGGCGCGAACGGCGGCTGGATTACGGCGGCGGGGTTCCGCAAGGCGACCCGGGCCATGCAGCTGGCGGGCAAGTTCAAGCTGCCGCTGGTAACGCTGGTGGACACGGCAGGGGCTCGGCCTTCGCTGGAGGATGAAGAAGCGGGGCTGGGGAGGGCAGTCGCCGAGTGCATGGCGACGATGCTGGCAGTCCCTTCACCGACGATTGCGGTGATAACCGGCGAGGGCAATTCCGAGGCCGCAGTGGCGATGGCGGTGGGCGACCGGGTGCTGATGCTGGACAACGCGGTGTACGAAGTGGTGCGGCCTGAGGATGCGGCCGCGATCCTATCGGGCGACACCGTGGAGATCGCGGAGCGGCTGCGGCTGACATCGCATGACTGTCTGCGGCTGGGAATTGTGGACCAGACGGTACCGGAGCCGGGAGACGGGGCCCACACGGACCATGCCGAGGCGGCCATGCTGGTAAGGCGAAGCATTTTGCGGGCACTCGCGCGGATCCAGAGAGAGAAGGACCGGCGGAGGGTGGAGCGGCGTTACGCTCGATACCGGCAGATCGGCTCAACCCGGTCGTGGCTTCGGGGGCGTATGGAGCGGCAACTGGCCCATCTGCAGGACCGGGTGGGGGGTGTGGCGGACCGGATGCGGGGACGGACACTCCGAAAGCGGCCCGATTTCGGGGACGAACGGGACATCCCGGTGTAACCTCCGGGAAGAACCGGCGGGCTGGCCCGACTGGCCGGCAAACCGCCAGATGGGACGGGATCTGCCTGGACGCGCAGGATTTGTTGCTGCTGCCGCTGGGATTCGCGGTTGGCGCCTTCGGGACACTGGTTGGAGCGGGCGGAGGCTTCGTACTGGTGCCGGTTCTGCTGCTGCTCTACCCGGACAAAGAGGCACAGACGATTACCGCGATGTCACTCTTCGTGGTGATGGCAAACGCGATATCGGGAACGGTGGCGTATGCGCGGCAGCGGCGGATCGACTACCGGAGTGGCGCCTGGTTTGCGGCCAGTACCCTTCCAGGCGCCATCGCGGGGGCGATCGTGGTTGGATACATTCCGCGGCGGGCCTTCGATGCGGGGTTCGCGTGTGTGTTGGGGGCGATCGGTCTGTTCCTGCTGCTGCGGCGCTCACCGCAGGGCATCGTTGAGCCCGTGACCGGCCGGGGCGTGGTCCGGCGGCGGCTGACCGACGCCGATGGGAACACGTTTTCTTACGCATTCAAGATGCAGCGCGGGGTTGTTCTCTCGGGCGGGATCGGCTTTCTGAGCAGCCTGCTGGGGATCGGGGGTGGAATCATCCACGTTCCGGTGATGGCGACGGTGTTGCACTTTCCCATTCACATCGCGGCGGCTACGTCGCAGTTCGTTTTGACGTTCATGGCGGCGGAGGGGACGGCGGTGCACTTCGCGACGGGGACGTTGCACTGGGACAACGCGCTGGCCCGGGCGGCGCTCCTGGCCGCGGGAGCAATCCCGGGGGCGCAGGCGGGCGCATGGCTTTCGCGGCGGGTCCACGGAGGAGTCATCCTGCGTGTGCTGGCGGGGGCGCTCATCGTGGTCGCTCTGCGCCTTGGGCTCAAGGCCGCGGGAGTGTGACGGGGAGCGGGTTCAGGGGATGTTTTCCCAATCGCGCCAGTTGCGGCGCTCATCGCTGGCCTCGATGAAGTGGCCCTGGCCGGGACGCTTTGGAGCGGCCGGCCGATCCATGCGCTGGAGGAGATACCAGACAAGGAAGCTCAGGCCGCACATAACCCCGGCCAGAACTGCCAGGCGCTGGATGCCGCGCTGATTGGCATCATCCCATGCGTCGAAGGCGCTGCGGGAAAGGTCCAGGGCTTTGCCGCCATCGCCGGAGGCGTAGGCCTCCTCGGCACGGGCAAGGTCGCCGGCGGGATCGGAGAAGAGCAGGCCGATCCGGGCAAAGAACCCGGATTCGAAGGATTCGTGCTTCTTCCTGGCGAGTTCGAGCATCTTCCCGGCAGCTTCGAAATTGTAGACATCGGTGACTGCGCCGGAGGCATCGATGCGGGCGCCGGCAAAATCGCCGGCATCGAATTTTTCCCGCGCACCGGCGAGGCGGGTCTTCGCGGGCGAATCATCGGGCTCGGAGGCAAGGCGGGAGGCCGCTTCGGTGATGGCGAAGATCGCCTGGCGCTGGTCTTCGACAACGACCTGGGTGGTGGCAAGGGTGGCGGTACCCCATGAGAGCGAGGCTTTCTGGGGGGTGCCGAGGCCAGCCTCGGCGCCGAGCTTGAGTACGGATTCGTAGGCATCGAGGACGGCGTTGCCTTTTGCGACCTGGCCTGGGATAGCTTCGAAAGCCCAGGCCAGCAGGTTGGCGTAGATATCGGATGGGATGCCTTCGAAGCCGAGCGCGCGGGCGCGGGTCGCGAGCGCGGTCACCTGTTCGTTGGCGGCGCGGCGGACTTCGAGGAGGGGTTTCGCGGTCTCGGGGTTGTACACCCATTCGAGGAAGAGCTGATCGAGGTTGAAGCCGCTGACCAGCTCGCCCTGATCGAGGAACCAGCGGTCCTGGAGGCGCCAGAAGGACGGGTCGTCGTCGATGCGGGAAAGGACGGTCGTCATGCGTTCGCGTCCGCCGATGGCTTTTTCGTAGGCGAACCAGAAAGCGGAAGAACGGCCATACCAGTAGTCGGCCGGGCCACCGAGCATGGTGCCCCATTGGGAGAGGGGGAAGGTGACGTTGTAGCGTTCCCAGCCCCAATCGCGGAGGGCGATGCCGAGGGAAGGGGCGACGGAGCGGGTGGCCCATTCGGCGAGACCTTCCCAGAGCCACGGTTTGCTGAGCTGGGTGTTGCCGGCCCACTGGTGGGCGAGCTCGTGGACGGTGACTTCATCATCGACGCCGGTATCGGTGGCGAGGAGGACATCGCCGGTGCCGGAGAAGGCAACCCCGGCCGCGCCAATGCCTTCGATGTGGTGGGACTGGCGCATGGTGACCTTACCGAAGGGGTAGGGGAAGCCGAAGACTTGTTCGAGCATGGGGAAGGCACGTTTGGCGATATCGAACTGGCGGTCGGCCCATGCCTGGTCGCGTTTGAAGTATTTGAGGACGAGGGTAACCGAGCGGCCATCGGGCATCGCGACGGGGGCTTCGAGGACGCCGCGCCTGGACTCATCGGTGACGGAGAGCACGTAGGCGGAGAAGACCGCCACATCGACACGCTGGCGGCAGCGGTCATCGAGCTGGGCGCAGCGATTGAGGGTGTCCGGGTCATCGGTTGCGAGAGCGATGAGGAGAACATCGCCGCAGACCCAGCGTTCGAGGCCAGCGTTCTTCACATCGCCGGGCTGCTCCTTTGCGAGCAGGCAGCCAGGATCGAGCACGTTATCGCCGGCCTTCGGAACATCAACAAAGACGAAGGACCCGGGGCCCTGGCCAATGAAGGGCGTTTCGACGGCCCCTGGCTCGATGGTGATGAGCGATCCGGAGTTCTGGGCCAGGGTGTATGTGGCGTCGAGTGTGATGCGAAGATTCTTCTTGAGCGGCTTCGGAAGGGTTGTCTCGGCAAAGCCGGCGGTCTGGGCCGTCTCGGAGCCGGCGGTCAGCTTGTGTTCGAGCACGCTATCGCCAGCCTTGACGACGATGTCCCGCGCACCGGGCATCACCCAGACGGGGAGGGTAGGGAGGTCGGCCGTCTGCAGGTTGATGTACTCGGCATGGATTGAAACGCTGATGGAACCGTTGGAGGTATCAAGGCGGTAGTAGGTCTCGGAGGCAACCCCGTAAGGGATGGCAATCGGCTGGGATTGTGCACGGGCGGGGCCGGGCTGGATGGCGCCCTGCGAAGCGACCAGCACGATGGCAAGGACAGCAAGAACCGCAGCAAGACGAACCCTCATGTGTGAGAATTCGGCACCTGCGCCGGGTGGAAGCAGGGGTTTCCGACGATTGGGAGGCAGGCCAATGGCAATTCCCGGGGTTGCTCTGTGGCAGGCGGAGGCGATCGGTGCGAGCCGTGCGCTCGCGCTGGCGGTGCTGCTGAGCCGGGCATTCACGGATGAGCGGCACGCGACCGCCTTCACGGGCGAGCGGGCAGAGGCGTGGCTGCCGCATATCGGAAGGGTGCAGGGCGCGCATCCGCGGGAGAATGAGGTGATGCCGCAGTCGTTCCTGGATGCCTTCCCCACGTTACGAAACGCGCGGCGGCCGGCGGGCGAACGGCGTGGCTCTCTGCACTTTGTGGTGGAAGAAGAAGGCTGCCTGGCGGCGCATGCATCGCTGTGGCCGCAGCGGTTCGATTCCGGCGGGCGGGCGATCTGGGGCGGGTACATCGAGGATGTAGCGACGGACCCGCTCCACGCCGGGCGGGGACTCGCCAGCGGTTTGATGCGGGCGGCGGAGGACGAGGCGCGAAGGCTGGGGCTGGAGATCCTGGGGCTTGCGACGGGAATCGGGCCGTTCTATGCGCGGCTCGGGTGGCAGACGTGGGACGGCCACCACACGATGACGATCGGCGGGCACGCCTCCCCGGATGAGCCATTGATGCTGCTGCCGCTTGGCGCCGGCGGGGAATGGCTGGCAGCGCGGGGCGGCGAGATGGCCAGCACACGGCTGTGGCGTTTCGATACCGGGTGAGCGTAAGCGCCCGGCGCCGACAATGAACTGAGGCCCCGCTCGCGGGCCGGAGGACGGCGTGAAGAGGCTTGCCCGGTCGATGGCAGGAGTCGCGGGGACGGGGCTCGCACTCGGGCACGAGCCCGGGGACCACGATGGCGCGCGGTTAGAGGCGGAAAAGGTCCCCGTAGCGTTGCGGGCATTCTGGGTGGATGGCTTTTTCGCATCGGCGCAGGACGCATTCATCCTGGCCTATCTGCCACTGCTGGCGAGCGCGCTGGGGGCGAACGCGATCGAGATCGGGTTGCTGAGCGCATCGCAGAGCCTTGGCGCGATGCTGGCGCTGTATCCGGGGGCGCTTGCCGCCCGGCGGGCGCCATCGCGGCGCTGGATGGTCGTGTTCTACGCCGGGATCCTGGGGCGGTTGCTCTTGCTTGCGAGCGCATTCGTGGTGGCGGTGACGGCGGGGAAGACGGCCCTCTACCTGGTCATCACGCTCTTCGCCGTCCGCTCGTTCCTGGGGAATTTCACGCTGCCAGCGTGGACCTCGCTCGCGGCGGACATCATCCCGGACAGAATCCGGGCGCGGTACTTCGCATCGCGGAACTTTGCCATCCAGGGGGCATTGCTGGCAGTGACGCCGCTCGGAGGCCTCGTGCTGGACTGGTGGGGATTCCCGGGCGGCTACGTGGTCGCGCTGAGCGTTTCGTTCGCCCTGGGGATGGTTGCGACTGTGGCGTACGCATTGATCCCGGAGCCGCCGCGGCAAGCGGCACCGGCAAGTGCCCCGATCCGGCCAGCGCAGGTGTTACGCCGGAGCCGGTTCCGGATGTTCCTGCTGGCGACGTTCGCTCTGCACTTCGCCACGATGATTGCGGGGCCATTCTTCAACGTGTACCTGAAGGAGGACCTGGGCGCCTCGAACTTCGAAGTCGGCTGGCTGACGACATCGAGCGCGGTGGCGGCGCTGCTGGGGCAGCTGGTTTTCGGCGAGTTGATGGCGCGGCGCGGTTCGCTCTGGCTCATGCGGATGTCGCTGGTTGTGCTGCCGCTGCTGCCTATCCTCTGGGCGTTCATCACCGAGCCGTGGATGGTGCTGGCGCCGAACATCCTTGGCGGGCTGATGTGGGCGGCGTTCAACCTGGCGAACTTCCAGGGGCTGTTGGAGGTGACCCCGGAGGAAGACCGGGAGCAATACGTAGCACTGTTTCACATGAGCCTGTTCCTGGCGCTGTTCGTTTCACCGTTCATCGGGGGAGCGATCATCGAGCTGGTGGGGTACCCCACGGCGTTTGTGGTTTCGGGGATGGGCCGGCTTGTAGCCACGGCGCTGTTCTTCCTGGCGATCGTGCCGACGGCCAGAGGCGGGATGCGGGCGGACGACTGAGCGATGGCGCCGCTCGGCCGCCGGGCTGGTGCGGAAAGTCAGCGGGGGGCTTCCCAGAACCATGGTCGACACCCGCCTCCGTCTGGCGGGTCGGGCCATCAAACTCAGGGAAGGGACTCGTAGTACGCGGCCAGCTCCTCGGCCGTCGCGAAACACTGTTGAGACGGAGTGCCAAGGCCCGGGGCACCGACAACGGTCGGGAGGGCAAGAGCGGCACAATGCATCACGGCGGCGGTACCATCCCGGCCATCGGCGCTGGACTCGTGTGCGGAGCGGACGGCCCAGAAGCCCGCCGCCGATGCGGTAACCACGAATCCCGCTGCGGCGAGCGTGGCGGCACTGGCCTTCCATCGGAGGAACACCCCGGCGGCCAACCACCCAATCCGGTTGAGCCGGCCCCGGTCGCCCGCGGTCTCTAGCTTGCTGTGGAGTTCTTTCAGGTGGTAGCGCACGGCGTTTTCGGTGATGCCGAGTTCTGCGGCGATTGCCGGGTTGGTCAGACCACGCTGGGCCAGGGCGAGCACATCGCGTTCGCGAGGTGTGAGGCGCGGGTACTCGGTGATCGACTCTTCAGAGTGGCGCGCCATCAGTTCGCCGTATCCCATGACGAGGATTGGTCATTCATCACTCCAAGTGAAGAGTGATAGCCGTTAATGAGCAGGCTCGCACCCGTTTGATAGGTATGCTCCCAGAGGTTCACGGTGCGACCGCAGGTAGAACGAGCTGAGCCCGCGCGGTCGTTCCAGCCAATGCCATTGAAGTCATCATATCCATAGTCACCATCGCACCCGGAAGTCGAGTACCACTCATAGGACGACCCACTGAAGTTCGAGTGTTCCCAGATGGTGAAGATCACGTAAACCGCATCGAGCGAATGCAGATTCTCTGCGAAATCTGCTGCGGCCGCCGGATCCTCGAAGCAGTCCCGGGAAAGGACCCTGGAAGTGTGGTTCTGGTCGGAGCGTGCAGCGAGTTCGATGAAGCACGCCTCGAATGGCGCTTCCTGGGTGGCGCGGGCACCGATTGAAAGCCCTGGCGGGATATCACTCGCCCCCAGGAGCAGTGCCACGGTGAGGGTGAGCAACGCGAGCAGGCCACCTCTGTGACCTCTGATGACCGTCATGTTCAGACTCCTCTGTGGGTATCCGCGATACCGCGGTCTCCAAAGAATGAGCCTGGAAAGTCGCGTTGTCCCTACCCCCGTATGCTATTTGAGGATGCCGCGATCCTGGAGGGCTTTCTTCATCGTGGAGCCGATCTCCGCGGGGGAGTCGGAGACGATGGCCCCGGCCGCGCGGAGGGCGGCCTTCTTGTTTTCGGCCTTGCCGTCTTCGCCGGAGATGATGGCACCGGCGTGGCCCATGCGGCGCCCTGCGGGGGCGGTGGCGCCGGCAATGAAGGCGACGACGGGCTTCTTCACAAATTCCGTGATGTAGGCGGCGGCTTCCTGTTCGGCGGAGCCGCCGATCTCACCGACCATGACGATGGCGTCGGTATCGGGATCTTCGTTGAGCATGCGGATGGCTTCGACCTGGCGGGTGCCGATGATCGGGTCGCCGCCGACGCCGATGCAGGTGCTCTGGCCGATGCCTTCGGCGGTGAGCTGGGCGACGACTTCGTAGACAAGCGTGCCGGAGCGGCTGACCACGCCGACGCGGCCGGGGAGGAAGACATCGCCGGGCATGATGCCGACGCGGGTCTTTGTGCCGGGGGTGATGACGCCGGGGCAGTTGGGGCCGATGAGGATGCTCTTCGAACCCTGCAGGGCGGCCTTGACCTTCACCATATCGAGGACGGGGATGCCCTCGGTGATGCAGACGATCAGTGGCACACCGGCAGCGGCCGCTTCGAGGACCGCATCGGCGGCGGCGGGGGCCGGGACGAAGATGATGGAGACGTTGGCCGCGGTGGCGCGGACGGCTTCATCGACCGTGGTGAAGATGGGCACGCCATCCTGCTGTTCGCCACCGCGCTTCGGATGGATTGCGGCAACGACATTGGTTCCATAGGCAATGGAGCGGCGCATGTGATTGGCGCCTTCAGTTCCAATGCCCTGGACCATCAGGCGGGTGTTTGCATCGACGAGCACGGCCATGTGGCGAAATTCCGATAGAGCGATTTCCGGTTTCCGGCTGGCGAGCGGCCACGGTGGGTTCGGATTCCCGGGAAGTGAGGATACAGGCGGGTGGCACTAGGAGCGATGGGGCGGTGGGCCCGGAGCAGGTGCGCGGCGGACCACGGGGCGCCGCGGGGCCGCGGCCGCGGGTGGCGCCGAAGCGGGCCTGCGCGACTCGAGGAGACGGTAGAGGCGCTTCCAGTCATCGCCGGCGATGGGTTTGTAGACGGCGGGGAACTGGCGCCGGAGATCTTCGGCGTGGGTGCGGTAGCGTTCGGAGATAGAACCCATGGCGAGCAGCGTGGCAGGGCTGAGGCGGCGGCCGGAGGTATCGGCGATTTCGTGAAGCATGTCGATGGCCACGCAGGCATCCTGGTGGAGGCCGAGGACATCCTGCATTGCGGTGACGCGGGTGCTGAACTCGACGGCGGGGCGACCGTAGATACCGGTCCCCACGAATTCGAGGGCGTAGCGCAGCTTCTTGGCGTCGATCCTGAGGGCGTGGTAGAGATCGGGAGGGGATTCGCGGCTGACGCGGTCGCCGGCCTTGCGTACGGTCCGGTAGCGCTTTTCGACGAGGTCGGGGGCGACAGCAAGGATGGGGACACGGCCGGGCGCGAAGGAACGTGGCGGGCCGAACCGGAGGAGCGAGGTGAAGCGGGCAACGAGGCGCTGATACCTGCGCGAATCGAGGGCGAACAGCATGCGCTTGCGGGCGGTGTTGCGGCGGGCGTGGAGGAGCGCTTCGATGGCATCGAGGGCATGGGCACGCTCTTCGGGAAAGCCTTCGCGCCATTCATCCATGCGATCGATCTGGACATCGAGGTCGCGGACTTCGCCCAGGGCGGCAGCGACCCAGCCGAGCTCATCACGCAGGGCGAGCACCCGGGGCGTAAGGAATGGCCGGAAGGCGGCCATCGCGGCACGCAGGCGGCGGGTAGCGACACGCATGTCGTGGAGGGCTTCGATATCTTCCCCGAGGCGCGTGCCCGGTTCGTTGGCGAGGAAGATGCCGAAGTGCTTGCGGAGAATGGCAAAGGCGACAGCGGCGGCCGTCATATCATCGGCGATGGCGAGCGGCCCGAGATCGAGTGGGGGGATGACGCGCTGGCCGGTGGCGATGAGTGCGGACTCGAACTTGGAGGACGTGGCCGGACCGAGACCGTTGGCGGCGACCATTGCATCGACGAATGGGCGGGCCCGATCGATAGCGGACTGATCGACTTCGACTTCTACGCGGGCCAGCCTGACGGGGGCTTCTTCACCGACGGGGATGGCGGTGTCATCGAGGGCGATTTCGGCGAGGGCGCCCGCTTCATCGGAGAGGGTGAACAGCTGGCGGCGGGTTCGCAGCCCGAAGATGGGAGTGACTGGCGCGCGGCCAGCCATGGCCCGGATGGCGACACCGCAGGGACCGGGCGCCGCGGCGGGAGACTCGACCGAGGCGGGAACCGGCTCGGTTCGTTCGCGGCGGGAACGGATGCCGCCGGAAGCCTCGGCCATGGACTTGAGGGTGAGCTCGGCATCGCCACCCTTGCGGCGCAGACGGCAGGTGTAGCCCGCCCGGTGGATGTGCCACCCGGCAGTATCGAAGTAGGTGTCATCAAGGTCCTTCACGCCGGCCGGTTGGACGGTGAGCCCGGGGACGGCGGCAGCCTGGAGCCAGCGGAGGACCGGGCGTGTATCAAGCGCCGCGAATTGCCATTCGACTTCGAGCAGGTCGGTTGCCATTGGCGCATGATAGCGCAGGGAGCGCCGGCGGCGGTTGCGCGACCGAGCCGGGGGAAAGCATGCTACGGGTGAGCGAACGACCCCCGAATCCGAAGGAGATTCAGCAATGGTAATGGCCCTCGAAGGCATCAAGGTTCTCGATCTTTCCCGGTTGGCGCCGGGGCCCCACTGCTCGATGTTGCTGGCGGATTTCGGCGCGGATGTGACGCTTGTCGAGGCGGTCCCGGGCTCATCGGCGAA
>Ga0154020_10002225_pt1 | contig 23546 bp, 23 predicted proteins | sample Klosneuvirus_201_FD_109709 | JGI IMG/M metagenome (GOLD analysis project Ga0154020, IMG submission 109709) | Active sludge microbial communities from wastewater, Klosterneuburg, Austria - Klosneuvirus_20160825_MG | ecosystem: Engineered > WWTP > Aerobic digester > Activated sludge | place...
GAGAAGAATGTTTCGAACAAGACAAAAGTTTTTATTCTCAATTCACCATCCAACCCGACGGGAGCCACATACACTCCCGATGAAATTCGCGCGCTCGCGGCGGCGCTCGAAAAATTTCCCGAGCTGATTATCGTGACCGATGATATTTACGAGAAGCTCGCGTATGGTGTCGAAGTACTGAACATTGCAACGGCGTCTGAAAAACTGCGCCCGCGTACAGTCGTTATTAACGGGCTCTCGAAAGCCTATTCGATGACTGGCTGGCGCCTCGGTTACGCCGGCGGGCCCAAAGAAATCATCGCGGCCATGGACATGATTCAGGGGCAATCCACCTCGAACCCGACCAGCTTCTCACAGAAGGGTGCCGTTGCGGCCCTCAATGCTGAGCAGCAGTGTGTGGAAGATATGCGGGTGGTGTTTGAGAAGCGCCGCGATCTCGCATACTCTCTGCTCTCGGGCCTCAAGGGCTTACGCGTATTTAAGCCGCAGGGCGCCTTTTATCTGTTTCCCGACATCGCGGGACTCACTGCAGCGCCGGGCTGGCAGAAACTGAAAGAGCGCACCGGCGAAAACGACGTCGGTAAAATTTTCTCGAAGGGACTGCTCGATGAAAAGCTCGTCGCGGTGGTGCCGGGTTCTGCGTTTGGCTACGAAAATGGTTTCCGCATCAGCTATGCAACGAGCGAAGCGCAGATTGAAAAAGGTTTGTTTCGCGTGCGTGAATTCGTCGAAGCGCTCTGGAAAGACTGATATTGAACGAGAGTTTTTCCACCTTTATTGATACGATGTCCGCTTACGGTCCGCGGCTTCTGGCCGCGCTGCTGGCGGGCACAATCATCGGCATGGAAGGGGAGATTTTCCGCCGCGCGGCGGGGCTGAGAACGACGATTCTCATCACGCTCGGCACGACGCTGTTTGCTATACTGTCGGTGGTGGTGGCGCAGACTTCTGGTGGAGACCCGGCGCGCATTGCGGCACAGATCGTCACCGGCATTGGTTTCTTAGGTGCCGGAGTGATTATGCATTCGGGCGAGCAGGTGCATGGCATCACGACCGCGGCGACCATTTTTACGACAGCCGCGATCGGCGTGACGATCGGTTTCGGTTACATCTGGACCGGCGTGGCGCTGTCTTTGGTTGTTGCGCTTGTTCTGACGGTGTTTCGTCCGATTCACCGCTTCATACAGACATTGGAGTTCATCAATCGGTATCGGGATAAAGAGTACAAGGCCACTTTGATCGAGACCGGGGTCGAAATGGTCAGGTTGCGGCCGGGAAAGCCATTGGGTCAGAAAAAGAAAAAGTAGAGACGCAATCGAAAGTTTTTCGCTGCGTCTCTGCGTTCAGTAAAGACGGCTGTTATCTTATTTGGAATCTGTCTTCACGATCTTTTTCATCGCTTCAGCGAATTCGGGAACAGATTTGAATTTGTCGTCTGCTTTCGCCATAGCCGTCAGGAGTTTCATGCCTGCTTCGCCGTTGCGTGCCGCAAAGCTTGCGAGAGCCGGGTTCTTGTCCATTTCTTTGAGCTGCGGAAATTTTGCTTCCAGGGCATTGCCGGCTGCTTCCGCATCCAACAGGATTTTCGCCGCTTCTTTACCGTCTGCGGCTTTTTCCAGCGCGTCGGCGGTCTTCTCAGTCAAAGCCACATATTCGCTGGCTGCGGCGTTCAGATCTCCTGGACCGGCATTTGCAGCTTTTTTGCAATTCATCGCCAAAGCCATGGTGAGCGCGACTGCGCCCAAAACGAGTTTATTCTTCTTCATATATTCTCCTTGAGTGATAGTTAAATCCAATTTCATCGTCGCCTCACCGGGAAAATGCAGTTCACCGTGGCGCAGAAGCAAGAGGTCGGACACACCGGACGGATAGTGTGCCCGGTCAATTTTTTGACCTGTGGCGGCTAATTGAGTTCGCGCGGGCCCGGTGACTCGCAAAAGAATAAAAAAATTGGCAAAGAGTGTATATGCACTTATATTATGTGTATGTGCACTTTCTGGATTGATTCAAGAGTCTGCGAAAGTGTAAAAAGGGGGATTTATGCAGAAACTAAACCTGGAGCCCGAGTCGGCGGCCTGGATCGATTTTCAGGACTGTGGTCCGTTTGGCCATCTCAATAACACAAAATATCTCAACTATATCATGCACGCGCGCACGCAGCAGCTGAAAGACGCCTATGGCTTCGACATCTACGCGCACACGCAAAAGACTGGCAATGGCTGGGTGGTGGCGACGACGCAGCTGGCCTACCTCGCGCCGGCCAAATTCAACGAAACTGTGCGCATCAAAACCCGCCTGCTGCACAAAGACACGTTTCGCATTGTGCCGGAAGCAGTCATGCTCAGCGAAGACGGGCAGCGCCTGCACGCCATCGGCTGGGTCGAATTTGTTTATGTGAATATTGAGCGCGGCAGACCGGTTAAATATGAAGAAGAACTTGGCGCATTTCTGGAATCGATACGCATGCCCGGTTTTGAATGGGCGCCGCAGGATTTTTCGCTGCGTGTCAGGGAAATACAGAAAAATCACCGCAGCCAGGCCGTGGCGGTATAAAGCGATTTTAATTGCTGCCTTGCGGCCCGGAGAAGGTGTGCACCATGGACAGGGCAAGTCTTAAGCGCGCGGGGCTTTCGTGCATTAACTTCAACCTGCGTAAGGCCGCGCGCGCAGTCACCGCGATCTATGACCGCAGCCTGGCACCTGTGGGTATCACATCGACGCAGTTTTCGATCATGATTGCGCTGGCGTATTATCCCGAGCACAGCATGAGCGCGCTGTCAAAATTTCTGGTGATGGACCGCACGACACTGACCAAAAATCTCAAACCACTGATGCGTGAAAAACTCATCGAACCCGCGGCGGGTGAAGACAGGCGGCAGCGGCTTTTGAAGCTCAGCCGAAAGGGTTTAGGCGTGCTCGACAAGGCTTATCCGCTGTGGACTGCAGCGCAGCAGCAGGTAAGCGATGTTCTGGGACAAGACCAGATGCATGGCCTCTACCGCACACTGCATAAGGTCAGTTCGCAGCTGAGTGAGAGTGAATTGGTATTAAAAAATTAAGATAGCATGCGCTCTTGCCAGTCGGCAATATCAGGAACCTCCAGACGCTTTGTCTTAGCCGATTCGCCGGCAATGAGTTGCACGGCAGAGGGGGCGACACCGAGTGCCCCGGCAACGGCGCGTAAGACCGCTTTGTTGGCCTTGCCGTCGATCGGCGGCTCTTTGACGCGCACAACATAGACGCCGTCAGCGGCGAGTTCGATACCCGGCTTGCGGCTTGAGGGCTTAACGCGAATGGAGATACGCATTGATCTTCGGCAGAAACTGCCGTTCGAGCTCTGTGTAGATTTCGCGTTTAAACGGCACGATCTGGTTGGTGATGTCTGCCATGGGCATAAACTGCACGCGTGCGAATTCCTGTTTATGCGTCTTCAGATTCGCGTGCTCTGCCGGATGGTTCCAGTACGCGAGGTACCATTTCTGTTTCTGCCCGCGGTAGCGGTCGGTCATGTGCGGTATTTTGAGCGTCGATGGAAATTCGTAGTAAAGAAATTCTTTGATGCTGGTGATGAAATCTGCATCGCGAATGCCCGTCTCTTCTGAGAGTTCGCGGCGTGCGGCGTAGTCGAAGTCTTCACCTTCGTCGACACCGCCCTGCGGGTATTGCCATGCGCCGCGGTTGTCGAGCCGCTCGCCGACCAGTGCCAGCCCCTCTGCGTTGAAAATCACGATGCCGACATTGGGGCGGTAAGGTAGGGCCATGGGATGCCGGCAGACAGTCAAACCGGTGCCATGCGTACACTACATTGCTAAAATTGAATTTCCCGCGGCCCAAAAATCCGCGAGATAGCCGGAAGCCTCGCAGTTTGTCCGCAACTTTTTTACAAAAAGCTGCAGGCAAACCGCTACTAAAGCGGCCAAGGGCCTGCTTCCGGCTATCTCTGATCGCGCATTTTCAGGCCCAACAATACTTGACCGGCGCGCGTGCAAAGAGATTCTTACCGATGGCATATAATACAATTAACGAAATCTTTTATCAGGCAGGCGAGCTCTATGGCAGCAAGAACCTGTTTTATGGTAAAAACGAAAAGAAAGACTTTGTCGGCACGACCTATGGCACGGTGCTCAAAAATGCCGAGAACTTAGGTCTTGCACTCATGGAAATGGGAGTTCAGGCCGGCGACCGCATCGGTTTACTCGCCGACAACCGCACGGAATGGATCACCGCAGATATGGGTGTTTTGCTTGCCGGCGCTGTGGATGTTCCGCGTGGCACCGACGTCACCACCGATGAAATTAAATACATTATGGCGCATGCCGAGTGCAAAATCTGCATCGTCGAAAATGACGCCACACTCAAAAAACTACAATCGGTCATCGTCGACACCGGTGTCGAAACGATCATCGTGCTCGATCCGAAGTTTACAGGCAAATCAGAAAAAATTCTGTTGCTGCAAGACCTGCTCGACCAGGGTACCGCGTTGCGCGGCAAAAAACTTGCCGACCTTAAAAAGCGTAGCGCAGATGTCAAAAGCGACGATCTCTTCACCATTATTTATACATCCGGCACTACGGGCCTGCCGAAAGGCGTGATGCTGTCGCATGGCAATATGGTCTATAACATCAACGAAGTGCCCAAGGCAATCGGCTTGCGCCCTGACGACAGCATGCTGTCGCTGTTGCCCGTGTGGCATATCTTCGAGCGCGCGGTGGATTACGGTGCGATCGCGAAAGGCATTCCGATTTATTACACGAACGTGCGCGACGTGCGCGACGACTTTGCGAAAGTGAAGCCGACCTTCATGCCTTCTGCGCCGCGCCTGTGGGAGAGTCTGTATCAGGGCATTCAGCAGCGCATCGAAAAATCAGAACCGGCGCGCAAGCTGCTCTTCGAAGCAGCGTACAAGATCAACAAAGAATATAAAAAGGCCGTGGACTATCTCGCCGGCAACGAACTGGCGATGACTCCCGAATCGGATTGGGATCGCCTGAAAAGGACAGCTTCATCGGCTTTTATCGCCGCTAACCTGTTTGTTGTTTCCCGCGTGGCAGATACCGTGGTGTTCAGCAAAATTCGCGAGGCGATGGGCGGCCGTTTCCGCGGCAGTATTTCGGGTGGCGGGGCCCTGCCGGCGCACGTCGATGAATTTTTCAACGTGATCGGCATTCCCGTGTACGAAGGTTACGGCATGACTGAATGCGCGCCGATTATTTCGGTGCGTACTGAAGGCAAGATCGTGCAGGGCAGCGTGGGTTTTGTGCCCAACGGCACTGAGGTGGCAATTCTGAACGATAAAGGCGAGCGCGTGAAAACCGGCGAGAAGGGTGTTATTCACGTGCGCGGCCCACAGGTGATGAAGGGCTATTACAAAAATCCCGAAGCGACACAAAAAACCATTAATAAAGAAGGCTGGCTGAATACCGGGGATATCGGTTTTTTCAGTTACAATAACACACTGTCGATACGCGGCCGTGCAAAAGAGACGATCGTTCTGCTCGGTGGCGAAAACATCGAACCAGTGCCGATCGAAAACAAATTGCTCGAAGACGCGCAGATCAACCAGATCATTGTCGTCGGTCAGGATAAAAAATATCTGACCGCGCTCGTTTGGCCGAACGCAGAAAAAGTGAAAGAAGCAACCGGTATGGTCGTTGATATTAAAACAGATCTCAACAAAAACAAAGAACTCGTTGAGCATTTCGGCAAACTCGTCAAAAAACAGATTTCCGCGGATAACGGCTTTAAGGGTTTTGAGCGCGTCATTGATTTCCGCTTTTTGCCAAAGGCAATGGAGGTCGGAGATGAAATTACCACTCTCTTCAAAATGAAGCGCAATGTGATTGCCGACAAATATGCGCAGTTGATTGAGAGCATGTACTGATGGCTTTTGACCGGCTAAAGCGCCTGTTTGGCGGCGACACAAAAAAGAAGCAGAACCCGCAACCGGCGCGTTATGACGACGAACCGGCCGAAAGAGCGCCGGCTCAGCAGAAAGCGAGCGACCGCACCCGCTCCAAGAAGAGCAGCCGGCCCAAACGCCGCCCCCTAGTAAAGGTACAGGGTGGTAGTAAAGCGGGCAAGTTTGTGCGCCGCGATGCCTCACCCTATTCCATCAAGCCGGGGTTAGAAAAAGAAAATATCAAGCTGATTGAAAAGGCGATACGCAAGTCGCCGCAGAGCTACCGCACCGATAAATTCACATTGCTCGAAATTGCCGACCGGGTTCTCGAAAAAGAAATCGGTATGCCGAGACCCGCTTCACTGAAAGCGTATATGATCTTCAAAATGTTCACGCGCGACGGTGGCCGTGTGCGGTCGGGTGTAAAAACGGTATGCCACGAATGGCGCGGCGCGGTGAAAGGGGGGATACCCGTACTAACGACCGTCAATTCGATACAGGGACACAGGCTGCAAGTCGATGCCAGAAAGTACGTCGTGGAAAATCCACCCTTAGGCAAGCGTCGCAATTTTCGTACTACTCCCGCCAATCTATGTGGCAACGCGCTGTGTGTGAACCCGAAGCATATCGAGATGCAGGGCTTAGACCCGGCGCTCAAAACGGGCGAGAACCATGGCCGGGCGATCTACAGCGACAAAGATATCCAGCGCTGGGTGCGCGAATATAATGCGGGTGCCACGGCGAAAGAGCTCAGTAAAAAATACAAGGTTGTTATGACATACGTCGAGCAGATTATGCGCAAAGAGAAGCGCACTCAGGCGACTGAGGGCATGACGATACGCGGAAGATTTGGAAGTCGGTAGGCGGCTCAGAAAAGCGGTTCAGCCAACGGCTGAACCGCTTTTCCCTCGACACCGCATTTTCAATTTTCACCCGTTCCTATGGCAGTAAAAATAGGTATTAACGGATTCGGCCGCATTGGCCGTAATGCTTTTCGCGCGGCATGGGGCCGCAACGACGTCGAGATCGTCGCAGTCAATGATCTCACCGACACCGGTACACTGGCACACCTCTTGAAGTATGACAGTGTTTTCGGTGTGTGGAACCACGAAGTTTCGCACGACAAAGAACATATCATTGTCGACGGTAAAAAAATCCACGCAACGGCGATCGGCAAGCTCGAAGAGCAAAAATGGGGTGCGTTCGGCTGCGAAATCGTGGTAGAATCCACCGGCCGTTTTACCGACGCAACACAGGCAAAAGTTCACATTGAAAAGGGCGGCGCAAAACAGGTTATCATTTCTGCACCGGCCACCAACGAAGATGGTACATTCGTCATCGGCGTGAACGAAAAGAACTTCGACAAGGCGAAGCACAAGGTGATTTCAAACGCTTCGTGCACCACGAACTGCCTCGCCCCGGTCGCGAAGGTACTGGTCGAAAACTTCGGTATTAAAAAAGGTCTGATGACCACGATACACAGCTATACCAACGACCAGCAGATTCTCGATCTGCCGCACAAAGACCTGCGCCGCGCGCGCGCGGCTGCTCTCAATATGATTCCGACTTCGACCGGTGCTGCAAAAGCACTGTCGCTGGTGATTCCCGAACTCAAGGGCAAACTCGATGGCATTTCGATTCGTGTGCCAACCCCCGACGTGTCAGTGGTCGACCTCACGGTCGAAACCGAAAAAGCGACAACCAAAGAAGCGGTCAACGCCGCGCTCAAAGCTGCGTCAGAAGGTGCGCTGAAAGGTATCTTAGGTTACACTGATCTGCCACTGGTGTCAAACGACTTCAAAGGCAACCCGCTGTCGTCAATCGTCGACGGCCAGATGACAACTGTTATTCAGGACAACATGGTTCGCGTGCTGACCTGGTATGACAACGAGTGGGGTTATTCGACTCGTGTGATCGACCTGGCAGCGTTGATCAGCAAATAGCAGTTTTTGTGACTGCACCCTTCGGGTGCAGTCACAGAGTTTATCCCACTGCTTCTTCCAGCAGATCCACCACATTTTTTAGTACTTTAATGCGGGCATGGTTCTTGTCATTCGCTTCGACGAGCACCCACGGCGCTTGCGGGGTTGAAGTGTTCGCGAACATGTCGTTTGCCGCTTTCTCGTATGCCGCCCATTTGTCGCGGTTGCGCCAGTCTTCTTCGGTCAGCTTGTATTGTTTGTAAGGCGTGATTTTACGGTCTTTGAAGCGCTCGAGTTGTTCGTCAGAGGTGATCGACAGATAAAATTTGCGGATGTAGGTCTCAGAATCATAGAGCGCGCGTTCGAAATCATTGATTTCAGAGTAGGCGCGCTGCCATTCGGCTTCGGTGCAGAAACCTTCGATGCGTTCAACCAAAACGCGGCCATACCACGAGCGGTCGTAGATGAAGACGCGGCCCACCGGCGGCACGCGCTGCCAGAAGCGCCACAGGTAGGGGTGTGCCTTTTCGACGTCGGTGGGGGCTGCCACCGCGTTCACCTGGTAGTGGCGCGGATCCATACCGTAAAGGATGCGGCGTATAGCGCCGCCTTTGCCGGCGGCGTCGGCACCTTCGAAGACCAATGCGAGGCTCTTTTTCGTGGCCGAGAGTCTGTCTGACAAGACAGCAATACGAGAGGTGTATTTTTCAAATTTTTCTTTGTATTCCTGTTCTTCAACCTTCGCCTTCATGTTGAGCTCGGCGAAAAAATTTCTGCCCGAAGGCATCCAGCGTGCCGGAGCCTCTTTGATCGCGGGTTCTGCAGCGAGCGCGGCTTCGAGTTTTTGGATCAGCGTCTCGCCGACGAAAATTTCGCGGTGGCGTGCATGGCGCGCGGCGACCAAAGTCCATGGCGCGGCTTCGGAATGTGTTGCGTCGAGCGCGTCGATGTCGACTTTGTGGAAGCGTTTGCGTTTGCGCGCGAACTTGCGTGTCAGCGCAGAGATGCGCCAGCGCGTGCCGGCCTTTTTTTTCGCCTGTTTGAGAATTTCCTTCTGTTCCTTCGGGGACAGGTACATCCAGAGTTTGACGAGAATAATTCCTTCAGCGACAAGCATACTCTCGAGCTTGCGTATATCGCCGAGGCTGTCGTGAAAAGCGCGGCGGTCGGAGTTTTCAAAAACGCGGTCGATGATTGGCTGTGTGTACCACGAACCGAAAAAAATACCGAGGCGGCCGCGTGCAGGTAGCTTGTTCCAGAAGCGCCACAGCGGCGGATTTTCACTCTCTTCGGCGCTCGCAGTCCAGAAGGCGGTGGTTTCGACCCCGCGCGCATCTAACCATTCGAGCAGTTTTTTGGTGGTTTCGCCTTTGCCCGAACCTTCGACGCCGTTCATCAGAATCAGCACGGCTTTTTTGGAAACAGCGAGCTCTTTTTGCAGCGCAAGTAACCTGAGGCGGATGTTCTCTTCGCGTGCTTTGTATTCGGTTTTTTCGATTTCTGTCGCAGCCGCGACATTTTTCAGCAATTCTTCTAGTGCCATGGTTTCCATGATTACCGGGGGGCTGCACCGGCAAATCATAAAACTTGTATCGGTTTTCCGTTTGACGCAGCGTGAAAGTTTCCGGGCGGCTATCGAATGTTCCGTCGGAAAATATTCATCTTGCTGCCGTGTTTGCTGGCGATTGCCTGCAAAACGAGCGGTGGAGCGTCTGCAGACCGGGTTTTCAGTCTGCTGCCCAACCAGCCTATTAGTATCGAACAGGGGCCGACGCAAACGCCATCCGATTCAGAAGTTGAGGCGATGCGTGAGGCGTTCTTTGCGCGTCCCGCCGAAGACGAAGAGGTCTTTCGCGTTTTTGTTACCTCAGATGGCTATGCGAGAAAGCAGGCCGCTTTTGAGGAAAATATCGCCCTGAAAGAAGACAAGCAGCGCGATCAGGCAATTGCCGACGAATTCCGCAGGTTTGACATGGTAAATAGCCTGCAAGAGGGCCAGATTCGCGTAGAGCTTTATCCTTCGACCGGCAAGTTCTACCGCTTGCGCCAGTCCAAGCCTTCGATCATGAAAGAGACCGACCGCATCATGAGCGACGATATGACGCGCTGGCAGTTCGAGTTCAAGAAGAATGAAATTGTCCCAAAGGATTTTCGCGTCAGCTATCAGGTGTTGCTGCGCAAAAAAATCACGCGTGAACAGGCGCTCAAGATTCTCAGCGAACAGAATAAAAAGAAGAAGTAAAATTAAAATGGCAGAAAGCGAAAAAAAAGAAATTATTCTCAGGGTCGGTCTCGATAAAGATGCGATTCCTGAATCGATCACCTGGCAGGCGCCGGGTGCTTCGAAAGGCGAAGAGCGCGCCGAAGCCTTCATGCTGTCACTCTTCAGTGGCGAAGAAAAATCCACGCTCGGCATCGACCTGTGGACGAAAGAGATGCTGGTCGGCGATATGAATATTTTCTTCTACCAGTCGCTCAAAAAAATGGCCGACGTGCTCGAGCGTGCCACGCAGGATAAAGAAGCCGCGCAGATGATGCGCGATTTTACGCGCGAATTCGGAATAAAAGTCAAACTGCTCAAAGACGCATGATTTTTGCACTGGCCGCCGTCTGCATCGTTGCGCTGTTTTTCGGCATGCCGCTCTTCATAGGGCTCGGCACACTCGGTGCGCTCTACCAGTACACGAATGCCACAGCGCTCGGCGCACTCTCGGCCGGTGATATCAGCCGGCAGCTGACGGTGGTGTTCAGCGACCCGTTTTCAAAGCTGACGGGTGACCAGAGCGCGCTTTTTCTGACGATTCCATTCTTTACGCTGACCGGTTACCTGATTGCACATTCGCACTTTGCGAACCGCGTCGTGAACCTGTATCTGGTCATTATGAAGCGCGTCGGCAACATCGGCGCTTTGGGACTTGGTATTGTCTGTATTCTCATTGCAGCAATCTTCACGCCTTTGACGGGTGCATCGGGGGTCACGATTGTCGCGATTGGCGGCATTCTGTTTCCGATTCTGACCGGGGCAGGGTACAGCGAGAAGCGCGCGCTGGGACTCATTACCGCGTCGGGTTCGATCGGCCTGCTGTTCAGCCCGAGTTTGCCGGTGATGCTTTTCGGCATCATGAGCGACAATAAGGCAGACATCAACGAACTCTATCGGGCCGGTGTGCTGCCGGGCATGCTGCTTTTGGCAGCGCTGTCGATTGTCGTGCTGTTCTATTCCTTTCGCCGCGGCGCGGGCGAAGACGCTGCGCTTAAGACACACCTGGCAACGGCGTCTTTTTCTGCGCGCGATGCGCTCAAACTCACGGCGGAGATCGCGGCGATCCCTCTTCTTTATGCGCTGATGCATTCGCGATTCATGATTATCACCGAGCTTGGTGTGTTTTTCCTTCTTTATTATTTCATTCTCGAAGTCGTGATTTTCCGCGAAATTTCTCTCAAAAAGCTGGCGGCTGTTTTTGAGGAAGCGATTTCGATGGTGGGATCTATCATCCTGATCATTTTCTTTGCCATGATTTTGACTAATGCACTGCTCTACGACGGCGTGCCTGGCAAACTGTTCGGATTTATCAGCCAGTATATCCATTCACCACTGACATTCCTGATTCTGCTGAATATCTTTCTGCTGATCGTCGGCGCGCTGATGGATATTTTTTCGGCAATTATTGTGATTTCGCCGCTGGTGATTCCGATTGCCGAAAGTTACCAGATTCCGATGCTGCATCTCGGCATTCTTTTTCTGACGAACCTCGAGATCGGCTACCTCACGCCGCCGGTGGGTCTGAATTTGTTTTTGAGTTCGCTGCGCTTCCACCGTCCGATGAGCGAAGTGTATCGCTCGATCGTGCCGTTTTTGATTGCGCTCATTATAGCGCAGCTTGTGATCACATATGTACCATGGCTGAGTCTGTGGTGGAAATAGGGTGATCCCGATCAGACGCTGAATCGGGCTGCACGATACAAGCGCCTGCTTTTCAGATCGGAGTTTACATATCGGGGGAGTGATGTCCACTGCCGCGTGCAGCCTCCGCAGATTCTCTATATCCACCCGCGCTCGCAGATGATGATGCGGGAAATCATTCCGCTTTCTGTTCCCGCGCTGATCAATCTGCTGGAATACCCGGTGCTCGGGCTTTTCGAGTACGAGGTGAAAACCCACCATGTCAGAGCTGCGCGGGTCATTCTGATGGATATCCATTGGTATCTGACTTTGCCCGGGGCCATAAAACTTGCGAAGAAGCTGAAGCAGACGAATCCTGCCGTGACGCTGATTGCCGGCGGGCTGACCGCTTCCACTTTTGCGGGGCAAATTGCCCGCGATACGGATATCGATTTTGTCTTGCGCGGAGATGCAGAGGTTTCCCTGCCGTTGTTGATCCGTGCGATCATGGAGCAACAGGACGTGCACTCGGTGCCAAACCTCGTGCACCGGGAATTCCACACGCCATGGACTGCAGTGACGAACCGCGAACTCTTTGATCGTCTCGAATACCAGAATTGGGATTTTTTTCCGACGCTGAAAAAGCGTGTGCATGAATTGCACCGACACAGCGGTAAACGGATTTTTCCGTTGCAACCCTATTCGATGGCCTTCAAAGGCTGTCCGTTACCGTGTGAGTACTGTGCCGGTTCACCGAAGAACCAGAAAGCGATGTTCAAACGCCCGCCGGTGATCCGTTCGGCGTGGCGCGTGCGCGAAGAGCTCGAAAAACTCAGCGCCGATAAGAATATCAACGGAGTGAGTATGTTCTGGGACGTTGCGGGCTTGTTGCCGGCCGCGTACACACGCGAGGCTTACGGCGTCAAATATGACCTCAAGGTATATTATGAATTGGCGGCCGTGCCGCGGGAAGATACCCTCGATACTTTGCTGGGTGCCTTCAAAGGGGGTATCCTCGCATTTTCTATCGACAAGTTCCATACGACGTCTTTTGAATTGCGCGATACGGACGAGCTGATCAGACAAATCAAACACGTCGAAAAAGACGATCGCTACGAAACGCGACTGGAGTATTCGCGCAAGTATTGTAACGAATCCCCTGAGTATGCCGCTGCGGTAGAAAAAGTTGTACGTTCGACACGCATTGTACCCCTGGATGCGAGTTTCTGGTGGAACCCGGTTCCCGAGCCGCAGCTCAACGGCAATGGCAGCGATGAAAGTTATGAGATTTTTTCCCGTAACAAAGGCAGAAAGTTTTTTGTGATGAATGCAATCTACAAAACAGGAATTTTCGTGCATAGATATTTTCCGGCGGTGACGGAGTGGTTTGCGCGCCGGCTTTACAAGTTCGGCTCGTTTTCGCGCGCGGCGGGGCATAGCGAAACCCTCGCAACTGGCGGTGGCCAGAAGACCTTGTGAACGGGCAGCGCGAAATTTACAGGCGTTGCAGCGCCTGATCTAAATCGGCGATCAAATCTTCCGTGTCTTCGAGCCCCACCGAAAAACGGATGAGGTTGTCGAAGATGCCTTCTTTAAGGCGCGCCGCGGCATCCATGTCATAGTAGCTCATCACCGATGGCTGGTGGATCAGCGATTCGACGCCGCCCAGCGATGCACCTAAGGTCGGCAGGCGCAGTGCTTCAATCAGCGTAGTCGAGGCTTTGAGCCCGGCTTCCTGCGAGTTGTCGCGGCCTTTGACCTGAAAGGAAACAATACCACCGCCGCCGACCAGGTACTTTTTTGCGAGCGCATGCTGCGGGTGCGACGCCAAGAGCGGATACCAGACGCGCTCAATTTTCGCGTGTTTTTCCAGAAACTCGGCGATGGCCAGCGACGAACGGTTATGCTCTTTCATACGCACGGCAAAAGTTTTGATGCCGCGCGAAATGAGGTAGCAGAGGTGTGGGTCCGGATTGCTGCCCAAAAGATTGCGCACCGGTTTGACTTTTTCGATGAGTTCTTTGGAACCCAAAACCGCGCCTGCGATTGCATCGTTGTGGCCGTTGAGGTATTTGGTGAGCGAGTGCGTCACGAGATCGATGCCGTATTTCAGTGGGTTAACATTATAGGGCGAGGCAAAGGTTGCATCGACAATCGTCACGATGCCTTTCGCACGCGCAAATTTCGCCAGTGCGGCGAGGTCGATCAGTTTCAGATACGGGTTCGTCGGAAATTCGAGAAAGATGACTTTGGTTTTGGCATTGCAAGCGTTCTGGATGCTCTCGAGCGAAACATCGGCGTAGGTCACCTGATAGCCGAAGCGTGCAAGATGCTGGTCGAACATTTTGAAAGTGCCGCGGTAGCCTTCCCGCAGCGAGACCATATGATCGCCCGACTGCATGATGCCGCAGATGGCTGTCGCGATCGCATTCATGCCGCTCGAAGTGACGATTGCATCTTCGGCATGATCGAGCGAGGCCAGCGTCTCTTCGAGCGCACGCTGCGTCGGTGTGCCATAGCGCGCATATTCGGCGAGGCGGTCTGAGCGTTTCTGGTAAAACGCCCACAGCCCTTCGACCTCGTCAAAGCCATAGCTTGCCGTCTGGTAGATCGGCGTGATCAGCGGCTTGTGCGGATCGCCGCTGTTATCGTGACCTGCATGGATCGAACGGGTCGATACACCGGCGTTTGGAAGAATCCCCTTTCTGTCTTTTTGCATGCTTACTTACCAGCTTGTTTGTCGAGAAAACGCGCGACCGCGTCTTTGACAGCGCCGAGCGAAGCCGCGAGATCGACAGGAGTGTTTTTGAGCTCACTCTGCGCAGAAGCCGAATGGTAGTTAATCTTGAAGTCGGCAAATTTGAGGCCGTGCGCGGTCGAAATCACCGCGACCGAGTCGTTGGCTTTGATGACACCCTGCTGCTTGAGTTTTCTGAACGCGGCGAGTGCCACACCCGTATGCGGATCAACCAATAAGCCAGCGCGGTCACCGCGTGCGGCGGCGTCAGCGAGTTCTGCTTCTGATGCCTGTTCTACCACGCCGCCGAATTCTTTGAGCGTTGTTATGGCCTTTTTCACCGAAACCGGGTTGCCGATGCGGATTGCTGACGCGGCAGTTTCTTTTGCCGTGATCGCGGAGAATTCCGCGAAGTTCTTCTTGTAAGATAGATAGAGCGGGTTGGCAGCCTCTGCCTGCGCAACCGCAATGCGCGGCAAGGAGTTCACGAGGCCCAGCTCATAGAGCATCTTGAGTCCGGCACCCAGCGCCGACACGTTGCCGAGATTGCCGCCGGGAATAATGAACCAATCGGGTAAAGTCCAGCCGAGTTGCTGCGCGACTTCGATGCCGACGGTTTTTTGCCCTTCGATGCGCAGGCTGTTCATCGAGTTGGCGAGGTAGATGTCTTTTTCCTGCGTCAGCTGCTGCACAATTTCCATGCAGCCGTCGAAGTCGGTGTCGAGTGCCAGAACCAGCGAGCCGTTGGCAATGGGCTGCATCAGCTGTGCGAGTGATATTTTATTTTTGGGTAAAAGGATCACGCTGAGAATGCCGGCGTACGCAGCGTAAGCGGCGAGCGCGGCAGAGGTGTCTCCGGTTGAGGCGCAGGCGATCGCGCGTATCGGTGCACCGTTTTTGATCATGTGGTTTACCTGCGACACGAGCACGGTCATGCCTAGATCTTTGAACGAACCCGTGTGGCTGTTGCCGCAGAGTTTGACATAAAGTTCTTTGTGGTCGAACAGCCGCGAAAGTTCATGGCCTGAGAACAGGGGCGTCGCACCTTCGCCGAGCGTCACAATATCGTCGACGGGCATATCCGGCAGCACCCACTCACGCTTGCCCCAGATACCCGATGCATCCGCCTTATTTTGCGAACGCCAGCGCTTCTCGAACAGATCTCGCCACGCCTGCGCAGAAGTTTTTTTGAGTTCAGCCATATCGTGCCGTACTTCGAGCAGGTCGCCCGTTTCAGGGCAGCGGTAGACAATCTGTTCCAGCGAATACGGTTTGTTATTGGCAGGATTTATACTCTGGAACCAGGCTCTTTTTTGCGGTGCTGACACATGCTCGACTTTGCCGCGGAAACATAGGGTAAACTACAAACACGAAACTTATGTTACGATTATCCAGACGCTTCGCGTCAGGATAATCGTAACACATTTTCCCCTTTGCGCGTCAGCGACGCGCGTGATTCTTGTCTGTGCAAAACAAATGGGCGCTTCCGTTCGCAATACTGGCGGGGATATTTATTGTTTCTATACGCTTCACGCCTTATCCTTTGAGTTATGCCGTGAAGGCTTTGCCGATTCTGCTGCTGCTGGTCATCACTCTGCGCTCGGCGCCGTTCCGCGGTAGGCTGGGCCTTGCGGCCGCGGTCTTCTTTTCCGGCTGCGGCGATGTGATTCTTGATCTGAATTTTAAAGGCGCTTTCATCGCCGGGCTCGCGAGTTTTCTCACGGCACATGTGTGTTATGTCATTGTGTTTGCACTGCATTTAGAGTTTCAGAAAAAACTGCTGCTGGTCTCGCTCGCCGGCATCGCGTTTCCCGCGGCGATGGCGGCATTTCTGTGGCCGCACCTCGGTGAGCTGAAACTGCCGGTTGCCGTCTATGTGACGGCGATTGCCAGTATGTTTTTGACGTCGGTGAACCGCAGCAACATCAACAGTTCTCTGATCTCTGGCGCCATGTTCTTTGTTATCTCTGACAGTGTGCTGGCCTTAAATAAGTTCTATGCCCCCATACCCGCGGCGCGCTATGCCATCATGGCAACCTATTACCTTGCGCAATACCTGATTGTGACGGGGCTCGTGGATGAGCAGGGCGAAAGCTGATAAAAAAGCGAAAGACCAGGATGCGCGGTAGGTCGCAAAATGCAAAACCCGGCGAAAGGTTCCGCATTTTTCTTGCGAAAAACGCTTCATGAACCGTCCTTGAGGCCTTCCTTTCGCCGGCATTTGCCTTTTGCCCGAAATAGCTTGAGCCATTCATTCGACGACCTACCACGCATCCCCCGACGGGATTTTCCGATTTTCACGCTGTATATGCGATAAATAGGCACCTGTGCTACAGCTTTTACTGACACCATTGCAGAAATATGTCTCGTGGTTCAGGATATTCAACTATACCTCGTTTCGCCTTGTGGCGGCCGCTATTACCGCGCTGCTTTTGGCATACCTGTTCGGCCCGCGCTTCGTGCGCTTTCTGCGCAAGCTCAAATACGGTGAATCGGTGAGGTCTGACGGGCCCGAGTCGCACCAGAGCAAAGCCGGCACACCGACAATGGGCGGCCTCTTGATCATGGCGAGCATGAGCGTTTCGGTGCTGCTGTGGGGCAATCTCAGCAACCTCTATGTGATGGTGCTGTGGCTGTGCACGCTGGCGCTGAGCGCCGTCGGTTTCGTGGACGACTACAGCAAGTCAGTGCTCAAGATCAGCGGTGGTATGCGCGCGCGCACAAAATTTTTCTGGCAAATTGTGATTGGTCTGACTTTCGCACTTCTCGTTTTCTTTTTTCCCTATGCACCCAAGGGCGCAACCGAACAGGCCACCAGCCTTTTCGTCCCCTTTATGAAAAACCCGCTCATGAACATGGGTATCTTAGCGGTGGGTTTCTGGCTCTTCGTCGTCGTTGGCACAAGTAACGCGGTCAATCTCACCGACGGCCTCGACGGGCTGGCCGCAGGTATTTCGCTGATAGTGATTGCGACTTTGGCTCTCTTGGCATATATCACGGGCCTCGAAGAAGTTTCGCGTTACCTGTTGCTCGTGCACGTGCCAGAAGCCAACGAAATCTCTGTGTTTCTCGCCGCGCTGGGCGGTGCCTGCGTTGGCTTTTTGTGGTACAATGCACATCCTGCTGAAGTTTTTATGGGTGATACGGGCTCTTTAGCTTTAGGCGGATCAATCGGGATGAGTGCGATTCTGATCCATCGCGAGATTCTGCTCGTTGTTCTGGGTGGGGTCTTCGTGGCCGAAGCGTTGAGCGTCATTTTACAGGTAGGTTCTTACAAGCTGCGCGGCAAGCGCATCTTTCGCATGGCACCGCTGCACCACCACTTCGAGCTCGGTGGCTGGCATGAAAATAAGGTCGTCACCCGTTTCTGGATCGTCGGCGTTTTGCTCGCGCTGATTTCAATTGCGAGTCTGAAAATAATTTAGCAAGAAAATAATCCCGCGCGAAGCGCGGGATTATTTTCTTGCATAGAGCACATAGCTCGAAGTGAGCGGCCGGCCGCCGCGGCGCAGTTTTGATTTCAGGTGGTAGAGCGACATATTCCAGAAGCGCTTCAGGTCACTGAACTTTCTGACATCCCCCCACGCCTTACGCCATTTTGCCCACAGAGAAAAATCGACGGGAAAAAATTCTATAAACCCGGTAAAGCCGATCTCTGCAAGCATGCGCTTCAGGCCCGTCGCCGTGTAATATACGAGGTGGCCCGGCAGATAGTAGTGGTACGCGCTGCCGCTGCGAGCCGCCTGTCGCCCTTCAAAATTGGCGGTCTGTATCACGAGCACACCGCCGGGCTTAAGAAGCCGGTAGGCCTGGGCGAAAGCAGGGCGGGGTGCCTGGAGATGTTCGGCGACCTCGATCAGTGTGATGGCTGAGATTGTGCCGGGGGCAAAAAACGCTTTGTCTTTTGGCAGGTGCGTGAGATCGCCGCGGTAAAGTTTTGCGGATGAACCTGTTGTGGTGCAGATCTTGTTGCCTTCGCGCACGGAATAGTCTGAGACGTCGAGGCCGGCAGCTTCAAAGTGCTGCCCTGCAGCGCGCACCAAGGCGCCGAATGCACAACCGACATCGAGAAACTTCGGCCTCTGCGAGGCCGAAATGATTCCCGCCGCGGTGGCGGGGCCTGCGGCCACACCGCAGCTGCGGGTACTAACATGCGCGAGTATTTTGTGCAACCGCGCACGGTGCACGAAGTTGTGGTAATATTCCTGCTTGCGCTCGTCCTGATAGTTGAAGGCCGAGGTGCCGGTATAATAACCCTCGTCATAGAATGCGTCGGCCTTTGGGGGCAGCGGATAGCGGAATTCAGATTTGCAGTCTGCGCATAACCAGACGTCAAAGTCATGCCTCTCAATCGTATATTTGAAACCGGTTGTAGTGCCGCCACAAACGGGGCATAGAATTTTTTTCGCCGGGGACAATCCGCCTTTTGGGCGAGCGCGCCCCGGTTTGGCCTTGGCCTTTTTTTTCATGGCGTGGTCTACCGTGTCGCCGCAATCATGTGGTGCGCGACAACGGTGGTCTCACCCAGTGGCTGGCGCAGAATAAAGCCATATTCGGTTTTGGCATAGGCGCTGAAAAAAGCGATTGCCTCTGCCTTGCTGAACAGTTTTGCGTGGCCCTCGGCGAGATCGCCTTTTGCCAGTTGTGTAGCGAGGTGCGTGTCGCTGTCAGAGCGCAGCGTGAGAAACACCCGGCCGCCTGGCTTGAGGCAGCGCCGGATTTCCATAGCAGCGGGCGCGATGAGGTTTTCGGGCAGATAGTGCAGCACGCCCCAGCAGAGAATGAAGTCAAATGTCTGGTCGGCAAACGGCAGCTCCGGTAGCGCTGTCTGCAGCGACGCACTGTCTTTGCCTGAATAGGGTTTCAGCGACTCGCGCGAAAAGTCGCAGGCCACAACGCGTGCAAAATGTTCGGTTAAAAGCGGCAGATGCCGCCCGCTGCCCGAGCCAAGATCCAACGCAACAGCGGCAGTCGGTGCTCCGGGTGGATGGAATTTTTTTACAAAGCGCACGACATTTTCATCGGGATAGCTTTGGCGGGAGCGCTCTCGGGTGTAGTGGGTGTCCCAGATTTGTTGGTTAATCACGCTGACCGGCCTTGCGGCCGGTCAGCGTGATTGAGGTTGGCCTGCTTATGTAGCACATATAGTTTGATATACTTCGTATAGGTCGCGACGGCAGAGTAGTAGGTGATAATGATACCCGCGCTGCCATCAAGAAAGCTGAATTCAAAGAAAAATTTGCGGATGATCACCCATGCGGCGCGCGCGAACACGCCGAAAAGCGACACCTTGCGCCCGCGCGCATACATGGCCTGCGCCGCCATCTCTGAATAATTGCGTATTGTCTTCAAATGATCGTCGATCGAATGGAATGAATAGTGCAACAGATCGCCTTTGAGTTTGCCCGTTTTTTCGGGCGGCACTTCGATGATTTCATGCACCTCATCACCCTGCCAGCTGCATTCGCGCCGGTTGTATAGCCGCACCTTGTCGTCGGGATACCAGCCCGAATGGCGAATGAAGCGGTAAATATACCAGGTCAGGCGGTTAAACTTGTAACCGACCTTATCGGGTGAGGATTGTTTGAGTTGCAGAATCGATTCGCGTAACTCAGGGCTTAGCCGTTCATCACAATCGAGGTTTAACACCCAGTCATGGGTCGCTTTTTGTGCGGCGAAATTCTTCTGTGCGACATAGTTGTCGAACTTGCGGAAATAGACTTTCTTCGTGAATTTCTTCACGATCGCGACAGTTTTATCCGTCGAATGGCTGTCGACGTAGACGATCTCATCGACGACGCCCTTCAGCGATTCGAGGCACGCGGTGATATTCTGCTCTTCATTGAGTCCGATAATGCATGCAGAGATTTTCATAACTCACCCCCTATCCCCCTCTCTTGCGAAGAGAGGGGGTAATGCAGATTTTTGCTCCCCCTTCTCTTTATAAGAGCCGTCGGGTTCGTTTGCGAACAAGGGGGCCGGGGGGATGAGTTTCGGGGCATCAGCCGCTCGTTAGATATGGCATTGGATTCACCGGATGTTCCATGATGCGCACTTCATAGTGCAGGTGCGGGCCGGTGGCGCGGCCGGTGGCTCCCACACGGCCGATCATCTGGCCCTTGCGCACATAAGTGCCGCAGCTGGCATGAATGCTGCTCATGTGGCCGTAGAGAGTCTGGAAGCCAAACGAATGGGACAGACGCACAGCGAGGCCATATCCGCCACTGTAGCCGCAGCCGACAACGCGACCATCCGCCGCAGCGTAGATGGGGGTGCCGGTCGAATTGGCGAGATCGACACCCGTATGGTAGTCTTTCGAATGGCCAAACGGCGAAATGCGGCCGCCGAAAAATGAAGTGAAGTGACCACCCGCAAGCGGCCAGTAATAGGGCAGAGCCTGCTGCACAATTTCACGCTCTTTTAATAGCTGCTGCAGCATCACCACCGCGCCCGATGTCTGCTTCAGATCGAGTTTGAGTTGGCGGTAGAGCGCGATCTCAGGATAAAAATAAAATCCTTCTTCCTGTGATTTTCCCTGAGCGATTTTGAGTGTCGTTTCAAAGTTGAGAAATTTAACAGTGCGGTTTTCTTTATAGCTGAGCGAGCGGGCATACTCTTCGCCTTCGGCGTCGAGCATCTGTACGGCGCTTTCATGCAGGACTTTTTTATCCACGAAAATCGCTTCATCGCCTTCCTGCAGCTTTGCCTGCGTGATGATTTTACCGAACTGCTTTTTGAAAAAATCCTGTTGCACCACCATCTCATGGTATTTGCGCAGATAGAGCTCGCGCTCGTTGACGTACGCGCGGTCGCGGTCTTGCAGCGTGTCTGCCTCAGACTGTATGTTGCGCTGCAGCGTGACGGCGAAGAACGATGCGACGATGATGAAGATCAGTGAAAAGATTGCGAGGCCGATAATGTAGTTCGACAGCTGCATATTGACAATCGCCTTGTCGTTATGCGGAATTACGAGAAACGTGATCCGTTCGTTGCCTTTCTCACGGATTCGTTTGCGGATCGCCGCAGATTTTTTACGGAATTTATCCGCTATGCTCAATTGCGTTCTCCGATGATTGCGCCACCGGTCGTTTCCATCATTTTGGCTTTATCGAGAATCAGCCCGTCACGGCTGTCGGCAGGCATCGGCATGCCGCCGTCGAGATAGATTGCGCCTTTGGGGCAGGCCTCTTCGCACAGCCCACAGTAGATACAGCGCAAAAGGTCTACCTGAAACGATTTTGCAAATTTGTCTTCGGGGTGCAGATATTGTTTGTCGGCCGGCACTTCGGCGGCGATGATCTGTATCGCGTCGGCCGGGCATACCCACTGGCAGCAGTAGCACGCAGTGCAGCGTTCCTGGCCCTTTTCATTCCGTTTGAGGCGGTGCAGCCCGCGGAAGCGCGAAGATAGTGGCTTCTTTTTTTCGGGGTAAGATACGGTCACCATGCGGCGCAGCAGCGCGGATTTGAAGAAGTGCTTCAGTGTGACCCAAAGTCCCGCCGAGATCGACATGAAATAGAATTTTTCATACCATTTGAATGCGTATTTTTTATGTACCTGAATTGTTGCCATTAGACTGCTGCCCCTGCCGGTAACGCGGCGGATTTCAACCGCGCAAGAATCTGCGCCGGTGATTCGAGGCCCTGCACATGTGTGAGCACCGGCGTCGTGGTTTTCGCATTGCCCGCCTTGTCTATGAAGCGGCCGCTTTTCTCAGGGAAAACGAGCATCGGAATTGCAATCGCTGCGAGTTCGGCCGCGGTGTTGTCGTGCGTCGTGAAAAGCGCCACTTTGTTCCACGCGGTTGCGGAATTCAGCGAGTCGAAGAGGGCAGTGTCTTCGACTTTTTCAGCAATGCGCAGGCCCTTCACGTTGGCATGAATTTCACCAGTTTGATAGGCAAACGGCGCAGCGAGTTCACCAACGACGATGATGAGATCAGCGGCGCGGATTTCTTTCTCTATTGCGGCATAGTCAGTAAGCTGCGCGGCATTTTTTTCGCGCAGGTATTTTGCATTGGGGCGCACGTCGCGGCTCAGAAGGAAATCCCAGTCTTTAGCGGCTGCGAACGCATCTTTATCGGTTCTGAAATCCCAAACGACATCTTTGCCTGCTGCACGCCAGGTTTTGATTTCGCTTTCGATTGCATCGACGTCGTCGCAGCTTTCGGTCGCGCCACCCAGCACGAGAATTTTTTTTGCGGCGGCAATTTTTTCAGCCAATGCGGGCAATGCTTCTTTAGAAGTTGCTTTCGTGCCATTCAGCGCGTATGTGTGCAGACGGTCTTGCGAAAAATCTTTGCCGGAAAACCGGCCGAAGTCACAGATAAAATAACCATCCTGCTGCGGTTTTTGCGGAGGCATGTAGCGATAGAGTGCATTGTTCTTCACATTGGTCGTGACTTTGCACAAGGTCGAGCAGCCATGACAGATCGACTCTTTCGACTCATACCACCACACGCGAGACTGGAACAGAGTGTTCTCGTTCAAGAGCGCGCCGACGGGGCAGACGTCGGCGAGTGCGCCCTGGTAGTTATGGTTCAGGTAGGTGGATTTTTCTGTGCTGGTCTCAGGCGGCGTGTACGCGATGATCGTGTCATTGCCGCGCGCGAGCATCTCGAGATCGTTCACGCCGACGATCTCACGGTCGAAGCGCACGCAGCGGTAACACAGAATACAGCGGTTGTGGTTGATGAGCAGGTTCGTACCGATTTTTTCCTGCGGTATATTGCGCTTCTCTTCTTTATAACGCGTGGTTTCATGGCCGAGACTGAACGAATAATTCTGCAGGCGGCATTCGCCGGCCTTGTCGCACACGGGGCAATCGAGCGGGTGGTTGATGAGCAGAAACTCCATCACACCCTCGCGCGCCTTGACGATCTTCTCGCCGAACGCGTTGATCTTCATGCCTTCTTTAACCGGCGTGTTGCAGGCCGCCTGGAACTTGGGCACGCCTTCGACCTCGATGAGGCAGATGCGGCACATGCCGACGACAGACAGTTTGGAGTGATAGCAGAAGTGCGGAATTTCGACGCCTTTTTCAGAGAGCGCGTCGATCAGGTTTTTCTTCTCGTCGACCTCGTATTCGGTCCCGTCGACGAAGATC
>Ga0154020_10002229_pt1 | contig 23519 bp, 19 predicted proteins | sample Klosneuvirus_201_FD_109709 | JGI IMG/M metagenome (GOLD analysis project Ga0154020, IMG submission 109709) | Active sludge microbial communities from wastewater, Klosterneuburg, Austria - Klosneuvirus_20160825_MG | ecosystem: Engineered > WWTP > Aerobic digester > Activated sludge | place...
AAAGAGTGTAATAAAATGGATGAAAAGCTAAAGTTTATAAGCAATTCAGAGGAAGGAATTCGGTCAGTCAACGATTGCAGAGGGGAATCTCGAAAATTTGAACCCTTAAAATATGAATCAGAACCTTTTGCCTAATAAGGGTTTTCCACGCTCTCCCCGCCGCTTGAAAAATCCCGGAGGGATTTTCTTTTTCACAGGCGGTGGAGAGGGTGGGAAACCCGTTATTCAAAATTAAATTTAGATCACAAACAGATTCAAACCACTTCTTTCTCTTTAAATTCACAAACAACGATTTCACAATTAGCACCTTGCAAGTCACATAATCGATTGAGTATTATATCTGTTCCAGCAATAGTGTTTCTTCTTTATATATTTTTTGTCGAAATTAAATAATATCAAGGTCTTAAGAAGCATCAATGGCTGTTTTTAGTCTCTAGCAAATATCGTCCCTCAGCAATTTAAGAATAAAATCAAGAAAAAAGATGACAACTAACTAAAATTACTTTGTTTCACTCAAAATCATAAAGAGTCCCAAAGAACCCTTTGAAATGACATTTTTAAGCAACTGTGAATTAAAGTTAAGCAAAATTGATTATTCAATAACTAAATAATTTAGGTTCAAATATATTTAACTAAATTTAGATAAAAACACATACTTATGACTTTTCATATTTGAAATAAATTAAAATATATACACTCAGGAATAAGATTTGCAACAATCAAAGTGCGCGAAAATTTAAAATCGATATCTAAATAAAAGGAGAACGTATGTACAATAATTTAATAAAACACTCAACTTTTTTTGCTGTTTTATCAATAACCTCCTCAGCATTTTGTATAATAAATTCTGATGTCAATCTAACTCCAAAAACTGGAACCTTCAATGGTGATGAACCACCATCTGCCGGATATAGTGAGGTTGAAAAAGAAGGCTTAGCACCTCAAGCTTTTTGCATTTCTGTTGCAGGAAACGTTACCATAAGTATTCCTTATCCTTATGCCATAGATGCATTATCCTCTGGTACCTCTAATGATCTTTGTAAGAAACAAGCTAACTTACAAGGTGTTGATCCGACAATAGGGAATAATATGATATTAAAAATGTCCGCTAATGGTTATCAACTTTGTAATCCCCCATCTAGTTTCGGATGTGATTAAATTAACATGTAATTTTCAAAAATATCTTTTCTAATCGTCCCTTTTTCTGATAATAACATGTGAGATTGCTAATTCATTCGCAAAAGTGAGGTGGTGCCAGATGAAACAAAACCCATTAGCCTTTATTTCAGGAGCCTCGTCTGGAATCGGAAAAGCCACAGCACAATCCTTAGCTTCGCAGGGGTTTGATCTTTTTTTGATGGCGAGGCGTGAAAATCGATTAGTCGAATTAAAAAATGAGTTAGAAGAATTATCTAAAAAAAATCATAGCGCTGATTCTAAAATTTCTCCGATTAATGTTCATATATACTCTGGAGATGTCACCTCCCTGACTGATGTTACTTCTATGATTAAAGAAAACGACCATCTCTTTCGCCAACTTTCTGTAATAGTAAATAATGCAGGTTTAGCAAAAGGATCTGATCCACTTCATAAAAACAGCCTTGCTGATATCGATCAAGTGATCGATACGAATGTAAAAGGCCTGCTCTACATCACTCATCAACTTTTGCCTTTTATGTTAGACCGAAAAGAAGGACATATCATCAATCTTGGTTCCGTTGCTGGTCGCTGGGTTTATCCTGGTGGAGCTGTCTATTGCGCTAGTAAATTTGCTGTGAGTGCTATCACGGAAGCCTTGCGCATGGATCTCTTAGGTTCTGGAATTAAGGTTACTAATATCGTACCTGGAATGGTGGAAAGTGAATTTTCAATCGTTAGATTTAATAACGAAGATAAAGCTAAGAGCGTTTATGATGGGATGACTCCTCTCTCTCCAGAGGATATCGCCGATTGTATTTCTTGGAGTTTATCAAGGCCCAAACATGTTAATATACAAGAGATTGTTATTTACCCATCGGATCAAGGAGCAGTCCGTATGGTGCATAAAAAATAATATCTTAATTTCTCACTATTTACTCTAAATATTTTTTTGCCTTTTCTATTTGAACTCTGACAGATGATGGAGCCGTTCCCCCTTCACTGGTGCGGGCTTTTAAAACATTCAGAGGTTTTAAGGCTTCAATCGTTGATTGATCAAATAAGGAACTAAAGCTCTTTAACTGTTCCAGAGTTAAATCTTCAAGGGCGATTTGTTGATCTATCGAGAAACGAACTATGCGTCCGACCACTTCGTGAGCATCACGAAAAGGAATTCCTTTGAGAGCTAAGAAATCGGCTAAGTCTGTAGCATTGGAGGCATCACCCGAAACGGATTGAGCCATTTTATCTATTTTAAAATGAACTTTTTGCATCTGGCAAAACATCAATTTAACACAGATTCTCACACTATCTAAAGATTCAAATAAATGTTGTTTATCTTCTTGCAAATCCCGCTGATATGACAAGGGCAGTGCCTTCATCACTGTTAACATACCAATGAGAGCCCCGTTAACTCGCCCAGTTCGCGCTCTAATTAACTCTGACACATCTGGATTTTTCTTTTGGGGCATGATGCTGCTTCCTGTTGTGACAGAATCAGCAAGTTCAAGAAATTGAAATTCTGGCATACTCCATAAAACAATCTCCTCAGCCCATCGTGAGAGGTGAATCATAATAGTGGAAGCCGTCGATAAAAATTCAATTACAAAATCACGGTCTGAAACAGCATCAAGACTATTTTCACTCACGGAATCAAACTTTAACTCTTTACAAACCCAAGCGCGATCAATAGGAAACGCCGTTCCTGCTAAAGCTGCAGATCCGAGTGGGAGAACATTCAATCCTTTTAATGTATGAGCCAAACGTGTGCGATCACGCTGAAACATCCAAAAATAGGCCATCAAGTGATGCGCCAAACTGACGGGTTGTCCGTGTTGCATATGTGTGAGTCCTGGCAAAATGCTTTCTAAATGCTTTTCAGAGGTTTGAACTATCCACTTTTGGAGTGCTATTAAATCTTGATCCAATTCGACAATTTGATGACGTAAATACAAACGTAAATCCGTTGTGACTTGGTCATTACGGCTTCGTGCTGTATGCAATTTACCAGCCACCGAACCAATTTGAGCATGTAATCTTTGTTCAACTTCAGAGTGAATATCTTCGGCCTTGGAATTCAAAAAAGGATCAACTCCTTTTTGAAAACTTATTTCAAACTCTTGAGTTAAGTCTTGCAAACCTTGAAGTATCGCCGTTCCTTCTTCTTTGCTTATGATTCCTTGGCGCATAAGCATAGTAGCATGAGCAAGACTCCCCTGGATATCTTCTCGCCACATTCTTTTATCCAGATGGAGAGACGAAGAAAAGTCATCAACGATCTGTTCTGTACTTTCGCTAAATCGCCCGCCCCAAAGCTTACTCATATTCCCACCTCAATTAAACTTATTTCAATTAGATCCATTTATCTCTTATTGCTTTTCTTCAATTGCAAATACATGCGAGATTGTAAACCAAAATTCTTTACAGTTCCTGTGCTGTCACGCTGATCATAAGCTTCAGCATTATCAAAAGACGCTAAGGCTTCTGAGTATAGCGCCCAAGGACTTGATCGTCGAACAACTTGACAAGAACCTTTAAACAACCTGAGACTCACCTGGCCACTCACGCGCTCTTGAGTTTTATCAATAAAAGCTTCTAAATTTTCTTTCAAGGGATCGTACCACAATCCTTCGTAGGCAAGGCGTGACCATTCCTGATCGATCATTTGCTTTACTCTCAACTCATCTCTTGTTAACACCAGAGCTTCCAGTGCTTTATGTGCTGCCAATAATAAAGTGGCGCCCGGACATTCATAATTTTCTCTGACTTTAAGTCCTAGCATACGATCTTCCATTATATCGATTCGACCAATCCCATGCTGTCCTGCCATTTCATTCGCTTTATTAATCAGATCTGATGATGAATAATTAATTCCATTAATGGAAATTGGAATCCCTTTTATGAATTCAATATTAACTTCAGAAGGTTCGCTTAAAGAGTTTAATGCACCCTTCGTCCATTGAAATATTTCCTCTGGTGGTGTGAAATTGGGGTCTTCGAGTCGACCACCTTCAATTGATCTGCCCCAAAGATTTTCATCAATACTCCAAATTTTTTCTAAACTTTGCTTGATTGGTAAGTTTCGCTTTTGAGCGTATTCGATTTCCCATACACGTGTCATATTTTTTTCTCTAATAGGAGCATGAATAATCGCCTCTGGCATCAGTGCGCGTAACACATATTCAATTCGAAATTGATCATTTCCTTTTCCAGTGCAACCGTGAGCAAAGGCCTGAGCACCAACTTGTTGTGCGACTTCAACTGCTTTTTGGCTTATCAATGGTCGAGCAATGGAGGTGCTTAATGGATATCCTTCATAATAACCATTGGCTTTGATCGATGAAAAACAAAAGTGCTCAGCAAATTCTTTTCTAGCATCAATGGTAAAATGAGTTGTGTTAAGTATTTTTGCTTTTTCTTCAGCTTGTTGAATATCTTCCCTTGGCTGTCCAACATCAACTGTAACGGTTACGATTTCTTCATAACCGTATTCTTCTTTCATTAGTGGAATACAAATAGTTGTATCTAAGCCGCCCGAGTAAACAAGGACTACTTTTTTGTTTCCTTTGTTATTATGTGAAGTGATAGTTCCTACAGACATGTTCTTCTCCTTTTAAAACTCTTTGATTGCATATTTTTTCCATCAGATCAAGTAAAATGCAATTAAACCTTGACACTTGCTTTATTGATGCATACTTATGCATATATATGCATACTTATTCAGACACTGAAAACATCACTTTATCAACTTCTAAATCGTCAGATAGGCTACGTATTGCCTTGATCGGCGCAAGTGGCTATTCAGGAATGGAACTTGGCCGATGTCTTTTGCGACATCCAAAAGTTAAATCTCTCACACTTATTGTAAACGAAACACCGATCTCACCCAAAATTTGGATTCCCGAAGCGCGACATCATTCACTATCATGCCTCACTCTTTCGCAGTTCAAATCTTCTACTAGTGAATTTGACCTCGTTTTTTTGGCTACTCCGGCAGAAGTTTCTATGGAAATTGCACCTCAGCTTCTCTCTGCAAAACTTAAAGTCATCGATCTTAGCGGTGCCTTTCGACTTCCAAATAGTGACTCCTACGAACAATGGTATGGCTTTAAACATACACATCCTGATTTTCTCTCATTAGCTCATTATGGATTAGTTCCCTTTCATACGAATAAAAACCCTGAAGCCATTTCTCTCATTGCTAATCCTGGATGTTATGCCACTGCCGTGCAAATGGCTTTGATTCCTCTACTCAAAGCTTCGCTCATTCATTTAGACACACTGGTGATTGATGCTAAATCCGGAACAACAGGAGCAGGCAAAAAAGCTTCAGAGACTCAACTCTTTGCTGAGGTTTCTGAAGATTGCTTTGCATATCGCATTGGCCAGCATCAACATTTTCCAGAAATACAACACTATCTCACGCAATTTTCTAACAAACTTGAGATAGATCATTCTTCTGTTGTTGATCAATCAAATAATGCTCATCATTTGATTGATCCCATTTTTTCTACAACTTTACTTCCTATCAGACGAGGTATCATTGCTTCGATTTATGCTCGAGTTAAAGAAGGAGTGAGAGAATTTGAAATTGAGCAGGCCTATGAGGGAGCTTTTGTGAATTATCCTCTAGTTCGTATAAACTCCGCCAAAACACCTGAGTCTAAATCGCTTCTATCATTGAGAACAGTTGTTGGTAGCGCAAGAAATCATATCACCTATGCTATCAATGGAAACAAACTCCAAATTTACTCCAATATTGATAACCTCATGAAGGGAGCTGCCACGCAGGCAATTGAAAACATGAATTATTTAAATCATTGGCCCATTGATACGGGCCTCACTGACTTTGAAGGACTTATATGAATACTCCTACCTCTGCAACAGCACACTCTCCCATTCAAACTGGTCCTGGAATTTCACGAACTCCACTACCAAAAGGTTTTCTCACCAGTGGAATCAATAGTGGAGTGAGAAAATACAGACCCGATCTGGGATTGATACTCTCAGAATCTCCTGCGACGGCCGTTGGCGTTTTTACACTCAACGAATTAAAGGCCGCTCCCATTAAGTATTGTCAATCCATTCTTCCTTCGACCACGACTCGAGCTATTGTTACTAATAGCGGCCAAGCCAATGCGGCGACTGGTATTTTAGGAGTTGAGAATAATTACAAAATGGCCGCTTCGGCTGCTAAACAAATTAACTGTGATGCCAATCAAATTCTCACAGCTTCCACTGGAGTGATCGGGCATCATCTGGATATTGAAAAAATTAATGCAGCCATGCCAGATCTGGTCAATCGAGTCGTTGATAACGCCGAGGCTTTTGCCTTAGCCATTTTAACCACAGATTTAGTTCCTAAATCGGCGAGCACAGAAGTTAAGTTGAGCCAGGGTACAGTTCGAATCACTGGAATTTGTAAAGGATCTGGGATGATTCACCCTAATATGGCAACAATGTTAGGATATGTTTTAACCGATGCCCAACTTTCAGTTTCCCAAGCCCAAAGCTTACTAAAAAAAACCACCGATCAAAGTTTTAATATGATCAGTGTTGATGGAGATAGTTCCACTAATGACTGTGTGCTCTTGATGGCGAATGGAATGAGTGGCAATGGAGTTATTACAGACGAAGATTATTTCTATTTTGAAAAAGCTCTATTAAATATTATGCAGACTCTGGCAAAATCTATTGCTAGAGACGGCGAAGGCGCAACCAAATTAATTGAAGTATCAATTAATGGATCACCGACTCTCGAGCTTGCGCAAAAAGCGGCGCGAGGCATAACTCTTAGTCCACTTATCAAAACTGCTATTCATGGTGAAGACCCCAATTGGGGACGAATCGTGGCTCGCCTCGGCGCTGAAAAAGTTCCAGAAACGATACTCCAAAAAATGGAACTCTCAATTCAAGGAACAACCGTCTTCAAAGATGGCTCTGTCGTTGAGTTTGATCGACCTCTCCTTCGCCAAAGTCTCAAACGCGATACCGTTTATATTTCCATTCAACTACACAGTGGAAATCATAGCACCACAGCCTGGGGTTGTGATCTTTCTAAAAAATATGTCGAAATTAATACGGAGTATTCGTGAACACGTTAACAGCGACTTTAGCATCATTAGGATATATTCAAAAATTCCGCCATCAAACTATATTGATCAAATTAGGAGGTGCGGCTCTCCAAGATGCCTCCTTAGTTAAATCGCTGTGCGAAGATATTTCTCTGATTCATTCCGTCGGCATCAATCTGATACTTGTCCATGGTGGCGGACCAAGTATCAATAAAGAGCTTGAAGCTCGTGGCATAAAATGGGAGTTCGTCAATGGACTGCGTATTACAACACCAGAGATGATGGATATCATTGAGATGGTATTATGCGGACAAGTGAATCATCGCATTGTGAGAGCACTCAATCAATCAGGAGTGCGTGCAATTGGTCTTTCTGGTGCTGATGCCTCATTGCTTCAGTGTAAACAAGCTGATCCACAGTTACAACAAGTTGGGCTTATTGAAAAAGTTGATATCTCATCGATTCAAGCCTTGATGAATCACCAAAATACAAACCCTAATACCTCCAATCTAACAAATGCTTCTACATCTCAAGCCTCGCCACTCATACCTGTCATCGCTCCAGTGGGTGTTGGCAAAAAAGGGGAAGCCTATAATATTAATGCAGACTGGGCCGCCAGCCGTATCGCAGAGGCTCTTAAAATTAAAAAAGTTTTCTTTCTGACGGATCAAGATGGAATTCTCGATGCGCAAAATAATTTAATTTCAGAACTTGATGCCGGACAACTTGAAAGTTTAATTGAACAAGGCGTGATCAAGGGTGGAATGCTCGCCAAGGCTCAAACTATTATTTATGCCCTCCGACATGGCGTTAAAGATGTCCATATTATCAATGCTCGACGTCCACACGGTCTCATTGAAGAACTTTTCACCGACACTGGGGTCGGAACTGTTTGTCGTTTACGCTCACTGGAGCCAAGACGCAGTATTAAAAACCACTCATCCAAATCCATAACTCTACCGGAGAATCCTCTATGACAATGCATGCAAACACAAATACAAGTATAAAGCCTTTTAATAAAAATCATTTTCTCACTGGAACCGAATGGACTAAACAAGAATTGGTTGATACTCTGGACTTAGCCATACAACTCAAAAAAGAACGATCACAAAATTTACCTCTTCAAAGACCTCTTGCTGGTAAAACAATTGTCATGCTCTTTGATAAACCATCTCTGCGCACGCGCATGAGCTTTACTGTTGCCATCAATGAATTGGGAGGTCATGCCGTCGAAAGTATTGGTTCAAGTCGAAAATCAGAAGAACCGGAAGATATCATTCGAGTTTTAGCAGGATATGCCCATGGACTAATGATCAGAACATTTGATCATACTTTTGTGGAGAAAATGGCTCAAGTCTCCATCATTCCTATTATCAATGGTCTTACTGACTCACACCATCCCTGCCAAGTGATGGCGGATCTCTTAACTCTCAAAGAAAAGTTTTCAAATTTAAAAGGACTCAAACTCACCTATTTAGGGGATGGCAACAATATGCTCCACAGTCTTATGCTGCTTTGCCCACGACTTGGTATTGATCTTCATTATGCCTGTCCATCTGGTTTTGAACCGAATGCATTTATTGTAAAGAATTCCAAACTTCTTGCAGATAAAGAAGGAGGATCTATCACCGCTCATGATACTCCGGAGTCGGCCGTCACTATGGCTCATGCCCTTTATACCGATGTTTGGACTAGTATGGGTTTTGAACATGAAGAACTCGCAAGAGAGACAGCCTTTGCAGGTTTTCAGCTTAATGAAGCACTTCTAACCAAAGCCGATTCCAAAGCTGTCATCATGCATTGTATGCCAATGGTGAGAGGAAAAGAAATTTCAACCACATTACCCGATCACCCGAATTCCGTTATTTTTCAGCAAAGCGAAAATCGACTTCATGTTCAAAAGGCTATATTGATGAAGTTATTAACTTAAGAGCTGTTTGAAGAAGTCATACGGTTTAATTGGATGACTTCGTAAAACATCTAACAATAGGATTATATTTGTTATCAAAAATAAAAAAAACCTCTAAATCAAGACTGGACTTACTTCGACAATTACTGGTTGATGGAAAACTCAGTACTCAAGAAGAACTGGTTGAAAAACTTCATAAATCTCAATTCCCAGTAACACAGTCGACTGTTTCAAGAGATCTTCGCAAATTGGGCGCGGTGAGAGCCATTGATAACGAAGGTCGGACCGTTTATAAACTTCCAGATGAAGTATTTGCGCCGATAAATACCTCTTCACTCAATCAAATGGTGACAAGCATACGATCCAATGGAGCCCTCATTGTAATTCGAACTCATCCAGGATCGGCCTCACTTGTAGGGCGCTTTGTTGACATCAACCACTCAGATGAAATTTTAGGTTGCATTGCGGGAGATGATACCGTGTTTGTAGCTCCTCATAATTCAAAAAATATAAGCGTCTTAATGAAAAAACTGATCCAGTCCCTTCAAGAAAGCTAGTTCATTCCTTATTATTTTGCAAGTCTGTTGTTTTGCCTACAATTAAACGTGCGCCTTTACGAAAAGTAAGATAGGACCAACACCAATTCATGAATACAAATATTTTATTTTTAAAATCAATTAAATAAAATATATGTATAAAAAGCCATGCAAGCCAAGCCAAAAATCCTGATATTTTAATTTTTCCAATTTGTAAAATAGCGCGTTTTCGCCCAATCGTTGCCATCATTCCTTTATCCAAATATTTAAAAACTTTGTATGGTTTATTATTTAAGGCTAAAATTATATTTTTTGCAGCGGCTTCGCCTTGTTGAATTGCAACAGGAGCCAAACCTGGCAAACTTGTTTCTGCATCAACAGAAAAATGAGCCAAATCTCCGACAACAAAAACGTCTGGATGATTTTCGATATGCAAATATTGATTCACCATCACACGCCCCATTTTATCCAATGGAGTATTCAAATCTCTCGCCAGTGGAGAGGGCTTTACCCCAGCGGCCCATATAACTGTTTTGGTACTGAGTTTTTCAAAACTATTGTTATCAGTACCGAGCTTAACATAACTATCCTGAACATCTGAAACACGAGAGGAGGTACAAATTTGAACTCCCATATTTTCTAAGTCACGAGTGGCTTTCTTAGAAAGAGTTGGATCAAAGGCAGTAAGAATTCGCGCCCCAGCTTCAATCAAAATTATTCGTGATTGCGAGGGATCGATATACTTAAAATCTTTTGATAATGTTTCACGACTAATTTCTGCTAAAGCACCTGCCAGCTCCACACCCGTTGGCCCACCTCCCACTACCACAAAAGTAAGAAGGGCTTTTTTGATTTCAGGATCTGATTCAATTTCTGCTTTTTCATAAGCGAGGAGAACTCGACGTCGAATTTCAGTGGCTTGCTCCAAAGTTTTAAGCCCAGGAGCTAGCTTTTCCCACTCAGGATGATTAAAGTAACTATGTGTTGCTCCAGCCGCAATAATTAAATAATCATAATTGATGTTTCGCAAATCAGTTTTCAGAGTTTTTGTCCCAAGATCTATGGAATTCACTTTAGATAATATAACTTCAATATTGGGGAATCGTCCAATCACAGATCGAATTGGAACGGCAATGTCGGCAGGAGAGAGTCCTGCCGTGGCTACTTGATACAAGAGAGGTTGAAATAGATGGTAATTATTTTGATCCACAAGAGTGACGTGTGCCATTGAGTATTGAGAAAGTGTTTTGGCGGCTCTTAATCCAGCAAAACCTCCTCCGATTATGACAATATGTTTTGGCAAAAGCTTTTTGTCTGACATAATCGGAATCTTAAATCTTGTATCGTCCTTTGGCAAGACGCATCCTTATTTATTCAGGCAGTAACTCCAAAATTTGAGACCATCCTGTTTGCTTATCAAATTCAAGTCCTTTGTAGCGTGACATATAACTCGAAGAATAAGAAGGAACCCAAACAGAAACACCTGTTGATCTCTTATATTCGTCAGAACTATCAACTGTAAGCACTAATGAATTTACATCAGCCTGAGCTTTGGCAAAAAGATTATTATCTTTATTAATTCGCAAAGATTCAAAAATTTTCATTAAATCTCCAAAATCTTTATAATCTGAAAAGAAATATGATTGCACTGAGCGTAATGCTTTTCTCACTTTGGCAATTGATGGAGCATCTAAAGTTTTAATGAAATTAGCAATTGCAGCCGATGATTCAATGACAGAGTCTAACTTAGATAGATCGAGCGCCGAAAAAGTAACGTCGATGGTTCCATAAGTTCCGCCACTATAAGCTGATAAATATTCTTTACTTAAAAGTACTGCAACTTCAGCAGGAGTGCTCTGAGGAGCATTTGTCCACTTTTTCATAAAGTTTTCGTAAGGCCACCCTTCTCCCGGTTCTGTTTCTTCTGATCCAACAACATAATCAACAGAATGTTTCATTTCAGTAACCACTTCTAGCATTTGCATGAGACAGGCATCAGATCCATAAATATCAACATTTCTTCCGATGTATTGTTTTATTTCTGTCATAGCTAAGCCCAGTTGTTCTGTTGAAATACTATTTCCAGTTACATCATCATAGGAAATATCACTGATTCGCATTTGATCTGAACTTTGTAAGTGCCAGCCAGAACCATGATTCCAAACCGCTACGAAATAATGTTTTGCTGGAAAATTATCGACTCCCCACTTTACAAAATCAACAAAGTTTTTATAATCTCCCATATCATGATCTTTAAGACTCATCAGAATGGGACTTGTCACCTTGGTCGAGTCTGTTGATTTTTGAATTAGTAGTCTATTAGTCATGTCACTATCAGCTTTAGCCCACTCCACAACTAGATTAACTTGATCTGTCGACCCCGATTTTTCCATGTCCTTTAAATTCGTATCTCCAAACGGACTTAAATTATTATGTCCATTTAAAAATAAAAGAAAGGTCCATTCCTTTGTCTCTGTCGACTTGGCCAATGTGCCAATCGAAAGAAGTGACGTTATTAACAGTAAAAATAAATTGAGTCTGATTCTATTCATATTTATATATCCTCCATAAAAATATAAATATATCATAAACCAATCAGAATTTTGAACGAGGCCAGTTTCAATTTGGCACTACTTTCTAGTCATAAGAGTTAGGATCAAAGACTCAGGACTAAATTGAAGTAATATTTAAAATCTAACCAGACGACTGAAAATTCTCTAATTAAACAAGAATTTCGATGACCAAGGGAGGGGAGCAAGGTATGAACTTGTTATGGAAAATCAAATTTGTACAAACTGTGGAAAGAAATCTCGATTAAACTGTGAAAATTGCGAGTCTTCTACATGTAAATACTGCATGCAATTCATCGATGACGATCGTTTCTCTTTGCAAACTGAGCAAATGTCTATACCCCACTCTGCTTACTGCCCTACTTGTTTTGAAATACATGTTGCCCCCATTGTTATAATCTACAACCAAACTGTTGAGAAGGCCAAAAACATCCAGATTTACGAATCAACCCAAGGAAAAGAAACTCGTTTTTTAAAACGAACAGAAAAACCTATTCATGTTGAGCAATGCCTCGATCGAGCTGAAACGCTCTTACGCTTAGCTTTCAGTGCTGCTGCTGATGGCTTTAACGGAATTATTGATGTCGAAATTAAGCCTACAAAAATCCGCAATGGTTCATATCAAACTACAATCTGGTCTGGAACTGGAATCCCCACCCAAATTGAATCTCGAAAAATCATGAAAGATCGCTCATTGACTAAGAATCCGAATTAATACTTTAGACCGTCGTGTCTCACTGTAGGGATTCTGTATTTCACTCATCCAGTTTTCTGGAGTCGTCCAATCCTCGCGAGTTCGTCACATCTTTCGTTGAATATATTTCCAGAATGACCTCGAATCCATCGCGTCTTGAGATCTAGATTAGAGGCCATTAATCTAACTTCATGAAATCGTTTATTCTTCGGTTCTCTCTTAAAAGAGAAACTACCATCAATCCAGCCAAGTATAATGCGACTATCAGAACAAATAACTAAACTTTGTTTTGGGCCATAATGTTTTGTTGCGGCGATTAAACCTTGATAAGCTCCTTCCACTTCAGCGTCGTTGTTATCGGCCCTACGCAGCCAACCATAACCTTCGAAAGTCAAAATCCCATTTCGTGCAATTAACCATCCATAACCACCAGGTCTTTTTGGCATTACAGAAGAACCATCACTATACACTTCAATTAACATTCGCGAACCTCAGTTTCATGAGTAGATTTATAAATTTTATTAAATCGTATCTCATTTGCTATTGAATGCAAATCTGAATATGAGAATAAAATGATCGAAATTCTTGAACCAAATATAGGTTTACTTCATCAGGAATAAAATAAAGTAAATAAAGGGTTAGTTATAAAGTTCATAGTATGATTTAATTATATCAATAAGAATGACCGAAGATTCAATTAGTCTATAGGGACGAATCAATTGATTAAGAGGCTTTTTGAGATTTTATCTTAAGTCCCCGGAGTTCCTGCTCTAGAGCTAAAGCTTTTCTTTGTTCCTGAACATAACGTTGATTGGTCTCCTTGTTTTCTTGTTTTAAACTTTCCATTTTCTTTTCTAAATCAACAATTTTTTCGTTCAACATATCCAGATTGGATTGAGTCGCTTCATCTGATTTGCTTTGTAACATCGTCTTTAGGTTTTTATTCTCGCTCAGTATATTAGCCATTCCCAATTTAATTTTTTGCATATTTTTTTGTTCTTCTGCTTCGCGATTTTTAAGCGACTCAATTTGCTCCATTAAATGGCGATTTTTTTGAGTTTCTACTTGTACTTGAGCTGCAAGTGTAGCTGATTGACTTGATAGTGTTTTTTGCTCAGCAATTATTTCTTTTGTTTTTCCTATATATTTAAGCCGATCTTGTCGAAGCTCTTCACCTTCAAAAGTTAGTTTTTCAATAGTTTTTCGATTTTGAGCAAGTAGATTATTAGTAATATTAATTTTGATGTCTAAACTTTTTTCACTTCGGCGTGATATTTCTTTTTCGATATTCGCTTTTTCAACTCTTTTAACCAAATCTTTTCTTTCAACTTCTAATGCCGCTAATTTAGAATTAAAACTTTGACTTTCTTTTTTTAAATTGTCATTAGCTGACTTCATTTTTTCATATTTTTTTTCTAATTCTTTATAAAGATTTTCTTTCTGAATAAGTAGCTTTTGGAGTTTTTCATCTTGTATCACAGAATTTGTATTATTTTTGGCTTCAAGAAAAATATTTCGTTCTTGAGTTAATGCCATCATACGATCGTCTTTATCTTTAATCGTATCAGTTAAAGATTGTATATCAAGATGCGCCTGATAATTTCTGTTATTGGTTTCTTCAATGCCTTCTGTTAAGCGACGTCGATCTGATTCAGTATCTAAAGATTCATCCAAAGCTTTGTTGAGCCGTTTTTTTATCTCATCCACTTCTTGCTCTAAAGAATTAGCATAACTTCCTGATTGTCTTAAAAGTTCTTCAAGATCAGAGTTTTTCTTAACAGTAGTTTCAGCTAAAAGCTGGGCGTTTTCAATTTGAGTTGTAAGAATATTATTTTCAGAACGCAGGCGATCAATCTCAGCACTTGAAGATTCAATCGTTTCTGTAGCACTATTCAAATCAGTCTCGATAATTTGAGATGGTTCAAATTCAAGGTCATCTTGTGATATTTGGTTTTCATCACCAAGTTGTTTATAGAAATCAGCAGTGATAGATTTAAGTTGCTTACGTTGTTTATTGATTTCAGTAAAAAAACGAAAATCATATTCTTGAAATCTTTTTGATATTTGAGAACTTTTAATGACATCATTTGGATCTAGCTTGCGTTTCGTTAATGCTTGAAAAGACAGCCTAGCTTCGATAATACTTTGTGATTCAGATCTGAAATTTTTGAGTCCGTTTGTCAATATATCGATAACTTCTTTTTGTTTATTTGCAATGATCCTCAACCCATCAACCAGAACGTCATTAGAGCTTTTTTCAAATTTTAACGGAGAGTCAATTGATAGTGCTTGGGTCTCATCTTTTGGATATTCTAATTCATGACCCTCAGTCATTTTTTTTATTTCAGCAATAACTAAACAGAGTTTATTTTGGGCTTTAGTGATATCGATATCCGACTGGCTGAGGAGTTCTTTTAAATCCATCAGAACCATCCATATTTTCATAAAAAACTTATGATTAGCTCTTTGAATTCGCGATGGATTAAGATTGAGAGGAAGATTCAATCCAGTCTCTACTGAATTAAAAATTTGCTCCAAAGATTCTTCAAATGTAATTTTGTCGGAATTGCCGCTAATAATCCGTAAGGATGACAATGCCTGAGCACTTGTTTCTTTTAATTTCTCTAGAGCCTCTTTTTGTTGTTCATTATCTTTAGGCCAATTGTTTTGAACATATTTATTATAAATCTCATTAAATGGTTGAATGCATTTAGCAATTGTTCGATGTTCATCAGAATCATTGTTATATTTACTATATATTTTAATTGTTTCAATCTCAAATTGTTTATGAATTTCTTGGCTAAGCTTTAATATTTTATCACTTTCAGGGTCAATCACTGTACCTAAAACATGAATATTTTGATCCACTTTTGAAATAGCTCCATGAACCCATTCTTTGAGTTCAGAATCATCTGTCGAGCTGAGTTTTAATTTTTGTTCTAGATCTTCAATCTGATCTTTCATTCGGTTAATGACATTACCATGAAGACCATTCAATTGTGATTGACTCTGTTTCACTATTATTTTTGAATCTTGATTTTGCTCTTTTATCAGTTTAATAATCTGACCGGTTTCATCTTTTGGCAATCCGGTGAAATCACCCTGGGCGATTTTTTTTGTAATCAGTGATTTTAATTCTGTATTTCCAGAATTATTAACTATTTCTTCCAAATACTTCTGGTACTCACCTTTTTCTTGATCACGTATATAGATATGAGCAAAACCACGGGTATTCAATTTATTGAGTCGCTCTTCTTCTATTATTTCATTTTTTATTAAAAACTGAAATACTTTGTTATTTTTTGAAAGACAAATAAAGCATGTAAATGGTAATTTTTCACCTTTTCTTACTACTTCAGTAAGTATTTGAAAATATCCTTCTAAAAGTTTATCTGCCATAATAATGTTATCGGTCAAACTAGAACTTTTTTGCAATATTAAGAGTTTTTTACTTAAATTCGTAAATTTTAACTTGATTAAAGTCGTGCTCAATATCTTTAACTGACTAACATTTTGTCTTAAAATAGTGTTTTACAGGACATTATATTAAATTTCCAGTTTGGGTCAGAAATCCAAGACTGAAAATAGTTTAATGAACTGTGTTTACTATTTTTGATATTATTGAATTTAACCATAGCATCTTTGGGTAATTGACCTGTTTTTTTTGATTCAATTAAAACTTCAAATTTAAAGATTTCTAATTCATGTATATATTTGGGTAGAATAAAAATATTCCAATATAATTCTTTAACCCAGATTTTAAAATCGATTTCAAATGAATCTTTCATATCTAAAAAGGATTTAATTGTATCATTCGATTCACTCTCATTATTGGGAGTTGGAATATTTGTAATTTTGATGCTTTCTTTTAGTCTTACTAGTAAGTTCTCAATTTTAACATAAAAATCAAGCGTTGGTGATATTTTATCTATATAAGAAAAATGAGTTTTTTTAACTGGATCCGATAATATTTCTTCTAGTAAGGCACGTGTATAATTATAGGGAGTTAACTTCAATTTAACAAGTCTTGTTAAAAGCTGATGATCGACCTGATTTTCTAATTGCGTTAGGGAAAGTAAAGGCGAATCAAGGGATTTTTTAGAATTATCAAATTCAAATAATGGACTACTCTGTGCAATTGGAATAAGTACTTTTTTTCCACCAATCATTATTTCATGTAAATCATATTCATTTAAATTTAATTCAATTTTTTTGGAATCAATTTCAACTTTGAAATAATTTGATAGTAATTCCCTTACATTTTGACCTAATTCTTTAGATATTTTATTATTATTACGCCAAACTCTAAAAAAGGCAAATGTTCCTGTGAACAATAAACCCTCTGGAATAATTTCTATTGGCACCAACCATAAACCAAATCCATTTTGGTATAATAAAGGCATAATTACACTGTATTTAATAAATCTCATTAAAAAATCAAAAACAACAAGATCTGGATATTTCAATAAAAGTATTTTAAACTTAGCTAATAGAAATTCTTTTGTTTTTACAAATTTAAATATAATATTACCCAACAGCATTTTAATTTTAATAAGTTCTTCATTGTGTTTTAATTCATCATTAGGATATTTTTTATCTAAATCAATCTTTGCTTTAATAAGAATTTCAGAAGCCATTCTATGAATAAATAGCGTATCATCTAACTCTGCACTTTCTACATGAACATAATCAGCTTCAGTAAGTTCTTGTGAATATGAACTCATACTAGTGAAAAATAAAATAATTAATGAAATTATAAAATATATTTTATATTGATGCATTCTTTATTATTAATCCTTTTTAAGTTAGTAAAATAGTATTAAAACAAAATAAATATTAATTTACAAAATCTTGATAAACTCTATACTTCATTGCAAAGCCACCATCTTCTGGTGACTGGCTAAGCTTATCAAGTTCTTGATTTGATATATCTTTTCTTTTTGCTAAATCAGCATCTTTGTGGCGATCAAAAACTCCATGTCGCCATTGATAAACTTCATCTAGTTTTTCATTATAAGTAAATGAATAATTATTATCGTTATAATAATCACTAAAAAGACCTCGTCCAAGATATATGGAATTTGAACCTTCAAAACCTATTACTTTGTGCGACTGAATATCTGTATTTAGAAAATAAGCTCAGTCTCCAGGAACAAAATTTAATGGTGAAACCTGATCATTTATTGTTAATATTTTTCCATTAATATCATATTTTGAACTATCAAAATCTTCTTCAAATGACCACATTCGAGGAGGTTCGATGTTCACTAAAGGGTCATTATCTCCATACATTAAGCGTCGTATTACTGACGCTAATTTTGTTTTATCGCTAGTGACGCGATTATAATAATCTAAAACACCCTGAACCATTATTAATTTAGCAGCAGTATAACATCCCATTGAATATTTTTTCTGATTTAAAAATACATCCATAAAAGCGTCAGTCATTTTTACATTTGAAAGTGGAGTTCCATCTTTCCAGTATAAGTCATTCCAAAAAGCATAATTTCCATCTGGCCATACCCACTCTAATTTTTGAGACCAGACTACTGTATTTTGTCTAATACCTACATGATCTTTGAAAGATTTAATTGAACAATTTTTATCTTTAAATTTAGTCATTCTTCCATGTTGAAATAATGCCAAAACTATTTCTTTTTTTGATACAGTAGAAATTGTTTGTAATGTATTATTTACATCTGGGATTATAATTGAATCATTTGAAATATTGTAGAGTTTTCTTTTGGATAACGAGATTGTATCAAAATCATTTTCAAAAGTTGTCAATGTGTATGTTAATATTTTCTGCTTTTCATTTAATTTAATTTTGTACCATTCTGAATTAATTTTCAAATCATTTAAGTATATTTCCATATCTGATTGAATACTTTTTAATATATTAGTATCACATTCAAAAACGACACCTTGTTCCACTGTCATACACATAGCAATGCATGGAAAACAAAAACTGATCAAAGCTGTATATTTAATAAAACCATTGATTTTGTTTAACATTTTTTATACCTTTTTTTTTAAAATTTTATTATTTTAAAACACATATTATACTTTTTGTTTTATACATACTGTACTGCAATTTATATACCTGAATTCAAAAGTGATATTTTTATATTAAAATTAGAAAATCACAATAAATGACTGAGTTTTATATTTCATCAAGCAAGTCTCTTAATTATTGTTTAAAATAATGAAACTACAAGTAGTTATAACTTTAAAATTTATTTAGTTTTAAAACTAACATTTTTTATTTTATAATTATCTTACAATTCTTAATATATTTGAAAGAAATGTAGAACTATTTTACACATGTATCATTTTTTAAGTTGTGACTGTTGCCGAAATTTTTCACACAAAATTTAGTTTTAGTTGTTGGCGGCACTTGTAAGAGATTGACACTGCACTAAAACTAAATTTTGTGTGAAAAATTTCGGATTCTTCTGACTGTCAAACACCTGCTCAGTTGACTACCAATATGGATTTTCGAGATGAATCCCCTTCTTTGAGTCACCCTTAACGTGGTATTGATGTTGCATTTATACTCCAAATGACATTACTTTCAAAGGACGACCCATGTATTTCTTGAAACTTGTAAAGAGGTGCTCTCGGCCATTAGTGACTATTCTTCTAATTGCTTCGGTAGTTCCTCTGAACACCATGGCGCAATCCAAATGAGCTGGTATATTTCTAAATCATAAAAAAACAAAAATTAATAATGAGTACATCACCGATAATACGTTTACTACCGATCGAACGCTTGAGGTGTATTCAGATCATTTTCCAATCAAAGCATCAGAATCTCTTAAGGATATAGTGCTTAACCTACCAACTGGAGCAGTATGGGTAGATATGGGAGCAGGTGAAGCCCGTGCACTAGCCGACGGACTGCATGCAAATCACCAAATTTCTGAGGGAGTTGCCATTGCTTACAACCGACCATCAAATGCATTTTCTGGCAACGACATTTCTGAACGTTTTCGATATTTGGAAGGAGATTTTGTAGAGAATATGGCTAGAAATGGTAAACTCGATAACCTGATCGGAAAAGTGTCTTTTCTGACCGATGTTTACGGACCAATTTCATATTCAGAAAATCTACCTGATGTATTACAAGTATACTTTGATCTTCTCAGTCTTAATGGAATGGCAGTTTTCAACCTAATGTGGTCTAAGGGTCTCGATATAAACGATCATTCAGGGGGATATCATGAATTAAGACCATTACTAACAAATTATGTAAAAAAGGATGGGTTTAATGATAAAATGGGAGTCATTAAATGGCTCAGCAAAATTCCTGGCTTGGAAGTTGTTGAAATCAGCGAATTCGAAATCGGACCAAATTCTGAAAAGTCCTTAGCAATCAAAGTTCGCAAAATTAGCAATAATGTCATCGTACCTGAGAATCTCCGTACGGTTAGTTATAAAGCATCCGCTCCTCCTGAACGTATTTTTGAAATTGTTGAAACTTCTGATACAGCAATCCCTTTTCAGCAGATCGAAAGCGCTCCCAACTCTGATCGTTCAAAGTCCAGCGTAACGGGCACGCAACCGACAAAAACATGGTCGCGCTTCTTTAAAAAAATATTTACTTTATTTTGAATCTTGCTTGAATGTTTCCTTTGAACACCAGCGTTCACTTGTAATCTTTTTATATTTTAGACATAAATCGCCATATAGAGGTAGCGTAAGAAAAAAAATTTATCAAGTTCATCGATGAAAGAGATTTAAAAAATAACCTTGTTGCTGATACAATTGAGAAAGTAGATCTTTAGAAGGAGCGTTGACTAAATAAAATTATAAATACTTTGAATGCGAATTCGGGCCAATCTTCATTCGTAAGAGTGATCGCAATTGCAGGAACCCCTCTCGCCTTGAAAGCAGGAGCCAGTTCGATTCCAGATGACAAGGGATCGACGATCACAACGGGTCTCTTCATGAGTTATACTCCTGAAAAAAGGGTATTCAGATTGAGCATCATACTGTTCTTAATTTAATTAACAAAATGAGTAATCTGTATTGATGTGATAGTCATTTCTAATAATGTAGACCTCAGTAGATTTTTATATTGATTTTAATTACTTTTTCATTTTGATACACATTTATTATATCAATTGCATGAAGAATTATAGGTTCTCATTATGTTTCATATGCGTTTTCTCTATTAGAACTTTTTCCTTCTGGTACATTTGGCAACGGTCTAGAACAAAAATTATATGAACTTGCAAATTTAACCCCTAGTCATTTAATCGATACTCAGTAATCAATTAATGATTTGCTCTTAGTAGGTATTTGAACGGTAGTTCAAATACCTCTGGAGATTTTTACTCACTCATATTCCTTTAAAATCTTATCGAACTAGGGATCATTTAAAATATTATAGTTTTTAGAAGTCCTTAATCCTTTTTTAAAACTATTTTTAATTTTATCGCACTTAAATACTACCCGTTGGCGCACTATTGATGGGCTTCTCCTTATTTTGAGGATCAGGGAGAACAGCCTACTCGATATTCAACACTATCTGCATTGAGATCCTGAAACCAAGGAATAAAATTGTTAGGAAGGGTGTGATCATCATGGTGTAAAGGAAGGCTCACAACTTTAAAAGAAATAAAATCAAAACCTCTCTTGTAGGAAGGATAGTAAGACCGAGCAGAAAAACGATAAATACAGTTTTTTGCTTTGGTTGTGGGATTTGTATATTCTTCAAACTCTACTAAATTAAGGGAAAGAAAAACTCTTTTTTGAGGAGCGCTGACGTTCCATAAATTGCCGTCACTAAAGTGGCCACGTTGAGGATAAAAAATATAATCTATGGGCAACTTATCATGAATTCGAGTCAGCTTATAGGTATTGATTTGACAAATTAACGATAAATTTTTGTCTACATAGCAAAGGTCGTCAGGAATATTATGATTTGTAATGGGCCAAGCTCCATCAAAACTAAATCTGTTTAAAAGGTACATCTTAAAATATTTTGAAGAAACAATACCAATTTTTTTTAACTTGGGTATAATATAGTGATCACCATTTGTGTTCCTAGGTGTAGGTGATGTTGAATTCATTGAAAAAACTTGAGTAAAAATGATTTGTGTCAGTAAAAAAATGAAAAGAAATTTCATTATATTTTGTCTCCTTGTTTTAAAAATAGAAGGTCAACACTAAGGTGAATGAGCTATTAAGAATTCGTTTCTTCACACTCAGTTCTTATTAAATTTAATGTCTACATTTTTTCTGTTGTTATTTACCTTCTCTATTTTTCTTACGCAAGTTGAATTAATTCTCCGTGGTGAAAAGTGTTTGCTATAAGCAAACATATGCATAATTGATTTTTCACAAAAATACATTATAGCTAAATTCGATTGGAACAGATGGTTTTTAAGAATTAATTAGAAGCGGTCTCGAAACCGCATAATATAGTTGCTTGAATTTTACAAATAATATTTATTATATTTCTGACCATGGAATTAACAAGTGATTAAAAGAAGATCGTTGTGCCCTTGTTCCTAAAAAGAAACCCAAGAGGCAACAGCACAAGTCGTTCAATTCTAGATTTAAGAATGGCATTGGAAGGAATTTTATGGATTTTAAGATATGGGGCTAGATGAAAAGATTTATCGAGGGTATTTTTTCCTTATCAAACTTGTCATCGATATTTTCCGGAGTGGATTAAAACCAAACTTCTCCGGAAAATATTAAAGCATCTTGCTAATGACTTTAGGGATAGGGGTGGACTGCGGTGAAAATGTTGGAGGAGTTCTCAGTAAATTGAGCTGATTTGTGTTTCATTTTATTACGTTTTCTTTTCTTTTTTGCAACAATATTTTTTAATTCAAATTCTTCCGGAGTTACATAACCAAGCGATGAGTGAATTCATTTTTTATTATAAACTTCTTCTATAAACTCACGAACTCTATTCAGCACGTCCAAAATTGTTTCAAATTTGTATAAACAAACTTCTTCAACTTTCAGCGTTTTCATAAAACTTTCTGCTCATGCATTATCATAGGGATTATATCAACTTGCCCCTCAGCATAGTGCCTTGTATTACTGATTAAGCAATCATGCTCCCAAGTAAACTTTTACTTGGGAGCATGTTATTTTTGAATGTCTCATTCTACAACTGGGAGTAAGGCATTTAAAGCTATATTTGAAGGGTTAGAGAGAGTAGGAAGAAAGAAGATACCTTGTTTGACCTGCGATCCATCGAAATTTTGATCTCCTTTTTCTAAATAGTCTGCATTAGGATTTTCGATTAGTTCAATTTTACATGGAATATTTATTTTATAGGTAACCAAAATGAGAGATTTTTTATTTTTGGGTAATAGTATTGCAAGTAGTCTAAAATTTCCAGTGTCAGTTCTTTTTCTCTTTTACTAAAGACTTCAACTTTCCCACTAGTTCTATGCGATTGAGGTTGTGCACTTGATTTTCTTTTTCCATAAGTTATGTCATTTCGTCTAGCTAGAGTTAGTTCGGAGATTTAATTTGAAAATCAGTTCATTTTCTTGAGTTATCCACAGGATTTATTTATTTTTACCGAGTAGCTGTGGATAACTTCTTGCTTGATCCAGCTTAATGCTAATA
>Ga0154020_10002230_pt1 | contig 23508 bp, 21 predicted proteins | sample Klosneuvirus_201_FD_109709 | JGI IMG/M metagenome (GOLD analysis project Ga0154020, IMG submission 109709) | Active sludge microbial communities from wastewater, Klosterneuburg, Austria - Klosneuvirus_20160825_MG | ecosystem: Engineered > WWTP > Aerobic digester > Activated sludge | place...
CGTCACCTCGTGGGCGCGATCGGCGTGGCGGTTTCCGAGCAACGGTAATGACAACTGGGCCGCGACATCGGTGACGGCGAACGTGTTGTCGAGCTCCATGCTTCCGCCGCCGACGCCTGCTTCGTTTGGGAACTATTCGGCGACGAGCAACGCGAATGGCGATGCCGTGGACGCGAGGTTCGCGATCACGACGAACTTCCAGGTCGGCACTGTTTCGGTCGAGTGGGGAACGTCGACGAGCTTTGGCAACCTGACGGATCCCGCGACGACGCATCTGCTCGAGAGCGGATATCCGAACGTGACGGCGACGCTGTTCAATACACCGTCGGCGACGACGATCTATTGGCGCCCGCGGTTCACCGTTGGTGGCTTGACGTTCGTCGGCGCCACGCAGAGCGTGCGCACGAACGCGTTTCCGGCCCCGCGTCCGTTTCCGACGTTTCCACGCCCGTGCCGCGGGTTCTGCCGCGCCTAGAACAAGACATCAGCCCGCGGGTTTCGCGTGCGTGCTCGGGCGGTCGCTGACGACCTTGCCGTCGACGAGCTCGACGATGCGGTCGCAGCCTTCGGCGATCCGCGGGTCGTGGGTGACGACAAGCACGGTGGTGCCGAGCTCGCGGTTGAACGTGCGCATCAGCGCGAACACCTCGTCCGATGACGCGGTGTCGAGGTTGCCGGTGGGCTCGTCGGCGAGGACGAGCGCGGGCTCGTGGACGAGGGCGCGGGCGATCGCGACGCGCTGTTGCTGGCCGCCCGAGAGGTTCGCGGCGTTGTAGCTCATGCGATCGCCGAGGCCGACGGCACGCAGGATCTTCTCGGCGGCGACGCGATCGGCCCGGGTCGTCGTGCCGCGGTTGCCCCACGCGGGAAGGATGACGTTCTCGAGCGCGGTGAACGCGGGGAGCAGATGGTGGAACTGGAACACGAAGCCGAGCACGCGGGCGCGAAGCGCGGTTAGTTGCGCGTCGCCGAGGCCGGTCGTGTCGGTGCCGCTGAGGATCACGCGGCCTGACGTCGGGCGATCGAGGAGGCCGATGATGTTGAGCAGCGTGCTCTTGCCGGAGCCCGAGGGGCCGATGAGGGCGGTGAGCTCGCCGCGAACGAGGCGGAGGGAGACACCGTCGAGCGCGCGCGTGCGGGCGGCGTCGCCGTACTCTTTGACGACGTTCTCGACGACGAGGACCGGCGCGTCAGCCATTGCGGATCGCGGTTGCCGGATCGAGGCGCGAGGCGCGGCGCGCGGGGATCACGGCGGAGAGGAGGCCGACGCCGGTGGCGAGTGCGATCGAGAAGCCGAACAGCGGCAGCCCGAGTTGGACGGGAAACTTCGGTGCGCCGTTCGCGTCGCGGACGAGGCCCTCGAACAGCTTCGCGAACAGCGCGCCGAGGCCCGAGCCGAGGATCGAGCCGATCACGCCCAGCACGCCGCCCTGGATCAGGAACACGAGCAGGATGCGCCGCGAGGGCGTACCGACCGCGCGGAGGATTCCGATCTCGCGCGACTTCTGGACGACCGACACGATCAGCACGCTCGCGATTCCGAGCGCGACCGCGACGATGACGAAGAATTGGATCAGGCCCTTGCTGCTCGATTGTGCGGACAGGCCGGCGAGGAGCTCCGCGTTGATCACCATCCAGCTGTCGGACTGCAGGCCCGTCGCGCCGTGGACCGCTTGCGCGACGCGCTCGGCGTCGAACACGTCCGCGACCTTGAGCTCGATGGTGGTGACGCCGCCGGGCAGCGCGTAGAGCGCTTGCGCGTGGCGGAGGGAGGTGATGAGCCAGGTCTGATCGGCGGCGAGGTTGCCGAGCGAGAAGATGCCGCGGACGGTGACGACATCGTCGACGCCCTCGGTGGTCGACACGCGCAGCTTGTCACCGACGGCGACGCCGAGATCGGCGGCGAGCTTCTGCCCGATGACCACGCCGCCGCCGTCGAGGTCGAAGCGGCCCGCGGTGAGGCGCTTGCGGAGATCGATGATCGGCAGGAATCGCTCGGACTCGACGCCGCGGACGACGATCGGGCTCTTCGCGTCCGCGCGAACCGCGAAGCCCGCGCCGGTGATCGAGGGAGAGACCGCGGTGACGCCGGAGATGCGCTCCGCGATTGTCATCACGTTGGGCCACTGATCGATCGAGCGCAGCCGCTGCGGGCTCTCTTGCACCGAGCGAGCGATCGCGAGGGTCTGCGTCGGCGCGGCGAGCGGGCGCGCGGCTTCGCGCGGGCTGCGTAGCGTGACGTGGGGTTGCGAGCCGAGCGTCTTGTCGATCAGCGAGGTTTGCAGGCCACCGATCAGCGCCGACAGGAACACGATCACGCTGACACCGACGGCGACCGCCGACAGGATCAGCACGGTCTGCCCTTTGGCCGCGCGCATGTAGCGCAGCGCGACGAACCACTCGAACGGCATTACTCGCGCTCCGTCCGCACGCGCGCGCCGACGGCGAGCTGAGCGCCGTCCGCGAAGATCACCTCGGCGCCCTCGGACAGGCCGCTCGCGATCTCGATCGAGCCCTCGCCGCGGATGCCGAGCACGACATCGTGGCGCACCACGCGACCGTTCTCGACGGCGAGCACCCACGGGGATGCCGTGGCCACGCCGTGCACCACGTCGCTCGGGACGGTCAGCGCGGCCTTCTTCGCCGCGATCAGCAGATCGATCGAGACGGTCATGTCCGGGCGCAGCTGCGCGGGCGGCGTGGGTACGGCGAGGCGGACCTCGACGCTGCCGCGCTGCGGATCGATCGACGGCGCGATGTAGCTGACGCGCGCGTCGAACGTCTGCTGCGGATACGCGTCGGCCGATGCACGCGCGGGCAGATCGACATGCAGGAACGCGAGGTTTCGCTCGTCGGCTTGAAACTGCAGCTCGGTGCTCGCATCGGCCGCGAGGACGAGCAGCGTGCGCGATGGCTGGACCACGTCACCCGGCTCGACCGATCGCGAGAGGACGGTGCCGTCTTGCAGCGCGACGATCCGCGTCTGCGCCAGCCGCACCTTCGCGCCGGCGAGCTGGGCCTGCGCCTGGATCAGTGCGGTCAGCGCGATCCGCGAGTCCGCGCCCGCCGGTTGCGACGCGATCTGCTGCGCTTCCGCCGAGGCTCGCTGTGCGCTCGCGATGCTGACCGCGCGGCGCGCATTCTCGAGCTCGACCACGGGAACCGCGGCGCTCGCGACGAGCTTCTCGGTGCGCGCGAGCTCGAGCTGTGTGCGCTCGAGGTTGGTCTGTGCTTCGCGCAGCGACTCGGTCGCCACGATCGCGCCCACGCGCCGCAGCTGATCGACGCGCGCGTTCGCTTGCTTGATGCCCGCCTCGGCCTGCGCGACCGCGGCGCTCTGTTCGCGATCGTCGACCTGCAGGAGCAGATCCCCGGCCTTCACGCGTTGTCCCTCCACGGCGGCGACCGCCACGACCAGGCCCGAGACCTGCGCGGAGACCTGCACGCGCGTCGGCACGCGCACGCGACCGCTGGCCACGAGGTGCTGCTCGAGATCCTTGCGCACCGCGAGCGACGTGCGAACCGACGGCCCGCGCATCTTCAGCAGGACCACGGCGACACCGGCAAGCGCGAGCGCGACGATGATCCAGAACCCGGGCCGCCGTAATGGATTCCGCATCCGATGCCTTCTTACCGCAGCGAACAGCCCGCGACGATGCGGACCCCGTGGGTACTTCGCTCTTTGATGGAGCGCGCGAGGCAGCGTTACGAGAAATGACGGACAGCGATGGCGAAACGCGCAAATATAGCGCGGCGGATGCTGACGTATAGTCCGCGCGTGAAGCCCACCCAGCTGCTGAACGACGACGGAACGGCATCGATGGCGACGATGCTGATGACCTCGCATCACTCGTTTCGCCGCGACCTCGCACGCTTTCAACGCGCCCTGGTGACAATCGACCCGGCGCGGATCGAAGCGCTGCGCGTCGAGTGGGCGTTCTATCGCGAGGCGCTGCACCACCATCACGTCGTCGAGGACACGGGGATGTTTCCCGGGATGAAGACCGAGCACCCCGAGCTCGCGACCGCGATCGCTCACCTGGCCGATCAGCATAGCCGCATCGATCCGTTGCTCGAGCGAGGCGATCGAGCGTTCGCCGCGCTGCCCGCGACGCACGACATCCACGACGTGCTGGAGACCCTGCGCGTCCTGCTCGATGCCCATCTCGACATGGAAGAGGCGGTCGTCATTCCGCTCATCCGCGGCGCCAAGGAGTTCCCGATGCCGCCCGATGATGCAACGGCCGCGATGTACGCCGACGGCTTCGCGTGGAGCACGCAGGGCATCGCGCCCGAGGTCCGCGAGGCGATCAACGCGATGCTGCCGAGCGCCCTCGTCGAGAAGCTACCCGCGGCGATCGAGCGCTTCGCCGAGCGATCCTCGCGCGCGTGGGGCGAGTACACCGTCGGCGCGACGACGACGAGCGCACCCGACGACGCGACGACGTGACCCGCGTGTCGCCGGTCAGTACGGACGCTGGCCCTGGTAGTTTCCGCCGGGTCCGTACTCGCACGACACGATGAAGCCGTTCCCGCACTGCTTCATCGCGCAGCCGAGGTCGGTCGTCGTGGCCCACACCTGTTGCGTGTAGTGACCGCACACGCCAGCGCACGAGTTGTCCGTGTAGTTGTAGTCGGACTTCTCCGACGCCCACGCGTCGGAGACGGCCTCGCCGGTCGGTTGGAATCCTCCGGACATGTAGAGGTTCTCGCCGATGTAATCGAAGCCGGCTTTGTCGGAGCGATCGGCCTGCGTGCTGTGCATGAACGCGCAGTCCGCGATGAAGCCCTCGGCGAGCGTGGCGAGGTCGGGGTTCCACGTCAGAGGATCGACGGAGACGTCGGCGCGCACGCGGTTGTGAGCGGCCGTGATCCCCGCGAGCGCGGTCGGCTCGCCATCGCCACCTCCGCCTCCGCCACCGCCACCTCCCCCACCGCCGCCACCATCACCGTCGGTACAGGCCGCGAGCGCGAGAAGGACAACGATCGATCGCCTCATCTCTCCACTCTACCGAAACAGTCGCGGTGGCCGCGACGTGGGCATACATCGCACCTGCTCAACTCGAGAGCGCGACCGGAATTTCGCCCGTGGTCGCCTGGATGTTCAGCATGCGCTCGACGAGCTGCTTCAGCTCCCGGGACGCCAGGGGCTTCTCGAGCCAGCACGGGGCTTGGCTCTCCAGGAACGACCGCGCTCTCTCGGTGAACACGCCGCCGGTGATGAACACCATGCGGCGCGCGAGCTTCGGGTTCGTCCGGACGAGCTCGTCGTAGACCTCCATCCCCGTCAGGTTCGGCATCATCAAGTCGCAGATGATGACGTCGAACGTCTCGTGCTTGCAGCGCTCGACCACGCTCGCTCCGTCGTGCACCGAGGTGACCGCGTAGTCGACGAGGATCCGGCTGATGAACTTGCACACGTTCTGCTCGTCGTCGGCGACCAGGACCTTCTTGCGCGTCGGCTGGCTGCGCGGATCGTCGATCGCGATCTTGGGGATCGCGTCCGCCGCCTCGACGGTCGGGATCTCGACGGAGAAGCAGGTACCGCGCTCGAGGGGACGCACGCGGATTCGTCCACCGAGCGCGGTGACGATACCGTGACTCACGGACAACCCGAGCCCGGTGCCCTGCCCGACCGGCTTGGTCGTGAAGAACGGATCGAAGATGCGATTGCGGAGCTCCTCGGGGATCCCGACGCCGGTGTCCTCGACATCGACCTGCACCATCGCATCGGTCGCACGAATCCGAACGCGCAGCTCGTTCTGCGACCGCGCGTCCTCGGGCATCGCATGGACGGCGTTGATCACGAGGTTCAGGAACACCTGACTCAGCCGGAGCGGGCTCGCCGCGACCTTGGGCAGGTTCGGTGCGAAGTCGCGGATCAGCGTCGCGCGGTGACGGATCTGCGGAGCTGCGATCGAGAGCGCCGACTCCACCACCTCGACGATATTCGCCGGGCCGCGATCGTTGGGTCGTTCGCGCCCGAGCGACATCAGATCCTTCACGATGCGCGCCACGCGGAGGCTTCCGGTGAGCATCTCGTCGACCATCGCGCGTGGCTCGGCGAGCTCGGCGGCCGGCAGATCGAGCGTCGCCATCCACTCGCCGAGGAGCTCCGCGTTGCCGACGATGTATGCGAGGGGGTTATTGATCTCGTGCGCCGTTCCTGCAGCGAGGGTGCCCATCGCCGCGAGTCGATCGGTCTGGACCAGCCGATGCTGGATCTCTCGCTGCGCGGAAACATCGCGGACGAGGACCACCCCGGGATTCCCCGACGGAAGGATCTCGACGAGCAACTTGCTCCCGTCGTCGCGTACGAGCTGGGCCTCGACCGGCTCGTCACTCGAACCCGCGATCACGTCGGTGATCCGCGCGGCGTCTCGCGGCTCGAACATCTCGACGACACGCGTTCCGACGAGCTCGCTCTCGAGCTTCCCGCTGAGCGAGCACAGCGCCTGGTTGCACGTCGTGATGACCTGGTCACTCGACACGAACAGCACGCCCTCTCGCGTCGCCTCCGCGATCGCCCGCACGCGTCGCTCCTTCTGCGTCAGATCGTGGAGTGCGAGCTCGAGATCCGCCGTCCGCGCCGTGACGAGCTTCTCGAGATCCGCGTTCGCGATGTCGAGCGTGTGCTGCCGGTTGTAGCTAGCCACTGCGACGAACGCGAGGAAGGCGAACTCGAACGTGTGGATGCTGCGGATCACGCCGCTGACCATGAGGAGCTCGTTCGCGCCCGCGACGGCGAACACCAACACGATGAAGACGTAGCGGCCGATCGAAACCTGAGCGCGGGGCGCGGTCTTCAAGAACCGCCACGCGACCACGGCCACGAACCCCGCGAACGCGCCGACGATCCAGTTGAGCGGACCCGGCGTGGGAGCGAGATAGCGATGGTCGAACAGATCGACGCGCACCTCGGGCGAGCGAGCGACGAGCGCCGTCATCGCCAGCCCGGCCACGACGCCCCCCGAGATGCCGATGATCCACACCCAGCGACGACGGCGTTCGGCCGCCATCCCGGTCGGAAGCTCCGTCAATCCGATCGCGATGAGCGCGATCGCGGAGACGTACTGCACTCGGCTCGCGAGGAGCGCGTGGTCGAGGTCGCCGGTCGTACGCTGGACGAATCGCGCGGCGATGAACGTGATCGCCGTGAGGCCTACCGCCAGGAAGTGGTCTCGAGGCCGCGCCTTGAGCGTTCGGTCGATCAAGACGCGGTTGATCGTTAGAAATGCAACGCCGCCGAAGGCGACTAACAACGCCGCGATGTCAGCTGTGAGCATGATGATCGTGATCGACCATCGTGCACCCGATCGGTGATCGAAGGCTATGTGGTTCTTCGACCACGCGCGCTCACTCGGCGCGACACGACTGAACGGAGATCACCACAGATTGTCGAAGTCTTCGGCGATCCCCGGGATGTTCTCGAAGTCGTGAACGAGGCCGCTCTTGGTGCGAACACGCCCGCTGAACGTGGACACAATGTGTCGCAGCGTGTGCTTGACGAGTGGCATGTCGAGGTGCTGTTCGACGTGCGCGACGGGCGTCGAGGTGCAGTCGAGGCTCTCGGCGGTGCACGACCACGGCGCTACAGTGCTGTCGCCATCGACGACGATCTGCACGTCGACGAGTTGCTCGCGCTGACCATCGATCCACACCGAGTTCTCGCTGATCGGCGCGTCGGGCGTGGGATCGACGAGGTTGAGCCCGATCACCTTGCCCTGCTTCGTGCGTCCCGAGAGTGCGACCCACTTCCAGATCGCGTGGCGCAGCGCGTACATCTTCGTGAAGTCGAGCGTGCCGAACGACGTATCCGGATCGAAGCGAAACTCGCGACCACCGACGGTAACGATGCCGTCGACCCGAAACGCCATGAACTTGTGCGTGTAGTTCCAGCGCCCGCCCGGCAGCGGCACGCACAGCGACAGGTGCTCGTCGCGCGGCGTGCACGAGAAGCCGAGGCGCGCGGTCACCTCGTGTGACTCGACCTTCGCGGCGAAGCTGCGCCCTTGATCGAGGTTCTCGATACCGACGGAGAGCCCCGTCGTCGCGAAGCGATGCGATCCGCGCGCGCTCGTCGAGGACAGCGACGTGCCGATCTGCAACGGTGTGATCGCGAACTTCTTGGCCATCTCGCCGGTCGCGAGATCGACCGCGTAGACAAAGCCGTTCGATGCGAAGCCGGCGGTGCCGACGACGAACGCGATGAACAGCTCACCGGAGACCGCGGTCATGTACTGCCACGACTTCATGCGGAAGCGCGCGCGATACGCCGCCTCGGCGCGCCCGATGCCCGGCAACCCCGCGAACCGATCGAGTGCGTGAACGATCGGCGCGTCTTCGATGTTCGGATCCTCGAGTGCGTGATCCCACGCTCCGACGACGGGCGCGGTGCCCTTCTTGTAGACGAGGTCGCTCACTTGTGAACGGTTCCGGGTTTCACCGGCTCGGGATGGAGTGGGTAGGTCAGCCCCGCGGCGGAGACGGTGTCCGCGCCGATGAACGTCACCTTCTCGCCCTCGATGCCGAGACACCCCGCTTTGTCGACGATGTAGGTCTCCGCGCTCGTCTTCGTTCCGAACATCGCCCACTGCTTCGTGCCCGCGCGCACGATGCCCACGATCTCGAGATCGGTCAGCGGCAGCCTCGTGGCGACGCAGGCCTTCGCGGGCTTCGCCGGCTTGGCATCGCCCGGCTTCGCCTTCGGGGTCGTCGGATCCACGCCTTTCGGCGCGGGCTTCACCGGCTCACCGATCGTCGCGCCGGTCTGCAGGACGATCATCTCGCGCGCGAGATCCGACGGGACTCGGCGCAACCGCAGCGTCGCGGCCGTTCCGCCCTCGAGAACGATCGGCTTGCCCGTGGCGACCGCGAGCAGCGTGCCCGCGTCGCGCGCGTCGACACCGACGACATCGATGTCGAGCACGACGCCGCCGTACTTCGGCTTCTTCTGCGCCTTGCGTGCATCGATCGCGGCTTGCGAGCCGACGATGTACAGCGAGCCTTCGCGCACGACGGCGAGGTTCGCTTTCGCGGTGACGTCCGCGAGCACGTCGTCCCACGGCGTGGCCTTCACCGACACATCGATCGGCGTGTCAGCGCCCTCGAGGATCACGATGTTCGTCTTGCCGACATCGCCGATCAGGCGCAGCACCTCGGACAGCGGCGCCTTCGTGAAGTCGGCCGACATCGCCGCGCCCTTCCCTTTCGCCATCGCCACCGACGACGTCGCATACACCACAGCCGCGATGACGAGTCCGCGCATCAGCCCCCCAGCTCGATCCCGACGCCTTTGGCGGTGCGCACGAGCTCGCCGGCGGGATCGACGAGCTTGAGCTTCTTCACGGCCTTCTCGATCGGCTTGCCGACGAGCTTTCCGGCCTCGAGCGCCGCGACATGGCCGAACTTGCCTTCCGCGACGAGCTCCACCGCTTTCACGCCGAACCGCGTCGCCAGCTCGCGATCGAACGCGCACGGCGAGCCGCCGCGCTGGATGTGCCCGAGTACGGTGGTGCGGACCTCGTAGTCCGTCTTCGCTTGGATCGCTTCGGCGAGCCGCTGCCCGGCACCGCCGAGCTTCTCTTGCTTCGTGGCATCGCCGGCGGTCACGACCGACAGCGCTCCACCCTTGGCCTTCGCACCCTCGGACACGACGACGATCGAGTAGCTCACGCCGCGTCCGTGGCGACGGTTGAACGCCTCGACGACGCGATCCACGTCGTAGTCGATCTCCGGAATCAGACACACGTGTGCGCCACCCGCGAGGGCCGACGTCAGCGCGATCCATCCCGCGTAGCGGCCCATGACCTCGACGACCATGATGCGCTCGTGGCTCTCGGCCGTGGTCTGCAGCCGTTCGATCGCCTCGACGACGATCTCGACCGCGGTCTGGAACCCGACGGTGTACTCGGTGGCCTCGAGGTCGTTATCGATCGTCTTCGGCACTCCGACGATGCGCGGCGCACCGCGCTGGATGAACTTCTGCGCGAACGACATCGTGCCGTCGCCACCGACGACGATCAGCCCGTGCAGGTCGAGCTTCTGGAGGTTCGACAAGCAGCGCGCCGACACGTCGTGGATCTCGACGCGGTTGTCGGGGAGCTTCACCGGGTACGCGAACGGGTTCGCGCGATTGCTCGAGCCGAGCATCGTGCCGCCGCGCGACAGGATGTGCTGCGTGGTGGCCGGCGTGAGGTCGACGTACTCCTCTTCATAGAGGCCCTCGAAGCCATTCCGGATCCCCACGACCTCCCACCCGAACGTCTGGCGTGCATGCAACGTCACCGCACGGATGACGCCGTTGAGACCGGGGCAATCGCCACCGCCGGTCAGGATCCCGATGCGCGTACTCATGGACCCCGACTCTAGATCGGGTCCGCCTAGCTAGCGGCGCGATCCGCGGGAATCTTCAGCTTGGACTTCAGGTGCTCGGGGAGCTTCTCGAGGTTCTCGGGATCCTCGTCGACGATCAGGCCGCGGCACCCCGCGGCGCCGCAGAAGCACGGCTCGGCCACCTCGGCGACGAACGCGTAGTCATAGAGGATCTCCTCGCCGACCGCGATGTCGCGCTTCGCGACCCACCACGCGCGGAGCGTGTTGGCCTCGGGATCCCACTTCGACAGGACTTCGCTGTTCGGCTCGCAGGAGTGATTGAACCAGCGCGTCTGGCAGGCGAGGTCCCAGAACAACAGCTCGCCCTCGTGGGTCGGGCTGTCGTTGTCGACGACGAGCGCGTACGTGTCGTCGAACTCGGCGTCCTCGGGATAGAGCACGCCGTCGCCGTAGCAGATCAGCTCGCCCTTCGTGAACGTCCGCGTCGTGACGACGCCGTAGCCATGAATCTTGGAGTGAACGACGACGAGACCATCGAGCAACGGCATCTCCGGCACATCTTCGCGAACGCGACGAGGACTGCAAGTGGATCGCGCGCCCCGTTTTGCTAGATTGCGCGGGTCATGGCGAACAAGCTCAAGGTCGGAGTTCTCGGTGCCACCGGCATGGTCGGTCAGCGCTTCGTGTCTCTCCTCGCGAAACACCCGTGGTTCGAGCTGACAGCGGTGGCCGCGAGCCCCGCATCGGCCGGCAAGATGTACGGCGACGCCGTGACCGATCGCTGGACGCTCGGCAGCGCGATCCCGGATGTCGCGGCGCGGCTCGTCGTCGGCAACGCCTCGGACATCGCCGCGATGGCGGACCAGGTCGACTTCGTGTTCTGCGCGGTCGACATGGACAAGGCGGCGACGGCGCGCCTCGAGGAAGACTACGCGCGCGCGGAGACGCCGCTCGTCTCGAACAACTCCGCGCATCGCTGGACGCCCGATGTCCCGATGATGGTCCCCGAGATCAACTCGGACCACATGGCGATCATCGAGTCCCAGCGCAAGCGCCTCGGGACGAAGCGCGGGTTCATCGCGGTGAAGCCGAACTGCTCGATCCAGAGCTACGTGCCGGCGATCCATCCATTGATGTCGTTCGGTCCCACGAAGCTCGCCGTGTGCACGTATCAGGCGATCAGCGGCGCGGGCAAGACGTTCGAGTCGTGGCCCGAGATGGTCGACAACGTCATTCCGTACATCGGCGGCGAGGAAGAGAAGAGCGAGAAGGAGCCGCTCAAGATCTGGGGCACGATCGAGAACGGCAAGATCGTCGCGGCGACCGCGCCGCTGATCACCGCGCAGTGCATTCGCGTACCGGTCAGCGACGGCCACATGGCCGCGGTGTTCGTCAGCTTCGAGCGGAAGCCCTCGAAGGACGCGATCCTGTCGGCGTGGAAGGAGTACGCCGGTAAGCCGCAGCACGCGAAGCTGCCGAGCGCGCCGACGCCGTTCCTCACCTACTTCGAAGAGGACAATCGTCCACAGACAAAGCTCGATCGCGATGAGGGGAATGGCCAGGGCATCACGCTCGGCCGGCTGCGTCCGGACAACGGCATCTTCGATTGGCGCTTCGTCGGCCTGTCGCACAACACGGTTCGCGGCGCCGCGGGCGGTGCGGTGCTCACCGCGGAGCTGCTCGCGCACGAGGGATTCCTCAGCGCGAAATAGTGTGAAGACGAGCGGCGCTCCCGATCCCCTTGCGCGATTGGCGCAGCACGACGTGATGATCAAAGCGCAAGCTGCCTGACATCAGCGGATTCAGTTGATCCGCGCTTCAGGAATTGCGCGTGGTTGACGGGTGCCGCAAAACGATGCGCCCTCGGTTTTTTCGAGGTGGTGTGCGTTCACGCTCGCCTTAACCACCCGTGAGGACAGGACGTTCTGCCTTGCCACGTCGATGATTCCAAGAGACCGTAGCGTTTGATGGCCAAGAGCCTTCCTCCAGAGCGGAAGCGTGCGAAGCGCGCCGCGTCCGAGTCCGGCGTTCGTGCGGTAGCCGAACAGTCCGCGACTCCGATCACGCCGCCCAAGCTCGCGCGCGGCACGCGCGACAGGCTGAAGCCGCTCGCGGTCGACGAGGTCGTCGTTCAGGTTCGCGCCGACGAAGAGGACACGCTCGACACCGAGGTCACGGATCTCCCCGAAGCGGAGGTCGAGATCGACGGCAACGATGCGTACGAGGTCCACGACTTCGAAGGCGCGAGCGCCGAGTCGATCGACGCGCACATGCTCGAGGTCGGTCGCCGCCGCTTCGGCATCTCCGAGTTCCGTCCCGGCCAGGCGCTCGCCATTCGCAACGTGCTCGCCGGCATCGACACGCTCGCGATCATGCCGACGGGCGCGGGCAAGTCGCTCTGCTATCAGCTCCCCGCGCTGGAGCTTCCCGGCGTGACGCTCGTCGTGTCGCCGCTGATCGCGCTGATGAAGGATCAGCACGACAAGCTCGATCACCTGCACATCGAGGTGCTTCGCCTCGACTCCACGCTCTCGCCGCGCGACGAGGCTACCGCGCTCGCTCGCCTCTCCGAGAACCGTCCGTGCATCGCGTACGTGACGCCGGAGCGCCTGGGCGAGCCTCGGTTCCGCGAGCGGTTGGCCACGGTCAACGTCTCGCTGTTCGTCGTCGACGAAGCGCACTGCATCTCGCAGTGGGGGCACGACTTCCGTCCCGCGTATCTCGGCCTCGGCGAAGCGGTCACCGCGCTCGGCAAGCCACCGGTGCTCGCGCTGACCGCGACCGCACCGCCCAAGGTCAAGGACGACATTCTCGCGCAGCTGCACCTCGTGGATGCGGAGGCCTCGGTCATCGACATCGGGCTCGATCGCCCGAACCTGCGCTATCACGTCATCAAAGCATCGAGCGAGCGCAAGAAGCAGGCGCTGCTGCTGCGGTTGATCGAGAAGCAGGAAGGCTGCGGCATCATCTATGCGGCGACGGTGAAGACCGTCGATGCGCTCGCAGACTTCCTGTGGTCACAGGGCGTCGAGTGCGGTCGCTATCACGGCCGCATGCGCGCGAAGGATCGCGAGCGCGTGCAGACCGCGTTCATGGAGAACAGCGATCCGCGCTTGATGGTCGCGACGAACGCGTTCGGCCTCGGTGTCGACAAGCAGGACCTGCGCTTCGTCATTCACTACAACTTCCCGGGCTCGCTCGAGAGCTACTACCAAGAGGCCGGCCGCGCGGGCCGCGACGGTCTGCCCGCCGATTGCGTCCTGCTCTACCAGCCCGAGGACAAGCGCATCCAGAGCTTCTTCCTCGGCGGACGCTATCCGACGCCCGAGCAGACGCGCGCCGTCGCCGAAGCGCTGGTGCACGTGACGAGTGGCAAGATCGCGTCGCCCGAGACCGACGATCACGACGAGGTGTTCAAGGCGGTCAAGGACATCGCCGAGCGCGCGGATGCGCCGGCCAAGAAGGCGCGCGTCGTGCTCTCGTTCCTCAAGGAGGTCGGCTTCGCCGCGGAAGCACCGGGTGCTCGCTTTGCGCCGCTCGCGCACGAGCCGCCGTCCATCGAGAACCTCGCGCGCGCCGCGAGCCGCTACGAGCAGAAGCGAGCGCAGGACCGCGCGCGCCTCGCGTCGATGCTGCGCTACGCGCAATCGCATCTGTGCCGCACGCGCCTGCTCGTCACGTACTTCGGCTACACCGACGCGCCACCGTGCGGCACCTGTGACAACTGCCAGCGCAACGCGAAGGCCGCCACGACCACGGGTCGCGAGGCAGCCACCGTCGCCGCCGCCCTCGCCGCCCGTCGCGGTGGCGTCGACGCCGATGCGCGCAAGGCCCTCCTCGAGGAGGCGCTGCGCCGCGGGCGCGGTGGTCGCGGGCGCGCGCTGAAGATCGAGCGCGTCAAGCGCCCCGTATTCGGCCCGCTCGAGAAGGGCGACATCGTTCGTCACGCGACCTACGGCGAAGGTGAAGTCGTCCGCGTCGTCGGCGACAGCGTGTACACGTTCTTCCCCGTACACGGCGAAAAGCTCCTCAAGACGAGCTTCCTCGAGAAGATCGAAAATTGACGTCAACCACGTAGCGTCAACTACGTCGCGGCTGCTTCGATCGCCGCGCGCAACGACGCCGGCGTGAAGCGATCCACGAGCGAGCATCGGATCACGAGCCGCGTACCGTCGAGCACCACCTCGGCGTCGCCCGCGACGAGCTCGATCGATGCGACACCATCGAGCCCCGCGCGATGCGTTGGCTCCGACAGGATCGCGAGCAGCACGTCGCTCGCGATCGGCAGCGCGTGCCCGATCGCGCGTCGCGAATCGTCGTCGAGCGGAGCCGCGATCGCGATCTCCACGCGGTGCCGCAGTACGCGAGCCATCATCTCCGCGTGCGTGTTCGCCTGCCGCACGAGATCCACGCGCGAGGGCGGCGGCGTGCGCACGGCCCGCGGCTTCGGGGTTTCACCGCGCATGGAAAACGTGTTGTCCGGGCCCGGAGCCGCCGTGGGCATCGGCGTCTTCGGCTTCGCGGGCTTCTCGCCGAGGAACGTCGGTGCTTCGAGGTGCATCGGTGCACGCGGCGTCGATCCTCGCGGCGGGAGCTCGATCGACACCGGCACGATCGGATCCGGCGGCGTGATCACGTCGTACTGGCTCGCGACGAACTCCGCGATCGGATCCGGTGCGGGCACCGAGCTCGTCTCGATGCGCATCGCGCTGAACGCGGCGGACACGTCGTCCCCCGTTCGCCGCGATGGGCGATCCTCGTGCATGGGCGTGATGACCTCGGGCGGCGTCGGCGTCGCCATCGCGGCCTGCATCGCCGCGAGCGACATCTCGTTGACGGGCGTGATGATGTCGTCGTGCATCGAGGTCGCCGCCTTCATCGCGGGCATGATGCCGATGCCCTTCGATGGCGTGAGGCTCCGCGCGCTACGGCCACCCGCGATCACCGTGACCGCGATGATCTGCTCGACCCGTACGTACGCGAGCGACGCGTCCTTCGCCGGTCCCAGGTGAACCGTGGCCAGGCCTTGCTGCACCTTCATCACGCGACCGCGGAGCACGGGCCCGCTCGCCAGGTACAGATCGACGTCGGGACGCGTCGCGTCGTCGGTGTGCCGGGCCAGCTCGTCGAGGATGTGTTCCATCAACCCCTCTACTACGTGCGTCTCCCCACCGTTGTTTCACGAATGCTGGGGAAGGATCAACCGCGCGCGATCGTGCGGCTCCGCCGCAGCTCGTACAACGCGATCGCAGCCGCCACCGACACGTTGAACGAGCCCACGGCGTCGCGCGCCATCGGAATCACGGCGTGGAAGTCGCAATTCTTTGCCACCAACGGGCGCACGCCCGTCCCTTCCGCCCCGAGCACCACGACCAAGCCGACCGACGTGTCGATCTGATCGATCCGCTGCGCACCCTCCGTCGCATGCACCGCCACCCGCCACAGTCCGTGATCCTTCAGCTCGTCGAGTGCGCGCACGAGATTGCCGACCTGCGCGACGGGCAACAGCTCGCTCGCCCCCGCGCTCGCCTTCGCGGTCACGCTCGTCACCGCCGCGGCGCGATGGTCGGGAATGATCACGCCGCGCGCGCCGAGCAAATACGCGCTGCGCAGGATCGCGCCCAGGTTCCGCGGATCCTCCACACCGTCGAGCGCGACGATCAGCGGCGGCCCGTCGGCGGCATCGCCCGGCTGCACGAGATCGTCGAGCTGCGCGTACTCGAACGGCCCGAGCCACGCGACCACGCCTTGGTGCACCGCGCCCTCGCCCGCCACGCGGTCGAGCGTCGCGCGATCGCGATCCTCCAAGTGAATGTTCGCCGCGCGACATGCGCCGACGATCGCCGCGACCGGATCGCTCGTCGAGCGCCCCGCACGCTGCGGATCGACCCACACCGCACGCACGGATTTCGGCTTGCGCGTGATCAGCTCGCGAATCGGATTGGCGCCGTAGATCAAGCGCTCGCCCGGGTCTCCGGGCCGCGGGCCGCGCGCGCCACGATCGTCGCGTCGGTTGCTCACGACGCCAGCTCGTCGACGATCGCGCGCGCCGCGGCCGCGGGATCGGGTGCATCGCGCAAGGGGCGACCGACGACGACCATGTCCGCGCCCGCCGCACGCGCGGCCGACGGTGTCATCACGCGCTTCTGATCGCCCTTGTCCGCACCTGCCGGGCGAACCCCGGGGGTCACGATCAAGAAGTCGCGCGGTGCGATCGCGCGAATCGCGGCCACCTCGTGCGGCGATGCGACCACCCCCGCGCAGCCAGCGTCGATCGCGAGACGCGCGCGGCGCACGACGAGGTCCGCGATCGGCCCGTTCGCGCCGATGGCCGCGAGGTCCGCTTCGTCGAGCGAGGTCAGCACCGTGACCGCGAGGATGCCCATCGACGAGCCCGCGGCCTTCACCGCGTTCTCGAGCATCGCGCGTGCGCCGCCCGCGTGGACCGTGAGCAGGCCCGCGCCGAGCGTGGCCACGCGAGCGGTCGCGCGCGCGACGGTCTCGGGAATGTCGTGCAGCTTGAGATCGAGCATCACGCGTCGGCCCGCGCGCGTGTGGTCAGCGACGATCGAGGGCCCTTCGGCGCAGAACAGCTCGAGGCCGATCTTGATCCAGCTCGGGACGTTGCCGAGTCGCTCGACGAGCGCGTCTGCTTCGGTGCGCGTGGGCGTATCGAGGGCCGCGATGAGACGGTTACCGACGCCAGGGAACGTAGTCGCCATCGGTCGCGGGTGTACCACGACGGCGACGCGCACCGCCCGATCGACCCGTTGCCGGTGATCCCGAGATTCGAGCGGTCGCGCTTACCGAAGCCTTACGAGCGCGATCGTCGAGCAGGTTCATCGTGGCTCCATGCTGAAACCACTCATCACCATCGCTCTTCTCGCCGCGTGTACCTCCAGCCAGTCACCTCCGGTGCTCTCGCCCGCGAAGGCGGACGACAGCGCCGTCCTCGAGCTCGCCGCGCGGCGCGCACAGATGATCGGCTGGCTGCGCGAGTATCGCGAAGCGGGCCAGTATCCGACCGATGCGGCCGGCCGCGTCGCCAGCGTGTTCGTCGGCGTCAACGGCGTGCGCTGCCCGATGGCCGAGTTGCTACACAAGTCGGGGCGCGATGACCTCGTCGCCGCGGTCGCGAAGGACAACAACACGGTCCGGTTGGCGGACGTTCACGACGGCCCGCTCCATGACTGGATGCTGTCGTCGGGGCTGACCCTCGACGAGATCAACATGGTGCAGGGCATCGCGCGGATCGACTACGGCTGGATGAAGCGCGACATCCAGCTCGAAGGCGCGAACGTCATCCTCGCCGGCAAGGCGCAGGTGCGCGGCAAGATCGAGAGCGTCGAGACCGCGCTGCGCGACAACACCGGAACGAGCCTCGCGGTCGCGAAGCAGGGCCTTCCCGCGCAGCGGACTGTCGATGGCCTCGCGCACGCGCCGATCGCGACGGCCCCGGTCGTGCCGCGTCCGACGCAGGCCGAGATCGATGCGCAGGCGCGTGCCGAGCAAGAGGCGGTGGCCGAGCAGCAGCGCGCGTTGGACGAGTCGTTCCGCCCGCGCATCCGCATCGGCGGAATGAACTAACGCGCGACGCGGATCGCGAAGATGCCGCTGCCTTCGTCGTTGACCGTGTAGATCACGCCCGCGTCGGCGCGACGGTGATCGGCGTCGAAGCGAATGGTGCCGGTGAGACCGACGAGCTCGGAGGTGGCCAGCGACGCCGCGAGGCCCGCACGACCGGAGGAGCCCGCGGCAGCCGCGAGCTGCGCTGCGTCGTACGCGTACGCCTCGAGGAACCCGGGCGCGCGACCGAACGCCGCGATGAAGCGATCGAGGAACACCTTGCTCGCGGGGTCTTTGTCGTCGGGGTAGTAGCCCGGCGCGAGGAGCGAGCCTTCGGAGTGGCGGCCCGCATCGGTGATGTACGCGGCCGTCAGGTTCTCCGCGGTCGAGACCAAAAGCACCGGCTTGCCGCCGATCACCTTCTTCGTGCCCACCGGCTTGGGAATCTTGCCGGTCGCGGCGAGCGCCGGCGTGATCAGGCCGAGGATGTCGGCCTGCGCCGGGACGAACACGCCGTCCCACTCGCCGGTGAGCTTGCCCGCGAAGCCGGCGAACGACTTCGTATCGGCCTTGTAGGTGACGGTGGAGACGATCGTGCCCCCACCCTTCTCGAGCTCCGACTTGAACGCGGCGGTCATCGCGCGGCCGTAACCGGTCTCGGCGGCGAGGATCGCGAACCGCTTCACGCCCTTTTGCAGCGCGCGTTGTGCGAGCGCGCGGCTGCGCGCCTCGCCGGAGTGCACCATGTGGAACACGAAGCGCCCCGTCGCGTTCTTTTCGGCGGCGGTGGACAGCGAGAGCAGCGGAACACCGAGCGAGTCCGCGCGTGCACCAGCAGCATCGACGGAGCTCGAGTCGATCGGCCCGACGACGGCGATCACGTTTGCCCTCGCGAGCTCCTCGACGGCGAGCGCGGACGCGCCGGCATCTTGTGCCGCGCGCACCTCGACGGCGGTGATGCCCTTGCCATCGGCGACGCCCGCCGCGAGACCGAGCCCCGCGATCGCGGCTTCGGCGACCTTGTTCTGTTTGCCGCCGAGCGGAACGACCGCTCCGACGAGCCCGTTGTCCGCACCGCCCGATGGCGTGAGCGAGCCCGGCGTGGGTGCGGTCACCGTGCGGGGCAAGCCGACCTTCGCGCGCGCCGGTCCCGCGGCCTCGCGCATGCGTTGAGCCTCGGCGGTGTTGCCCGCTTGATCCGCGAGCAGCGCGAGTCGCGAGGCGACCGCGGCGATCGACGGACCGCTGCGATCCTGGAGCGAATCGAACAAGCGGCCGAGCGTGTTCGCGTCGGCACCGGCGACGATCTCCTGCGTGCGCTGGACGATCAGCGCCCTCTCCGTCGGCGTCACGCGACCGTACAGCTGATCGAACACGGGCAGCGCGGCGAGCGGCCGATCGCTGTTCGCGGTGGCATACGCGACCGCGGCGAGGAGCTCGGTGCGCTCGTCGTCGTTCTCGACGGCCTTCTCGCCGCGCTGGAGCAGCGGCAACGCCCGCTTGCTATCGCCCGTGTAATTGACGGCGATCCCCATGAACAGCTCGGCGCGCGTCGTGAGCCCTTCGATGTCGGCATCGATCGCGGCTTGTAGCGCCTTCTGCGCGACGTCGAACTTGCGCTCTTTGATGGCGGCGATGCCGGCGAACAGGTTCGCGTACGGGACGATCGGATCGCCCGGGTACTCCTGGACGATCGCCTTGAAGTCGTCGGTGTTCGTGCCGTCGCGCAGGAACTTGGCCTTGGCCTCCGCGAAGCGATCGCGTGCCTGCGCGTTCCCGTTGGTCGGGACATCCGGGACGAGGGTCTTGCGCGTCTGGCGCGGGCACGCCGCGAACGCGACGAGCAGGACGAGCAAACCGACGACACGCGCGAACATGCGGCGACGATAGCGAGCCCGGTCGATAACCGCAAATGCGCCCCCAAGCGCGCGGAAGCAATCTGGAGTATCAAGGCGGAATAAATGTCGCGCACGGAACGCATGCTCCAGGACGTCGAACGAGGCTTCATCGCGCTCGAAGAAGGCCGCATCGAAGACGCCGAGGCGGCGCTCGAGCGCGCACGCAGGGTCGATCGCAAGCACGCGGACGTCGTGCTCCTCGGCGCGGCGGTCGCCGACGCGAACGGAGATCCCGAGACCGCTCTCGCGCAGTATCGCGCACTCGTCGAGCTCCGCCCGGACGATCCGATGCCGCGCATCTGCATCGCACGGCTCGAGCTCCGCGACCTCGGTGACGCCGATGCGGCGCTCGACACGCTCGAAGCCGCGTTCGACTTCATCGACGACGAGGCCGACCTCGTCGAAGCGATCTACATCAAGACCGAAGCACTCATCGTGCGCGACGAGCTGCCGGCCGCCCGCGAGGCGCTGTCCGAGCTCGCGAGCTCCGTGATCGACGACGGCGAGCTCGCCCTCGACCTCGCCGAGCTCGCGCTCGCCGCGGAGGATCCGAAAGCGGCCATGAAGTGGATCGAGGCCGCGCGCGCCGCGGATCCCGAGATCGAAGCCGATGCGCTTCACCTGCTCGGCCGGCTTCACGAGCTCGGCGACGACCGCGCCGCGATGATCGCCGCGTGGCAGAAGGTCCGCACGCTCGATCTCGCCGCGCCAGCGGGCGACCTCTCGGTCACCGAGGATGAAATCGAGCGCATCACGCTCGAAACCCTCGCCGAGCTGCCCGACAACGTCCGTGCCCTCCTCGAGAAGGTACCGATCTTGATCGATGACGTTCCGTCAGAGGACGTGGTCAACGATGGCTTCGACCCGCGCTCGCTCGGTCTGTTCTCGGGCGTGCCGATGCCGGACGATGGCCAGACCCAGCCCGTCGTCACGAACATCCACCTCTACAAGCGCAACCTCGAGCGGTTCGCCCAGGACGAAGAGCATCTCGCCGACGAGATCCGGATCACCGTGCTCCACGAGACCGCGCACTACTTCGGCCTCGACGAGGACGAGCTCGAGAAGCTCGGCCTCGACTAGCGCGATCTCGAGAAGCTCGGTCTCTACCAGCGCTACTGCGGGAAGCAGACGCCGACGACTTCGGCTCCGGTGACGCATGCTCCCTGCGACGACTGACCGAAGAATGTGAAGCAGCACTCGCCGACGCCGCACATCGCGGTCGTGCTGCAGAACAGGTTCGAGCCGGGTGGCAGCGCATCCACCATCGCGTCGGCCGGCATCGAGTCCACCATCGCATCGGCGGGTTGCACCGGCGCGTCGTTGCCCGGGTTGTTCGGCGCATCGATCGGCTTCGCGTCGCTGGCGCTACCGTTCGCGTCGCTCGGGTCGCTGCTGCCACCCTGTGCACACGCAGTCGCCCACGACGCGACGATCGCGAGCATGATGGTCCTGACGGCGGTGCTCATCATGTCCCCCGCCGGCATGGTATCGAGCCACCGATCCGCTGCAACGGTTTTCTCGTCCTGTGGCCGAAAACACCGATCACCTGCGACGCCGGTTGGTGCCCTCGCCTACACCCAGCCACGGCCATGACCTGACCGGATGCGCACGAAGACACGCCGGGTGCGCGTCGCGGTCAGGCGATACCGTACGCGCCACCGGCATCGCGGTTCGCGCCCGAACGAGCTCACGGTGCGGGCAGGAGCACCTTGTCGATGACGTGAATGACACCGTTGGAGGTCAGCGTGTCGGTCGCGACGATGTTCGCCGTGCGGCTCCGCGCATCCGTGATGTCGAGGCTCACGTCGACGGAGAACGTGCCCGTTTGCACCGTCGTGATCGCCGAGCCGACGGGAACGTCCGCTTCGAACACGCGGCCGGCGACCACGTGGTACGTGAGGACCTTGGTCAGGAGTGCCGTGTCCGCGAGGAGTGCGGCCTTGGTCACGCCGAGCTCGGTCAGCAGCGCTGCGAATGCCGCGTCGGTCGGTGCGAACACCGTGAACGGTCCGGGTCCGCTCAGCGTGGTCGCGAGATCTGCCGCGACGACTGCCTCCACGAGAATCGTGAACTCGGCCGGCGTTCCGGCGGCGAGTGCTTGCGCCGTTTGCACGATGTTCTTGTCCGCGGGCAGGATCACCTTGTCGATCAAGTGAACGACTCCGTTACTCGCCTCGATGTCGGTCGCGGTGATGTTCGACACGCGATTGCGGCCATCGGTGATCTCCGGTGGTGATCCGCTGTCGATCTTGAACACGCTGCCTTCGGCGCTCGTGATCGGCTTCCCGAATGGAATGTCGGCTGCGTTCACCGTGCTCGTGAGCACGTGATACTGGAGCACCGCACGCAGCAGCGGCTTGTTGGCTGCGGTCAGGAGGTCAGCCCCCTTCGCACCTGCGGTACCGGTGAGCTCGACGGCGAGTGCATCGAACGCGGCGTTACTCGGTGCGAACACCGTGAGCGTGCCCGGATTCGCGAGCAGGTTCACGAGATCGTCATTGTCGCTCGCGAACTGAACGGCCGCGACGAGAGTCGACAGCGACGGTGTTGCCTGGGCGGTCTCGACGATCGAGCCCGCCTCCGTCGTGCCTGGCTCGTCGTCGCCGCATCCTGTCGTCAGCGCGGCGAGTGCGAAGATCGACGCGGAGACGAGGCGCGAGATGGAGAGTCCGGACTGCGAAATTGACGTGTGACGCATGGCTAGTCCCTTCGTAGGTTGAGCTGGTCTGATGGCGCCACCGGCGATTGGTTACGAGCGCACGAAAACGTTCACCGTCGCGCGGACATCGCTTCGCAAAATGTTCACCTTCAGTGCGGAGAAATCGAATCGTCGTTCGCGAGTAACGCAGCAGCATGCGCTGACCTCCAACGCTCGTAGCTCTCGCAATCTCGCGGGGCTCGTTCGCAAGGACCGACTCATGTTTCGTACTGCCATTCTCGCTGTCGTGATTTCTCTCGCGGCCGTCCCCGCCGCCGTCGCCGAGCCCAAGACCGATATCGTCGACACGGCGGTCGCGGCCGGAAGCTTCAAGACGCTCGCGAAGGCGCTCACCGAGGCCGGCCTCGTCGAGACGCTCAAGGGCAAGGGACCGTTCACGGTGTTCGCGCCGACCGACGAAGCGTTCGCGAAGCTGCCGAAGGGAACGGTCGAAGCACTGCTCAAGGACAAGAAGAAGCTGACAGCGGTCCTCACCTATCACGTGGTCGCCGGAAAGGTGATGGCGGCCGACGCCGCGAAGCTCACCACCGCGAAGACGGTGAACGGTCAGAGCATCAAGATCTCGGCGAAGGCCGGTACCGTGATGATCAACGATGCCAAGGTCACGCAGGCCGACATCGAGACGACGAACGGCGTCATCCACGTGATCGACAAGGTCATCCTCCCGAAGTGAACGCCAGAAGGGAACGCGGCGCTCAACCGAGCGTCGCGACGCGATCGCCGAACAACCGCTCGAGGCGCGTGAGCAAGTCCTCGGTCGGCGCGACGGACCACGCCTCCGGCAGCAGGATGCTCGTCTCCGAGCGGCTTGGAATCTTCAGCCGCACGATCGCGGTGCAGTTACCGCGCGTCGCGTTCGCTAGGATGGTCTTCAGCTCGTCCACCATGTCGAGCGTGATCACGTCAGCGTTGAGATCGATCGTGACGCGCGTCGACTTCGCCTCGCGCATCTGCGACAGCGGATCGGCCTTCTCGAGCAGCATCTTCCAC
>Ga0154020_10002231_pt1 | contig 23500 bp, 17 predicted proteins | sample Klosneuvirus_201_FD_109709 | JGI IMG/M metagenome (GOLD analysis project Ga0154020, IMG submission 109709) | Active sludge microbial communities from wastewater, Klosterneuburg, Austria - Klosneuvirus_20160825_MG | ecosystem: Engineered > WWTP > Aerobic digester > Activated sludge | place...
ATCTTAAATCTACTTATCATCACATCATAACTCTTAGCTCAAAACTCAAAAATCTATCATAAAAATCTATTATCTAAAATCTAAAATCTAACATCTAATATCTATCCTCTAACATCTATAATCTATCTTTCTTCAACTTATGCACATTGTTTGAAAACCAACAACACCATATTAATTTTGCTCACTATGGAAATTCAAGGAAGACTAGTCAGTTTGTTGCCTGAGGTAAAAGGAACCAGCGCAAAAGGAGAATGGAAAAAACAAGAAGTAATTATCGAAACAATTGAAACATACCCAAAAAAAGTATGTATATCTTTTTGGGGAGACAAGGTTGAAGAAATAAAAAACCAAAGAATTGGTTCTTTGATTAAATTCCATCTAAACATTGAATCGAGAGAATATAATGGAAGATGGTATACCGAAATAAAAGCATGGAAGATAGAAGCAGGTGATTCAGGTGAATCAACAAACACCAATTCATCGAATGCAAATACCCCAATAGACAAAGAATATTCCGAATCTGCAGACCTTAGTCCGTCCTCCGATGGTGTGGACGATCTGCCATTTTAGTTTATAAATGTTTTATAATTTTTAGCCATACTTACCCGCATAATAGTTGGTAGGTATGGCTTTTTAATTTAAAATTATTGGTTCAATATCTGTTTCAAATTATTGGTTCAATATCTGTTTCATAAACAAAACAAAAAGTTCCGGCCTGAGTAAGCCGGTAAACACAAAGCCAAATACAGCTCCGTAAAAATGTGCATCATGCCCAATATTGTCATTCCCTTTTCGCGACATATATTGTGAATAAACTAAATATAGCAGACCATATAGAAATGCAGGGATAGGGATTATTCCAAAAAAGAGGATTTTTTCAACAGGAGCATAAAGTACAAATGCAAAAACTACAGCCGAAACAGCACCTGAAGCTCCAACTGCATTATACCACACATTGTTTTTATGATCCCAAAGTGATTTAATATTAGCTGCTACAACAGAAAGCACATACATTAAAAGATATGCATAAACTCCCATTGGTATATAAGCGATGTAAACTGATTCAATGTAAGTCCCAAACGAATAAAGAACAAACATATTGATCAATAAATGCGTAAGATCGGCATGCAGTAAGGCTCCTGTAAACATTCGTGTCCACTCTTTTTTGTGATAAACAGAGTATGGATTGAAAATCAATTTATCAAACAAGGGAGTGTTATTCCATGCATACAATGATATTCCACATGTGATGAGAATAATAATTAAGGTGATGCTCATTTAAGAATTAAAAAATATTTTTGAATCCTCAAACTTACCTGAAAAAATTTAGCTGAATTGAAAAAAATTGTACTTTTATCAGACACCCATGGATATTTGGATGAACATATTATAAAATTTTGCAGGGAAGCCGATGAAATTTGGCATGCCGGCGATTGGGGGCCCAATGTGGAAGAGGGTTTGTTAAAACTTGGAAAACCTTTGCGAGGAGTTTATGGCAATATCGATGACCATAACCTTAGAATAATATTTCCGGAAGTCTACCGTTTTGAATGCGAAGGTGTTAAGGTTGTTATCAAACATATTGGTGGTTATCCCGGCCATTATTCACCGGGTGTTAAAGCCATGTTAAGTAACGAAAAGCCGAAAATTTTTATAAGCGGACATTCACATATACTCCGAGTAATGCGCGATCCTTCCATAAACGGACTTTTGCATATAAATCCGGGAGCTGCAGGAATTCATGGTTTTCATAAAGTAAGAACCATGGTAAACTTTAAAGTAGATTCTGGCAAGATTTTTGAATTAAATGCAATAGAATTAGGTAATAGAGGATAATTAAAAATACATTTCCAATAGAATAGTTAAACATAAAACCAAAATTGAATGAATTTAAATTTGAATAAAATTTTAAAGCAAAGTAAAACAGCTATCTTTTTAACTGTAATGATACTTGGGCCTTTTTTAGGAATATCGCAACCTTTACCGGATGGTATTTCTAAAAATAAAAAAGCAGTGGAGTTTTTTAATAAAGCCATGGGGCAGTATGATCTTCAAGAGTATGGAAAAGCCGAAGATTTTCTAAAATCGGCTATAGAAAAGGATAAATACTACATAGATGCCCACGATTTGTTAGGTCAAATTTATGTAAAGACAGGTTATTTAGAAGCTGCAGAAAAAACCTATTTAGCCTTATATAATATTAGTCCTGATTACTGGGTGACTTATTTTGAACTAGGCAATATTACTTTTCAAATGATGAAATACGATTCGGCTTTTAATTGGTACACCACCTTTTTAAAGTATAAAAAAATACCTGAAGACGATAAGTTAATGGCCGAGAAACAATTAAAAAGCTGTGAATTTGCTGCCAAGGCTATTAAAAATCCGGTTGAATTTTCGCCTCAAAATTTGGGAACCGGCATTAATAGCCAATTAAGTGAATATTTTCCAACACTTACTGCCGATGAGCAAACTATGTTTTTCACTATTATGGACAGCCGATATCAAGAAGATTTTTATATTTCAACATATCAGAACGGAGCATGGTCGGATGCCTTAAACATGGGCCCGCCCTTAAATACTCCTGAAAATGAAGGAGCATCCACCACCTCGGCTGATGGCCAATATTTGTTTTTTACCATGTGTCAAAATCCGGCAAATTTGGGCTCTTGTGATCTTTGGTTAACCTTTGTAAAGGGTGATAAATGGCAACAGCCCATTCATATGCCGGATAATGTAAATTCCAAATACAAAGAAACTCAACCGTCATTAAGTGCTGATGGCAAAACCTTGTATTTTGCGAGTAATCGTCCAGGAGGACAGGGAGACATGGATATTTGGAAGACCACTTTTGAGAAAAATGCATGGACAACGCCTGTTAATTTAGGCCCTAATATAAACACACCTTTTGATGATGAGTGTCCGTTTATTCACCAAGATGGAGTTTCATTGTATTTTGCATCCGATGGTTGGCCGGGAATGGGAGGCCGGGATTTGTTTTTATCAAAACAAAATGCAGAAGGAAAGTGGAGCACACCTGAAAATTTAGGATATCCGATAAATACAGTTGGTAATGAAGAAGGTTTGATAATTAACCGATCAGGAACCACAGGTTATTTTTCGAGTGATAAAAAAACCAATCCGGGTCACAAAGGGCGAGTTGATATTTACAGTTTCACAATTCCGGATAAAATTAAACCGGGAAAAGCTAGTTATGTAAAGGGAAAAGTTTATGATCAAGATACCAAATTACCTATACAAACATTAGTAGAATTAACAGATTTGGAAACAGGTTTAGTTGCAGGTTTCTGCAAATCCAATCTTAAAACCGGTGGATTTTTAATAGTAATTCCCGGAAATAAAAATTATGGTATGAATGTAGATGCACCGGGTTATTTATTTTTCTCAGAGAATTTTTCTATAAAGGAAAGTCCGTCGTCCGATCCTTACTTGATTGATGTTCCTTTAAAGAAGATCAAACCGGGAACCACCATGGCATTATATAATATTTTATTTGATGTAAACAAATTTGAAATTAAATCAGAGTCCAATTCCGAATTAGAAAGACTTTATAATTTGTTGACAGTGAATGCCAAAATAAAAGTGGAAATAGGAGGGCATACTGATAATTCGGGAAGTGAGAGTATTAATCAGCCATTATCTCAAAACAGAGCCAAGGCTGTTTATGAGTGGTTGATTAAAAAAGGGATTAATGCAACCCGACTAAGTTATAAAGGCTATGGATCAAGTGTGCCTACAATGCCAAATACAAGTGAAGAGGGGAAACGAAAGAACCGTAGAACGGAAGTGAAGGTGCTTTAGGATACTTGGTGCAAAAGTGAACTTAAGGTCCAAATCAAATCCCAAAAAACTCCTTGCTTGAAAAATAAATAATTGTATTTTTGCCAAAAATAAAACATGTCAGACAAGAAAAAATACACCGGATTCTATTGGGCATTATGCTTTGCCTCCTTTATTGCTTTGATCTTGCTATTTATATTTTCTCCGGGCGGATTTTGGATGGGATTACCCACGTTTTTCGGCGGTCTTGTTATGGCCATGGATTGGGTTTAGGCTATTTCTGAGCCCCAATCTTTCAATATAATTTTCATTGTTTTAGCTCCACCTTTCTATTGATAGGTTAAGGGATAAACGTAGCATTATACCACTTTTGCCTTGAGATAATTTTTCATTATCAATAATAACTTATAAGGTAAAGGTAGCTTTTAAACAGTTCCAAAGTTTAGCTTTCAAGTTTTGGTCCATTTTTATTACACTAAGACTATCACTTTCAATTATTTTAAGATTGTCTTTTTTGGTAATGACATATTTTTCACCACTAGTTAAACTTGCTCCCCAGGATAGTATTATACCATTAGATTCATCCATATTTAACAATACTTCAGAATTGTTATTAGAAATAATTCTGCCGGTTTGATCTGGTTGAATTTTAATTGCTGTAAGAATTTTGCTCAGCAAGTCCTCTTCATCAGCACTTGGTGTTAAATTAAAGATCATGGTTAGTTTTTTTGAAACTACCTTAATTGGTGATTCCATTTTTGGTTGCTCCAATTTTGGTACTTCCAATTCCTCCAATTTTGTTTCCACTATTGTTTTTGAAATTACCTTGGTAGGCAATTCTTTTTCACCGGGAAGTACGAGAGTATCAAAGAGATGCAGTAAGGCACCGGACTCAATTTGCATAAAATTTTGTATAGTTACAAATTAAGTTGAAATTCGCCCAAAATTATCATCAAATTTATGATAGATATAAAGATAAATAAAGTTTCTCAGAGCCGAATCAACGAGGTTGATTTTGACAATCTTGTGTTTGGCAGAGAATTCTCTGACCATATGTTTATAGCAGAGTATAATGGAACCGAATGGGAAAATTTCAGGATTCAACCTTATGGTCCAATTCCATTAAGTCCATCGCTATCCTGCATGCATTATGGTCAGGCAATTTTTGAAGGACTCAAAGCATACAAAGGTCAGGATAACGAGGTTTTGATTTTTCGACCAAAAGATAATTTAAACAGAATGAATGAAAGTGCAGAGAGAATGTGCATGCCTGTTATTCCTGAAGAAGTATTTATTGAGGGGTTAAAAACTCTTTGCATACTCGACAAGGAATGGATACCTAAATCAGAAACTGCTTCACTATATCTACGTCCATTTTTAATTGCAACAGATGATTCTTTAGGAGTAAAACCATCATCTCATTATATGTTTATGATATATGGTTGCGCGGTAGGAGCATATTACACCAAACCTTTAAATGTTAAGATTGAAACAGAATATGTTAGAGCTTGCGATGGGGGAGTAGGTGAAGCCAAAACAGCGGGTAACTACGCAGCAGCAATGTTTGCAACCGTTGAGGCTCAAAAGCAAGGATTCAATCAGGTTCTTTGGACAGATGCTATTGAGCATAAGTACCTTGAAGAGTTAGGCACTTCCAATGTATTTGTACTAACCAATAATACTCTTATAACACCCGATACCAGAGGTACAGTTTTAAAAGGTGTTACTCGAGATTCGGTGATAAAATTAGCACAAAAGATGGGTTATATTGTAGAGGAAAGGCCAATTTCGGTAGACGAGTTATTTAGCTTCTATGAACAAGGCAACCTTAAAGAAGTCTTTGCAACAGGTACTGCAGCTACAATAACTCCCATTGCCGAACTTAATTATAAGGGCAGATCTATCAAACTTGAAATGAATCAAAATTCGCTTTCAGACCAATTAAAATACAAATTGGAAAATATAAGAAGAGGAGTAGAAGAAGATGAGTTTACATGGAATTTGGCGGCAGAGACTATGGTTTCGGAGCCAAATTACCAGGTGTGATCAATAATTATCTTCCAACCTTCAGGTTTGTTTTTTAATATAAGCGAGAAGTTTCCTGAAATTATACTGTCTTTTTTTACAACCCAATTGCCATACACTTGTGAAAGACTATCGGAAAGAGGTGTGATAATTAAATTTTCAAAAGAGAGTTGTCCCATGGCAGCTTTATTAGGATAGCTTTTAGAATATCTGTTGAATACATTTTTCCATCCGGTTGTTCTTCCTCTTTGGGTTATAAACTGCATAGAATCTGAATTGTCGTAACCGATCATAAAACCTTCAATATTGCCCTTATTCCATTCGTCAGTTTGCGACTTAAGAACTTTTAAAATTTCTGATTCACCCTTGTTTTTGTTTATTGGTGAATTACATGAAAAATTAAACAGAATTAAAAAAAGAAAGATTTTTGTTAAATTGGATGAAATTTTGCTTAACATGTTAAGAAGATGTTATTAAGTTAAATGGTTGAATTACAGTGCGAAACTACAAATAAAGTCATAATTTTTGATTTATGAAGTTTTAATGGGATTTATAATTTTTAATTGTTAAACTTCATGTTACCTTTGGCATACCCTTTGTGAAAAGGTTACTATCGTAAGTAGTAGTTTAGTATTTATCTCAAAACTATGGTCCCGGTGCAAGCCGGGACTTTTTTTGTGCATTTTTTTTTAGATTAACCAATAGAATTGTGAAATATTTTATTTCACAATGGATGAAAAAAAGGGTGTAACTTCGAATTTTTTAACGCTTTCGTCAACCTTTCGAGGGTTTAAAACCCTCGAAAGGTTTGACGAACATCCCCCCGATTTTTTTTATTTTTAAGTTTAATGTATGTTTGTTTTCAAATGGATATTCTAAATTACTTCCATTTTTTTTAACAAACCTTAAACTGAAATTAAACCAAATACGTTACTATATTGATCATGAGTCGTTTGCTATTGTGTTTGTTATTGTTTCTTTCAACTTTCCTCAAAGCTCAGGAACAGCAACAACATGTTTTTAGCATATATTTTGCAAGCAACAGCGATCAAATTACTCCTTCGTTTAAAACCCTTATCAGACAACAACTATTGGATATTGGCTCCAGAAATATTCGGGAGATTAGACTTAAAGGTCATACAGATTCCGATGCAAACGATACTTTCAACATAAAACTATCGGAACGCAGGGCGCAAAATGCACAATCTTATTTTTTAACTCAGGGTGTTCCTCAAGGAATGATTACAACCGAAGTTTTTGGAGAGTCCGATCCTGTTTCAGAATTAAAAAACCTCAACCGCCGTGTAGAAATTACAATTGTTTATGATTATGCAAATACCATAACCGATATAAAAGGAAGAAAGTTTTTTATTAAAGGTCTTGTAACTAATAATAATACCGGTATACCCTTGGCTTGCAGTTATGTAATAGAAGATCAAAAACTTAATGTATTTCAGTCAACACGATCTAATGGGAAATTTGGTTTCCCGGCCAAACCCGGAAAAAACGTGTCTCTCACATTTTCAAAAGATGGTTTTTTAAATGCCACCTCAGTAATTAACGATTCATATTTTAGACAAGCTAAAGGAGACACCATTTATCTGGACGTAAAGCTAATGCCAGTGGAAGTGATCGAAAAGATCGTTTTTGAAAGAATTTACTTTTATTCAGATTCCGATTCGCTGAGGCCAGAAAGTAAACCCGAGCTTGAAAAACTTTTTGCCCTTTTGAAAAAGGATAAAAGTCTTTCTGTTGAAATTCAGGGTCATATGAATTGCCCTTTATCCCGCCCTATGACTATTTATCAAAAGCGGTACAATCACGAATTGTCTCACAAAAGGGCCAGAGCTATATATAAGTATCTGGTTAATCATGGGATTCCTGCCACCCAGCTTACTTTTAAAGGCTTAAGTAATTTCAATATGATTTTTCCTGAGCCGAAAAATGAGCTGGAAGCTGATAAAAATAAAAGGGTTGAAGTATGGAAATTAAAGGTGATTCCGAAGTAATTTTTACGCTTGGGAAATTTACGTTTTATCATGGTTTACCAACCGTTATTTTAATCAAGATCCAATTTCATATTTTTCACAACATTTTTAATTCAATATTTTGAAGCTAAATAGTAGTTTTTCCAAACATTTTTATAAAATAGCGATTTTTGATTGAAGTTTGTATACAAATATTTGCATCTTACATCAATATAACATAAATATGATTATAAAATGACATAAGTTAACATTGTTTTAATCTAGAAAAATAGATTTGCTTAGGTTTTGACAACAAAGTCAAAATTTAAACATAACCCTAAATCAATTTCTATGAAAAAAAAACTATCATTTTTTGGAAAAAAATCTATCTTTTTCCTTCGAAACTCAGTTAATTATCTCGTTGATTGTAAGCGACTTAATCACTCGCTAACGTTGTCACTTTATTTAACAGCTTTACTTTTTACTGCAGTTACTCAAACAAGCAATGCTCAATGCAACTTGCTTAATGAAAACTTTGACTCAAACCCAACTTTATCAAACACAAATGTTGATGGTACATGGTATCCGGATCGCTATCGTCCTGCAGCATTTATTTCCGATGTTTTAGGTGGTGGAAATGTATTAAAAATATCCATCGATGGTGTGAACGATGGATTGGCTAACAGACCATCCGGTTATAATAATTCCTTTTATAACACACAAGGGCGTAAAATTAATCAATGCGGAAGTTGTATTACTGTTGCCAAAGGTGATTTATGGATACCTGCAAGCTGGGAAACATCACTTCGTCGCTCCGACATTTGGGCAACAGCATTTGATGGTTCGAATAGTATTACTGCTTATCCAATTATTGGATTTCGTAATATTGATGGAAGTAGCCCGGGTATTTACTATTATGATGTAAATACAGGATTATGGGTAAATTCTGGCGTTATAATAAGTTATGATAATTGGTACACTGTTGAAATGAGACTTTCAGGTACAGATCTGGTATATCTTGTTAACAACTCTGTAGTTGGAACAATTTCTTCAAACGGGTCCACTTATTTGGGCAATGTAATTATGCAAGCCTATAATTTTAATGATAATTCCTTGGCATTCTTTAATTCTGATTCGTACGATGCATTTTGGGATAATATAATTACAACAGGTACAAATGGAAATGCAGTTAAAAACATAAATACAGGTGAAACATTTTGTACTATTCAAAGTGCTATTAATGATGCTGAAACCATAAATGGACATACTCTTGAGGTTGCAGCCGGTAGCTATACTGAAGCAATTACTGTAAATAAAGCACTAACAATAAAAGGAGCAAATAGCGGTATAGCAGGAACCGGGTCAAGAACATCAGAATCAACACTCGAAAACTGTTCTGTAAATGTTACAAGCAGCGGTGTAGTAGTTTTGGATGGATTTTATTTTCATCAAACTAATAACACTTCTGATGTTGTATTGCTTTCGGGAGGTTCACAAGCAACTGTTGAAAATTGTATTTTCCGTCGTGATGGAATTACTACAGGAAATATTGTTAGAGCCATTACTACTTCTGCCGGGGCAGGAGCTAAAATAATACAAGACAATTATTTTACCGGTGATGCTTCCGGCGGTTTATTCGGTGGTCACAAAACTTGGAATAGCGGTTTATACATTAATGGAGCCTCAAGCACCGTGAGTATTTTAAACAATCGCATTTCAAAATGCCGTACTTCACTTAGTCTAGATGATTTTAATACAGGAATCAGTGTGTCAGGTAATACCTTAGACACAAGTGGTACATTTATTTCATTTGGTGGAACAACCCCAACCAATGGTCAGTTTACCCTTGGAAGCAATGATTTCGTAACTCCATTAAGTGCAATTATCAATAATTCAAATGTTAATACAGCCTTCAGACTTGACATTACTTCAAGCAAATTGAATGGAGCTGTTTTTAATACATATTCTACTGCTGTACTTTTTGGAGTTGAAAGTTTTATGTATCACAGAGGCCGCTCAGGTAGAAATGGCTTGGTGTATTATGTTTCAGCTAATCAATATGTTACAGGTATAACCACCATACAGTCTGCGGTAGATCATGCAGCAGTTGGTGATATTATAAATGTAAAAGCCGGTAATTATGGCAAGCTAACTGCTACTAATCGCACTGTTTTTGGTGCCGGTGGTCCTTATCAGTTCGGCCTTTATATTGACAAAGACAATTTAACAATTAAGGGGTATAATTCATCTGACCTTCCTGTTACATCTGCCTCCAATGTTGCAGTTGAATTTACAACAGGTGCTACTAACAATTTTGGTGCATCCGGTATTTTTGTTCAATCGGATGGAGTGACTTTAGAAGGTTTAAAAGTTGGAAATAATTATAATAACAGCAATGTTAAAGATAATAATAAAACACTTGAAATAGTAGGTGATAACTTTAGCATGACCAAGTGCTGGATAGCCCCAGACTCTGACGAAGGTGCACTTTATATGGGCCGTTGGGATGCATCACATCCTGTTAATGCCTATTCAATTACTGACAATAAGTTTGAAAACACGTTGGTATCAATTAATAATGGTGTAGGAATTTCAGGTCCAAAGACTGCACGAGTTATTAGCAATAATGAGTTTATTGGTGATGCAACTCCATATCTTATTGGATTTAGAGGTTGGAATGGTGCTTCACCAGTTCAAGGCTGGATTGTTGACCCCGTTGGCGGTGCTGTTATTACAGGCAATTTATTTAACAATACCAATATGGATGTTTATGTTGGTGCTCGTGGAAATGCCGGCGGTTACATAAACTCTGAACTTGACTGGGCTGAAATTTGGAACACAAACACTTTTGGTAACCATGTTGTAACCCTTACCGATTACCCAACATTTGATGTTAGAACCCACAACAACGGTGGTTATACCGAATCAAGAAGAATAAGTTTGAAAATTCAAGAAAACGAAAGTATTTCAGCTACTGGGGATGTTGTTTTGGTTGGTGCAGGAAACTATAACGAAGATGTAAATATTACAAAAGCCATTACCTTAAAAGGTGCCGGTCATGCATCTACAGTAATAAGTGGTCCTATCGGCGGGCAAGCTTCAACAATCAGAATTTCTGCAGGTGGTCCGATTGTTGAAGGATTTTCAATAACTCGTGATGGTAACAATCTTACCGATTGGAACAACGCCAACTTAAATTCAGGCGGAATAACTGTTCAATCACAAGGTAATTATGCAGAAATAAGAGAGTGTAATATATATGGCAATAGAACAGGGATTGATATAAATAACAGTAATGACAATAATATTCACAATAACATTATTGATAATAATCGTACCGGTTTGATTTTCCGTAACCAAACGGATAATACCAGTTTTACTGAAAACTTTGTTCGTGATAATTGGACGGTTGGTATTTTGTTTTTAGATGCTAGCAGTGGTACAAACTCTCCTGTGCAATCTGCAGCTAATTCACCATTTAACGACAATGACATAAGCGGCAATTGGTATGGTGAAGTTGTAGATCGTCAAAGTGGAGGTTCATTACCTGCACCCGGAACTTATCTAAAAAACTTTAATTGCAATTGGTTTGGAGCAGCAACAGCTCCTACAGTCTCAAATTCTAATAGTTCTGAGCCAGGTTATTCAGCTCAAATTCCTGTTATTTATGGCGGAACTGCTGTATCACCTGCACCTGGAACTTACGCCGACATTTTGGGAACAGCCTCTGCAAATATCGATGCCGATAATTGGTTAATTAATGGTTCTGATAATTCAGGAAATACAGGTTTTCAACCTGCACCAAACGCATGTAATAATTGTGGAGCCGGTAACCCTGTTAGCGCAAATATTACCACAGGAAACGTAACCATTTCTACTCAAACGGAAATGGATGCATTTTTTAATTCTTTTAACAGCAATAAATGGACAAAAGTTATAGGAGATCTTACCATCAATGGAAACAGTACAACCGATCCTATTTCAAGTTTCTGCAATCTTAGTTCTTTAAGCGAAGTAACAGGACATCTTTTAATTCAGCAATTTAATAATGTTTTAAATCCAACAGATTTGAGTTATTTGGCCGGTCTTTCACAAACCGGACGTTTAACAATTATTACTTGCCCAAGCTTTGAAAATATTTCTTTGCCGGGTCTTACTGATATAGGAGGTTCATTAATTATTAGAAATAACCGTTTTGTTAAAACAATTCATTTATCAAACTTGGCCAGTATGGGCGGAGGTCAATTAATGGTTATGCGCAATCATAGAGCCGAATCCATCCTTTTTTCAAATACAGCAAGTAGTTTCACTTTAACAAATGCAATTGAAAACTCTAATATTGAGATACAAAAAAATGGTGATTCAACAGCAAATGCATTAACAATGGATTTCAATAAAATAACAGCTGTTGCTGAGAATTTTATATTTAGTACAAATAAAAATACCGGAGTTAGTAATTTTGATAATATTTTCAGTGGGCTTACGTCAGTTGGAGGAAATTTGGTAATTACTAATAACACCTCTGTTGCAAAATGTTGTATAGCAGCTAGCACTGTGGTTACAGGTAGCCGAACTATTACCGGAAATACAGGAAATTGTGCCAATTTAGCAGCTGTTGCTTCGGATTGTGGAACCTTTAATAAAAAGCAATCAATGTCAAAAATATCTCTTAACAATGCAGATCTTTTTAATGACCTTAATGTTTATCCAAATCCTAGTTTAGGCAAATTTGAAATTGAACTTACTACAACTCAAAGTGGTTTGTTAAATATAGAAGTTGCTGACTTTTTGGGTCGTATTTTAATTACTCAATCTAAAGATATAATTGAAGGTACTACTTCTGTTCCTGTAAATATGGAAAAGTATGCTGAGGGTCAATATGTACTTAGACTTGAGTTAAATGGAAAAGTAGTTGTTAAACGACTTCAAGTTGTAAAATAAACACTCATTTCATAAAATCTCTCAATAAAAAAGCCATTCGGGTAACCGGATGGCTTTTTTAATACTTTATTTTTCTTTAGAGGCTGTTTTATCAGGATTCCACATAATCCAAGTCCTTACCATAGGTTTCTTCAGATTTCCATGCCATCCATAATGATAATCCCACACAAAATAAACCTGTAATAAGCACAGCGTCCAATCTGTTTAAGCCCTGGCTTTGCAATGCTTTGTATAAAATTGTAATTAATACCAAGGAACCTCTAACAAAGTTAGGAACTGTAGTGGTTACTGTTGCTCTTAAATTCGTACCAAAACTTTCTGTAGCAATGGTTACCAATATTGCCCAAAAACCAACCGATATTCCTAACAATATAAAAAAGATATAATACATGGTTGACGTGTAATTATGTATGTTATAAAACCAAATAAATGATATCAAACTCAAACTTAAAAAAAGTAACATTATCTTTCTTCTTGTTTTTAATAGCTGACTTAATAACCCACTCACAAAGTCGCCAATTGTAATTCCAATATAACAACAGGTAATTGGAACGGAGGCATCTTTAATACCTTCTACACCTTGAATTTTTGCAAACTCAGGTGAAAAACTAACAACTAAGCCAATTGTAAACCAAGTTGGCAATCCCATTAATACACACTTTATATACTTTGAAAGTCGCTTGCGGGAGGTAAATATTAAACTAAGACTTCCTCTTTTTACATCCAAATCTTTAAGTTTACCAAACATACCGGATTCAAATACTCCCACACGTAAGAATAGCAATAATATCCCGAGTCCACCGCCAATATAATAACACAATCTCCAATCTCCATTGGAAAATTTAAAGATAAGTCCTGCCACTACTGCACCAAATACGCCAACTGTTGCCACAATGGTAGTTCCCCAGCCGCGGTTTTCCTTACTCATTAACTCAGCTACCAAGGTAATTCCGGCACCTAATTCTCCAGCGAGTCCAAATCCGGCAACAAATCTTAAAATATAATATTGATCTATCGTTTGAACCATTCCATTAAGAATATTAGCAATGGAATACATAATTATTGAACCGAACAAAACAGAAAGTCGTCCTTTTTTATCACCCAAAATACCCCAGAAAATTCCTCCAATAAGCATCCCAATCATTTGAATATTTAGAAGAATTAAACCCTTATCATCCACTTCGGAAGGCGTTAATCCAAGATCTTGAAGACTTTTCATTCTTACAATTGTAAAGAGTACCAGATCATAGATATCTACCATATAACCCAATGCCGCCACTATAACAGCAATATTTAATATTTTAACAGGTTTATTCATTCGTTTTAACTAATTACTTAAAGGGATAAGTTGATGGCTTTAGCCCCAACAGACAACATTTGGCAGCTAAAATACTATTTTTAACAAGGGGAATGCAAAGTGAACTACTAAAAAATTTTATCCTAAAATAAATTTATGGCAAACTAAGGCTGTGGCAATAGCAGCATTTAAACTTTCAGCTTTTCCAACTCTTGGGATTGTAACTTGATTATCAGTCATTTTGATTAAAGCAGGACTAATCCCCCTGGCTTCATTTCCAATAATTATTATACCTTCCTTTATATTTTTAAAATCTTGAATAGATTTTCCCTGCATAACACAGGCAAAGCTGTTTACTTTTTTTTCATTGAGTAGTTTCTCAAGCTCGGTATAGATAACATTAACTCTTGTAAATGAACCCATACTCGATGCAATTGTTTTGGGGTTGTACAAATCTACGCAGTCCGGGGAGCACAAAATGGTTTCAATTCCATACCAATCCGCTATTCGTATAATTGTTCCCAAATTGCCAGGATCGGAAATTCCATCTAACATAAGTGTGAATTTTTGTTTACCTGTCCATTGTTGGGTATCTGTTTCTTTGAAATTGGACACTGCAATAATGCCCGGTGAGGTTTCCAAATTACTTATGGATTGCATGTCTTTTTCATTGATTATCAAAACATTAAATGCGATCAACTCGTTTTTAAACTTAGGAAATAATGCAGAGGTAACCAAAATGACATCAATGTTATAGTCACTTTTGCATAACTCCATAACTGATTTTTCGCCCTCTACTAAAAATTGGCCGTATCTTTGCCTATACTTTTTTTGCTTGAGGCTTATTAATTCCTTTTTTCTATTGTTTGAAAGCATCTTCCGGACAAAAATACTCATAATCCTGAGTATTGGGACACTGTTTTTAGGCAGTTGTAATGTTTTAAAATTTGTACCAAAAGGCAAAACACTTTTAGATGGCAATCTTGTAAAAGTGGAGGGTAAAGAAAAGATTGAAGATTTAAAAGAACAAATATTATTAGTTCCCAATCGTAAGATGTTGTTGCTTGTAAAGTTTAACCTTTGGGCATATTACATAGGAGATAAGTTGTTTGTGCGGGACAGCACCAAAATCAAACGTTTTTTTACGGAAACCATTGGCGAAAAACCTGTGTATTTGGATACAAATATGGTTAAGCGCTCTGAAAGGAATATGAAAAATTATCTGTTCCAAAAGGGGTATTTTGACGGAACTGTTGATTCGAAAGTAAAAACCATACTGAAAAGATCTTGGGTAACTTATACAGTAAATCCGGGCGAGCCCTATGTTATTAAAAAAGTAGTTTTTAACGGTTCATCACAAATATTAGACATGGTTGCCAATGAGCATGCAAAAAATTGTTTAATAAAACCCGGAGACAAGGCTGATTATGAAAAATTGGAAGCAGAAAGAGAAAGAGTTGTAACAACCTTTCGAAACCACGGATTCTATTACTTTAATCGCGCATTTATACGGATGCAAATGGATACCGGTGGACATAATAAAGGGGTTAATCTCAATATAAATATTGCCAATCCGGGTGGACTTAGAAATGAAAGACCTCAAACGATACACAGAGTAATTGTTGTAATGGATTTTCAACAAATATTTGGACGTAAAGACACCGTAAAATTTAAAGGCATTCAATATGTGTTTAATGGCTACAATATAAAGCCAAACATTATTAACCGTTCCATCAAATTAAGGGCGGGTGAAAATTTCTCACAATCGGATTTAGAGGCTACATATAATCGTTTAATAGGATTAGGATTGTTTAGTATAGTCAACATTAGAATAATGCCATATAAAACCGATACTGTAAACAAATTGATGGCAATTATTGTACTTAAACCAATTTCGAGGCATGTTTATATTTGGGAACCTCAGTTAATAACTACCGATAAATACAATTTGAACTCAGATGACAACAATGGGCGTAATTATGGATTTGCAAATTCATTTATACTCAATAATAAAAATGTATTTGGTAACGCAGAAGATTTTAATATAAAATTTAGAGTAGCTGCTGAAACTCAGTTTAATGGAGCGGGTAATGTAACGGTTTTAGGAGTAAATTCTGACAAAATAGGAAACTTTGAAAGCAATCTTACTTTTGAATTATTATACCCCAAATTATTAGGCTTAATAAGGATTGACACTAGCCGTAAACTTCAACAAAACAGAACATCCATCAACCTCACATTTCTAGCAGAAAGCAACACCAATTATTCCAGAACTTCCATTCCTCTCAATTTAACATATCAAACACTCAGGGTAACACCGAATAAGCAAAGTTTTTATTTTTTCTGGTCGCCCATTCAACTTAGTTTCAATAAGGCTACAATAAAAGAAGAGTTTTTAAATAGGCTTACAAATCCTGCAGATCGATTGAGATTGGAGAGGACCTTTCGAGATTACATCATTCCATCTCATAAATTTGCAGTTGTATATAATAATAAACAACAGTCACAAAGAAATTATTGGAACATACGATATAATATTTTTGAACTTTCAGGTAATCTTGTTGAATTATGGAAAATAATAACAGATAAGGATACCGGAAAAGAAAAAACCATTTTTGGCTTACCGTATTTTCAATACTTTAGAACAGATATTGATATAGTTCATTATACCATTTTAACAAAAACTAAGGCATTGGTACTTAGGTGCAATGTTGGAGTTGGCAAACCTTACGGAAACTCATATATCCTGCCATTTGAGAAACAGTTTTTTGTGGGAGGAAGTAATAGTTTAAGGGCCTGGAGACCAAGGATATTGGGACCTGGAGAATCACCCAATGATGGAACTTCTCAAATTGATAAAACCGGCGATATGCTTATAGTAACAAATGCAGAGTATAGGTTTGCAATAGCTCCTAGATTATTGGACGGAGCCTTCTTTTTAGATGCCGGAAATATTTGGCAAATAACCAAATCTTCCACACCTGTTACAAAATTTAAATCTACGTTTTATAAGCAATTAGCATTTAATACCGGAATAGGCCTAAGACTTGATCTGTCTTTTTTTATGATTAGGTTCGATTGGGGAATTCCACTTCATGATCCATCAGAAACCGGTGATAAATGGGTTATTGGTTCTGTTGGTGAGAAAAGATGGATACTGGATAGAACGGTACTGAATGTTGCAGTAGGTTACCCATTTTAATTCAATAATTATGTAAGTTTAGATTTAAAAATGTTTTGTAACTTTCAGGCCCATTTTTTATGGCTCCAAGCTGTTTTTTTTTATTGCTCCATTTGCAGTTAGAGTACGTAATTCCAATAATATTACACTCAACAAAAAGAGCCCATTGAAAAATTATGTAACAATGAAAATTAATGTATTTAATAATAATCAAATAAAATTATGAAAATAAAATTCACCTTATTTATTGCCATAGCAATAAGCCTCTCCACAGTATTAACAAATTGTAAAAAAGACGATGGAACTAACTTAATCCAAATCAATGTTTTTAGTATAGAAGACGATAAAAAAATGGGATTGGATGTTGATAATGAAATAGCTTCTAACCCTGCAGAGTTCCCTGTTTTAAGCGAATCACAGTATGCAACAGCATATGCACATTTACGTCGTATTACTAATGAAATATTAAACAAAGCAACCTTAAAACACCGTTCCGATTTTGTTTGGCAAACCAAAATAATCAAAAATGATACCGTTTTAAATGCCTTTTGTACTCCAGGTGGATACATCTATGTGTATACCGGCTTAATAAAATTTTTAGAAAGCGAAGATCAATTAGCAGGTGTTATTGGTCATGAAATTGCACATGCCGACGAAAGGCATACAACTGAAGCAATGACTTCGGCCATGGGAAGAGACATTTTACTGAAATTAATTCTTGGTGATTCATCATTAATTGGACAAGTAACCGATGGGTTGCTAGGGCTTAAGTACAGCCGTGGTCACGAATCAGAGTCGGATATTAAATCAGTGGAATATCTTAATCCTACTGAATATGATGCCAGAGGAGCTGCAAGATTTTTTGAAAAACTTATAGCTGCAGGTTCAGGTGGAGGCCCTCAATTTCTTAGCACACATCCCAACCCCGACAACAGAGTTGAAAATATTTTAAAACATTGGGAATCGCTTGGAAGTAAACCGGGACAAACTTTTAATTCAAGGTACACTGATTTTAAAAATTCTCTTCCATAATAGGACTTGAATAAATAGTTATAAAAAAAACATTATTAGAATAAATGCAATTAGTTAAAAACAGATACACACTTGGAGGTGTCGATTTATTGGAAACTGCCGAAAAATTTGGCACACCTCTTTATGTTTATGATGCCGAAACCATGAAAAGGCAATATACCAACCTGGTTTCAGCTTTTCCGGATGTAAATCTAAAAATAAAGTTTGCCTGTAAATCTCTCAACAACATCAATGTTATTAAATATCTAAAAAGCCTTGGGGCAGGTTTAGATACTGTTTCTATTGAAGAGGTTTATATTGGTTTAAAGGCGGGTTATAAACCTTCCGAAATATTATATACTCCTAATTGCGTTGCCTACAGTGAAATTAAGGAGGCCGTTGATCTGGGAGTAACTATAAATATTGATAATATCTCCATTTTAGAGCAATTTGGACATGATTATGGTAGTAAGATACCTTGCTGTATTCGACTTAATCCGCATATTATGGCCGGTGGAAACAGCCACATTTCTGTTGGGCATATTGATTCAAAATTTGGAATATCTATTTATCAAATACCTTTGATCAAAAGGATAATTAAGCACCATAAAATTAGAGTTACCGGTTTACACATGCATACCGGAAGTGATATCTTAGATGCCGAAATATTTTTAAGAGGAGCAGATTTATTGTTTGAAGCAGCTCAAAACTTTGAAGACCTTGAGTACATGGATTTTGGTTCGGGTTTTAAAGTAGCTTACAAAGAAGGCGATATAACTACTGATATTCAGAAAATCGGGAAAAAGATTACAAATAGTTTTAAAAAGTTTTGTAAACAATACGGAAGAGAACTTGAGTTGTGGTTTGAACCCGGCAAATTTTTAGTAAGTGAATCCGGTGTTTTTCTGGTTAAAACCAATGTAGTAAAGCAAACCTTGTCTACAGTGTTTGTTGGTGTAAATAGCGGACAAAATCACTTGCTTCGTCCAAAGATGTATGATGCCTATCATCATATTGTAAATATAAGCAATACAAAGGGTGGTAAAAGAATTTATTCTGTTGTTGGATACATCTGTGAAACCGATACCTTAGGTTATGATAGAAAATTAAACGAGGTAAAGGAAGGTGATATCATGGCAATTATGAATGCCGGTGCTTATGGTTTTACTATGAGTTCAAACTATAACAGCAGAACCCGTCCCGCTGAAGTCCTAATTATTAATGGAGAGGCTAAACTCATCAGAGAAAGGGAAAATTTGGAGGATCAACTTAAGCATCAATTAGATATTGGTATTTGATTGATAAGTTCAAATAAGATGATTTGAACTTATCAATTAAATGGAATTTTCTCGTATTGCTTCTTAGCCAAGAATTAGGCTACTAAAACTTATTGACTATCCGCCAATTTACTATGAATTAACTTTTGCAATAATGGGAATATTCTCAGGGTATTTTAAGCCACGAATTCACAAATAAATGAGTGAATTTATTGACTTTTGAAAGAACAATCTGTAAATAATCTGTGTTAATCTTTTAAATCTGTGGTAAAAACTCTGAGGTATAAATGTTTAAGCCACGAATTCACGAATTAAGTCTAGGAACATATTTCAAGATTTATATCTTCTGAAAAAACAAGGATATTAAATATTTTGAAAGAACAATCTGATTTGCATTTTTAAATCTGTGGTCAAAACCTGATCACAACAACTTTAAGACACAAATTAAGTCAATTGGTAAATTTCAAAATGCTATCCTCAGTATAAAGGCGGATAATCATTTAAAACATTATAAAATGTTTTTTTAGAAATAGTTGATACTCATTTAAATTATTTCAGAATAAAGGATCCTCTGCCCATCAGCTTATCGTTATTGTGTAATTCAATAATATAGGTTCCTTTTTTGTATGTAGCTTTTTGAGTATAAGTGTAATTTACCTTTAATTGGTCATTTTGATAATTAATAGTTTTTTTCATGGTAGTTAACTTTTCACTGTCCGTAAGATCCGGATTGTCCTCAGTTAATACCTCATTGGCTGTGCCAATTATGCGAATTGAAATATCCTTATCACCTGCTGCTATAAGTTCATTTGCGAGCACCGTAAAAGAAATGTACAATTTATTTACTCTGGATGCTTTGTAAGTTTCTTCCTCTTTAGCACCTTTTTGTCTAATACCAACAACTCTTAAATCAGCAACATTGAGTGCACTATTCTTTATTTTTTCGTCCACTAAATTTTTCTGATCTTCAAGCATTTTTGACTTGTTTTTAGCCTCATTAAAACTAGCCTCTGTTTCAAGAATTTTGGTAATTAATTCATGATTACTTTGACTTAACGAATCTTTTTGTGACTCAAGAAGGCGTTGTAGTTCTTTTAGCTTTTCAATATCTGCCTGAGCTCTTCGCAATGCACCCGGATTACCTGCTCCTGACGACTGTATTCTGCGAGCAATTTCCATTGTTTTAGCATCTAACATTATTTTTAAACTGTCGTTAAAAGACATTAAACTGCTATTGTTTAGTGTAGCCTGCTCAAGTTGTAGTTTTATCTCTGAAAGTTCACGATTTAAATCGGCTTTTTCAGTATTATATTTACCTACTATTTCTTTGTACTGTTCTTCGTATGACTTGCCATCCTTATTATGTGTTGTCTTATAATATTTATAATACAAAAATCCATTAGAGGCAAGTGCCAGAATCAATAAAACAGGAAAGGCAATCCACCATTTTGGCCAACTTCTTCCACTCTCTTCTTCGTTATTGTAGTTATTTTCTTCTGATGTCATTTTTATTAAATGCTTGAGATTGCAATGTTAACAATTTATTTTTTAAATATACTGAATCTAAGTCAGACAATTATATATCAATTTAAAAGGTGACTTCGAAAAACCGACAATCTCACCGAATGCCTTAGATAAGAAAGTTTTGAACTAAGATTGCTGTTCGGCAGTTTTCGATTTCATTTTACCTCGTATTACCTCAACAATTATAGGCAACACAGAAATAAATATAATTCCTATAACAACCAGTTCAAAGTTTTCTTTTACAACTTGCATCTGACCAAACCAATATCCGGCCATGGTTGCAATACCAACCCAAAGTATGCCTCCTAAAATATCATAAGGCAAAAATCTACTATATTTCATCTCACCAACTCCGGCTACAAAAGGTGCAAAGGTCCTTACAATGGGTACAAATCTTGCAAGTATGATTGTTTTAACACCATATTTTTCATAAAACTTTTCAGTTTTTGCAATGTATTTAGGATTCACGAGTGGTTTTCCTCTAAACTTCCATTTAATGGCATGATTTCCCAAATATTTTCCTATAAAATAGTTAGTATTATCTCCTAAAACGGCAGCTATCACAAGCAACAAAATCAATAAACCAATATTAAAGTTACCTAGAGCTGCAAAACTTCCTGCAACAAAAAGCAATGAATCACCCGGTAAAAATGGCATTATAACTACTCCTGTTTCAACAAAAATAATTAGAAAAAGAATTGCGTAAGTCCAGGTTCCATAATTTTCTAAAATGATTTTCAAATTATCATCCAAGTGCAGAAAGTAATCAATAAAAGTTTTTAAAAATTCCATGGGTGCAAAAATAAGGAGTTAAATGCTAAAGAAGTTGCAGGCAAAATCAAATGAATTAAAATTGTTGCAATAAATGCTAACTGACTTAAATAAAAGAAATCCTGCTCTTAAAGTTAGTTACTTTATAAGTCACCCGGAAAATTAAATCGGTTTAAACTATAATTTTGCCGAATGTTTAAATTTTTTACATGGATGATTTTTTGGGGGCTTATTAAAAAATTACTTGTTTGGTTTTTGTCTATCACCTTACTTTTGGTCATCTTTTTTAAATGGGTACCGGTTCCTATTACACCTTTAATGGTAATAAGGTGTATTGAACAAAAAGGTGATGGTAAAGAAATGAAACTTGAAAAGGACTGGGAATCAATTGATCAGATTTCCAATAAACTTCAACTCGCGGTTGTTTGCACCGAAGATCAAAATTTTTTGGTTCACAATGGATTTGATTTTACAGCCATTAAAAAAGCAATGGATGAAAATAAATGGAAAAAACGCAAACGTGGTGCCAGTACAATAAGTCAACAGACCGCCAAAAATTTATTTCTTTGGCCCGGAAGAAGTTGGATACGTAAAGGTTTGGAGGTGTACTTTACCTTTTTAATAGAAGTATTCTGGAGCAAAGAGCGAATTATGGAAGTCTACCTAAATATAATAGAAATGGGTGATGGAGTATATGGAGCTGAAGCAGCATCTCAAAAATATTTTAATAAATCGGCAAGCACATTAACTGCCAATCAAGCTGCAGCAATAGCTGTAATTCTTCCCAATCCTCGTAAATTTTCGGCCACTCGTCCCACTTCTTATACACTTAAACGTCAGCGATTTGCACTAAGACAAATGCGTTATTGGGGAGGTAAACTCGATTACAGTTCTAATATGGCAATAAAAGAAAGTGAATAAAATTGCGCTAAATAGCAATTAAGCTTTCCAAGTGTTTAACATTATGATTTAAATGTTTCTTCTCAAATACCAGCCAATTCCACTGCTATGAAAGCGACTGTTGTATTTTGAAAAGTTAGATCCAAGTTGCTGATTGTAAAATGCTTGTGCTCCTAATTGCCATTGCTTATTTAACTGGAATCCGGTCATAAATTGCACATTCCCACTCAAATTCCAGCGATTAATAGTTTGGTTGCCACTTCCAATTTTTGTTAAACCATCCAAACTGCTGTTAATGTATGCACCTTGTACTTTATAAAGATACATTACATCAACTCCCGCTCTAAGTGAGAACCTTAATCTATTGCGATTGTATTGATATGAGAGTCGCACCGGCATTTGAACCCAACGGAAACTTATACTACTTTTCGCCCCATTAAAATTATAAAGTGGCTCATAAATTCCTTCTTCATATTCTAAAATTTTAGAATAGTAACCTCCACTATATCGTACCGAGTCTTGCACCATTTTGTACTTTGTTGTGGTTGAAACTAGTTTGTAACTCGTATCGGTTGTGTAATTTGTATTTAAATCTGTTTGTAATTGTCCTAAACCAATCACCAATCCAAGACCTCCTCTTTGCAAAATTACATTTAAACCATAGCCTGTAAGGTTTTGTGGGGTTTCGTATTTTTTCTTTAGTTCAAGTTCGGGCTTGTTTAATCCACTTACTTTTTGATTTAAAACCAAGGAAGTGTAATTTTCAAATTCAATGTATGTTGCGAATTTTTTTGGAGTGGGCCAA
>Ga0154020_10002232_pt1 | contig 23499 bp, 12 predicted proteins | sample Klosneuvirus_201_FD_109709 | JGI IMG/M metagenome (GOLD analysis project Ga0154020, IMG submission 109709) | Active sludge microbial communities from wastewater, Klosterneuburg, Austria - Klosneuvirus_20160825_MG | ecosystem: Engineered > WWTP > Aerobic digester > Activated sludge | place...
GTTGGTCCAGTTGAGCGAGGTCGTGATGTCCCACGCCGACGCGATGCCGCGCCAGAGCAACGTGGCCGGCGATCCGGTCACCGCGAGCAGCACGCGCTTGGGTGAACTGGCCGTGTCATAGACGATGCCGAAGGACTGCCGCGAAGGCGAAGGCGCGCCGGTGATGGTGAAGTTGTTCGTCGTGCCGTTGAGGGTCGTCGCCTCGAACAAGGTGTAGTTACCGTTCGCCAGGCCGCCCGGCGGCAGGCTCGCGAGGTTGATCGTGGTGGTGGCGGAGGGCGTGAGCGTTCCGGCGGAAATCGTGTCATTCGTGCCCGCGGCGAAGTCGAACCGCACCGTGTCGCCGCCGGCAAGGGTGAGGGTGTTGTTGACGGTCAGCTTGCCCACCGTGCCCGTGCCGCCCGGCAGGATCTGGCTGCCGGCGGAATCGCTCAAGTTGCCATTGATGGTCCCGTTGCCGCTCAGAATCTGATGCGCCGCCAGCGTGAAGCTGACACCCGACAGGTCAAGCGTGGCACCGCTAACGACGGTGATGTTCGTGGAAAGAATCGCGCCGCTGCCGGTCAGGGCAAGCGAGCCGTTGCTGACGGTGGTATTTCCGGTGTAGGTGTTCGCGCCGGAGAGCGTCCAGGTGCTGGTGCCGGACTTGACAAGGGTGACGAGGTTGGCGCCGTTGCCGATCGCGCCGGTGATCTGGTTGCCGGTGCTGGTCCCATCAAGCTGGAGCGTCTTGCTGCTGCTCACGGAGGTAATGTTCGGCATGGTGATGTCCGCCGTGGTCGGGTTGATGATGGTGGTGCCGCCGCCACCGCCGCTCAACGTGACCGTGCTGGTCGTGATGCGCGGGTTGCCGCTGAGAACATTGGGACCACGGGTGATGTTCATCTGGAGCGGCGTAGCCCCAGACCCGATGGAAACCGTGCCGACGTTGTGATTGATGCCCGCGCTGCCGGTCTTCACATCCGAGGCGATGGTGAAAACCACGCTGCTGCCCGCGGTAATCGCATTGGTGAAATCCGCGCCGTCGGTGGCGATGTCCAGGGTGGCATTGGTGTTTCCGGTAATGGTGATCAGGCCGGTGCCAAGGGAGTTCGGATGCGCCGAAACCAGCGTGCCGCCGTTGAAGGCAATGGAGGGATAAGCATTGCTGGCTGCGAGCGTCCAAGTGCCGGAGCCGGTCTTGGTCATCGCACCGACAAACGCGGACATCAAGGTGTAGGTAATTTCGCCGTGTCCCGTGCCCTGCAACTGGAGACCGCGCGCGCTGACGGCATTGGTGGTGATGAAGCCGCCGGTCATGTTGAGCTTGCCCCCGTTGGCCTCGAAGGTGACACCGCCGCCGGTGGCCGTGGCGATATAGACGCCGGCGTAGTTGTTCGTGCCGGAAACGTTGCGAATCATCGCCCGGCCTAGATCGCGGCTGTTGGACCGGAATTGGTTGGTCACGGTGACATTGTTGGCCAGCTCGATGGTCTGCGTCGTGGCGTTCTGGCCGGGCATGGTGATGGTCGCGCCGGTCAACGCATTGCTGTGGGTCACCCGAATGGCACCGTTGTCACCAGCATTGACGCCACCGGAGAAGGTGACGGCCGTGTAGTTGGAAACCCATGTGAAATTGTTGCTGGCGGCCAGAATCAGCGTGCCGCCCGTGAAGCCCTTGACCAGCGCAATGGCACCGCTCCCGTTGCTGACGTTGCCGTTGATGGTCGTGGTGCCGCCGCCCGTGAAGGTGATCGTGTTGGTGCCAAGCAGCGTCGTGCTGATACCGCCCGCGAGGGTAAGTCCGGCCGTCGTGCTGTTGTTGGCGATGCTGATGGCCTTCGGTCCAACGACCGTGCCCAGACTCAAGCTGGCGTTGAACAACTGGTTGTTGGTGACGGTGGAATTCACCGTGATCGCCGCCGGCGTCGTCAGCGTCAGCGTCTGGCTGCCCGCGCCGCCGGAGCCGATGGTGTAAGCCGCGGCATTCACCGTGTCGAAGAGGTTGCTCGAAACCGTGATGCCGCCAGTCAGATCAATCGTTGTGTTGGCACTGGTGACGTTGAAGGTGGCGAGTTCGTTCGAGCCGGGCGGCGTCACCGGCAGGCCGGCCCAGTTGTTGGTGTTCGACCAGAGCGCGTCCGCGCTGCCGGTCCACGCGGTGCTGGTGGCCAGGGCGGGCAATGCGCCCAACGCGGAGAGCAAAACGGCCAGCAAGAGGGTGATGTGCCTGGTGGAGCGAGCGGTTGTGGTGGTGGTATTCATGGATGATCCATTTTTGGTTGGGGGATTGGCAGAGCAGCTTGCAAGGATTGAGCGAGGGACAGAGACAAGCGTGCTTTCGGTCACGTTCATAACTTTGGTTCGGGTTTGGTTTGGATACGCCATCGTGCTTGGTGGGCAACGGGGCGTAACCCAATTATTAGCACCCCACGCGTGGAGTGGCTACTTACCCAATCGGGTAAATCATCCCACCCGCAGGGAACGGAATGAAGGGGCGGGACGTGAAGTCGAAGCTGCCTTTGTGGTGCGGGTTACGCCTGCCCGCACGTTTGCCGCTGCCGGCCCAAGCCGTCGATGATGAGTTCCATAGTGTCACCGCGTTTCAGGAAACGCGGCGGCTTTTGTCCCAACCCGACGCCGGGCGGCGTGCCGGTCGTGATCAAGTCGCCCGGCTCGAGCGTCATGAACTGCGAAAGGTAATGCACAACCAAGTCCACCGGAAACACCATCGTCTTCGTATTGCCTGTCTGCATCCGTTGGCCGTTCACGTCGAGGGTCATATTGAGATTATTCACGTCGGTGATTTCCTCCGGAGTCGCGAGCCACGGCCCAAGCGGATTGAACGTGTCACAGGATTTGCCTTTCACCCATTGCCCGCCGCGATGCAGTTGAAAGTTGCGTTCGGAAACGTCGTTGCTGATGCAATAGCCCGCGATGCAACGCCACGCGTCCGCACGCGATGCGAGATAGCGCGCCTCCGCTCCGATGACGACGCCCAGCTCGACTTCCCAATCGGCCTGCTCGCCGCCACGCGGAATCAACACTTCATCATACGGCCCGACAACGGTGTTCGGCGCCTTGAAGAAAACGACCGGCTCCTTCGGCACTTCCATTCCCGACTCCGCAGCGTGGTCGCGATAATTCAGGCCGATGCAAATCACCTTGCCCGGTCGCGCGACCGGCGCACCCCAGCGCGCGTCCGCAGGCACTTCGGGAAGCGAATCGGGATTGAGCGCACGCAACGTTTCCAAGCCACCACCCGCGAAGAAGTCCGCGTTGTAATCGGACACCAGCGCCGAGCAGTCGCGCCGCACTCCGTGGCTGTCGAGGAGGCCGGGGGATTCCTTTTTGAATGTGCCGAAGCGGATGAGTTTCATGGTGAATGCCGTGCTGCTTGTTAGTTCATCCGGCTGCCGATTATCAAGCCGTTCCTGCAAACAAACGCGCCGGCGCGCCCAAGAATTTTCATTGAACCGCCCCTTGGAGCCTGTTGTCATAATCGCGTGGCCAAAACCAGCTCCCTTTCCGTCGTAATTCCCGTGTTCAACGAGGAAGCGGTTTTGCCTTTGTTGTTCCAAAAACTGGAGGAGATGCAGTCCAGCCTGCGGGCAGTCGTCGATGTCGTGGAAATTGTCTTGGTCAACGACGGCAGTTCCGACAAGAGCTGGCCGATGATCGAGGCGCATTGCCGGACCCATGCGGCGTTCGTCGGCGTCAATCTCTCGCGAAACTTCGGCCACCAGTTTGCGCTGGCCGCCGGGCTGGAAACAGCGCGCGGCGACGTGGTGGTTTCCATGGATGCCGACCTGCAAGACCCTCCCGCCGTGGTCATCGAGATGCTCGAAGCACATCAGCGCGGCTACGACGTGGTCTATGCCACGCGGCTGGATCGCGGCAAGGAAACCTTCGTGAAACGTGTGACGGCGCGCTGGTTCTACTGGCTTATCCAGAAACTCAGCGGCGTGCACATGCATCGCAACACCGGGGATTTCCGGCTGATGAGCCGGCGCGCGCTGACCGAACTCTCCCGCCTGCGCGAGACGCATCATTTTTTCCGTGGCCTCGTGCCGTGGATCGGCTTCCCCCAGACGCAGGTGTTCTATGACCGCGCGGATCGCGCCGCAGGCAGCACGCACTACCCGATGCGCAAGATGTTGCGGCTCGCGTTTGACGGCATCGCCTCGATGTCAGCGGCTCCGCTGCGTCTGGCCTATCTGATGTCGCTGGGCTTGTTCAGCATTTTCGTGGGCTATATCTTTTACGTGTTGTATCAACACTTCATTCGCGGCAACCCGCTGGTGCCCGGCTGGACCTCGATCATGTGCGCCATCACCATCTTCGGCGCGATCCAGTTGCTGATGCTCGGCGTGTTCGGCGAATACCTCGGCCGGATCTACGAACAGTCCAAAGGCCGACCGCTGTTCATCGTGCAGGACATCGTCCGCAGCGACAGCAACAACACGGTTTCACCCAACAAATCCTAAATGCTCGCCACCCTCCGCCAAATGAGCCCGGTGCGGCTCGCCCTGTTCTCATTGCTCGCGCTGACCGGCTTCCGGCTCTGGTATTCGCTGCAATTCGACCTGGTGGCGGACGAAGCGTATTACTGGCTCTGGTCGAAGCATCTCGCCGCGTCCTACCGTGACAAGGGGCCCCTCGTCGCCTGGACGATCGCGCTCGGCACCCAATTGTTCGGCGACACGGTTTTTGGAATCCGCTTCTTCGCCGTGTTGCTGAGCAGCGCGACGGCGTGGCTGATCTTCGTGTTCGCCCGCCAGCTTTACAACGAGCGGGTCGCCTTGTGGTGCCTGCTGGTGGCCATCATCATGCCGCTCTTCGCAGTCGGCTCCATCCTGATGACCATCGATTCATTGAGCGTGCCGCTGTGGGCGCTGGCGGCGTTCATCTTCTGGCGCATCCTGCAAACGAACCGGACTATTGACTGGTTCTGGCTCGGGCTCACCATCGGGGCGGGTTTCCTCGCGAAGTTCACCAACGGCGTGCAGTTCGCGTGCATTGGATTGTTTCTCCTCTGGTCGAAGGAGCATCGCCGATTACTCTTCAGTTGGAACATGGTGGTCGCATGCGCGGCGTTCCTGTTGGCCATCACGCCCGTGATCTGGTGGAACATTCAGACTGGATGGGTTCACGCCATCGCGCTCCACACGCGCAGCGGCGTGAAAAGCAGCTTCAGCATCCACCCGCTGGAATTCCTCCGGTTTGTCGGCGAGGTGTTCGGAGTAATCTCGCCGCTGCTCTTCGCCGGGATGATCGTCGCCGCGGTTGCGCTGCTCCGGCACAATCACCGCGACCTCCGCACTCGCTTTCTGTTGAGCCAATGCCTGCCGGTGTTCGCGCTGTTTCTCTTCTTCAGCCTGAACAAGGCCGGCAAATCGAACTGGATCGCCCCAGCCTTGATCACGGGTGTGATCTTCATGGTGGTGTTCTGGCAGGAACTGGTCGCCCGCAAACCGGCCTGGCGTTACGGTGTCATGGCCGCGCTGGGGGTAGCCGGCTTGATGACGCTCGGCCTTCACATCACAGACCTCCTGCGCCTGCCGTTGAAACTCGACATCATGCATCGCGCGCGCGGCTGGAACGACTTCGGCAAACGGGTGCAGGAAGCGCGGGAGAAAAATCAGGCGACGGTTCTGGTCGGCAGCCATTACTCGGTTTCGAGCCTGATGGCCTTTTATCTGCCTGATCGTCCGGTGACGTATATGCCGCCCAGCACCTACGGCAGTTCGCAGTTCAGTCTCTGGCCGCCTTACGAAGTTCAACCCACCACCCGGGCGCTGTTCGTCGCGTGGAAACCCAGCGTGCCAGCGACATTGACGAACCAGTTCTCCAACATCCAGCTGGTTGATGATTTTTGGACGCAGCACAAGGGCCGTCCGATGAATCGTGTCTGCGTCTATCTTTGCACGCCGTAGCCCGGCGGGCGTTTCGCTATGGCTTGGCGCGCGCTCCAGCGTAACTCCGAACCAAGGCAGACAATTCCTTCCTCACGTCCGCACACTTCGGATCGTCCCCGAGATTCTTGAGTTCGTGCGGGTCGGCCTGCTGATCGAATAACATCGCGCCGTTCCTGGCATCGAGTCCGAACTCCGCGTAGCGCCAGCGCTCGTTGCGCACCGCCACGCCGTGAAATGTTTTTCCATCCTCGCTCCACGTCGTGAACGCGGGATGATTCCACTCGGCCTTCGGGTTGTTCAGCAACGGCACAAGACTGCGGCCTTCGACTCCTTCCGGCAGCGTCAAACCACAGAGTTCAGCCAGCGTCGGATAAAAATCCACGGCTTGGACGACGCGGGCGCAGACCTGGCCGTTGGATTTGGATCTCGGGTCAACAATGATGAACGGCGTGCGGTCGCCCTGCTCAAACAGTGAACCCGCCTTCGACCACTTACCCTTCTCGCCGAGTTGATAGCCGTGGTCGCCCCAGAACACGATGATTGTGTTGTCACGCAAACCCTGCCGGTCCAGTTCGGCGAGAACGCGGCCCACGTTCCAGTCCATCCACGCAGTCGAAGCGAGATACGCCCGGATCATTTCACGCGCCTCCGGCTCCGACGCATCACGCCCGATGAACAAGTCTGCATTCCTCGGTCGGATGGCGGCCTTGGGAAAACCCTCCGGCACAGTCGGGCGCGGCGCGAAATCCACCGGCAACGGAATCTTTTCCGCGTCCCACAAATCATAGAAACGCTTTGGCGCGGTCGGCGGGCTGTGCGGTTTCACAAAACCAACGGCAAGGAAGAACGGTTTGGCTTTGTTGTCGCGCACATAACGGATCGCCCGGTCGGCAACCTTGTAATCGCCGTGCGTTTCACCATCGCCATCGAGCACAATCCAGCGATCCGAACCCTGCGCGCGAGCGGAGCGGGCGTCGTTCGTCTGGCCCGGGTTTTGGTTGCCCGCGCCGGGTCGGACGCTGCGACCATCTCTCGCATCCTCCTGCGCCAGCGGGCGACTGGCATCGCCGCCCTCCGTCCACGAAATCGCATCATCAATGCCGCCGTGAAAAATTTTCCCTGTCCGCAACGAAACGTAACCGTTTTGCTTGAACAACTGCGGCAGCGTGATCCAGTCCGGATGCACGGTGCGAAAGTCCGTGCGGTTGTCCAGCACGCCGGTCGTCCCGGGGTGCCGACCAGTGAGCATGGATGTGCGGGAGACATTGCACACCGGAAACTGGCAATACGCGCGCTCAAACCGGACACCTGCCTTCGCCAGCGAATCGATGTTCGGCGTCTTGGCGAGCGGACTGCCGTAGCAGCCCAGTTCCGTGCGCAGGTCATCCGAGATGATGAACAGGACGTTGAGTTTGTTTGTATCCGCCGCATGCATGGCAAGAGCGGTTATCGCCGTCGCCAGCACGAGAACGCGTGTCAGGAATTTCTGGAAATTGATCATAGGAGGAAATCTAACGCGGCTGAGGTTTCACTCATAGCCATGAGTTGCTTCAATTTTTCCCGCTCCCCATTTTGTCCACTGCCACAGCGATCAGGATCACCAGCCCCTTGATCACCTGCTGCCAGAACGGCGACACCTCCAGCAAAACCAGTCCGTTGTTCAACACGCCAATGATCAGGCAGCCCAACACCGTGCCCAGGATTGTGCCGCGTCCGCCGCTCAGTGACGTGCCACCGATGACGACCGCTGCGATGGAATCCAGTTCATATCCCAATCCGGCCTTGGGATCAGCCGCGTCCAGCCGTGCCGCCAGGATCACGCCCGCGACCGCTGCCAGTCCGCCGCCCAGCGTGTAAACCCATACCTTGATGCGATCCACGGACAATCCGGCGTAGGCCGCCGCCTTCTCACTGCCGCCCACGGCATAGATGTAGCGGCCCAGCGTCGTGTGGATGGAGATGACATAGAACAGCACCACGAGCACGGCAGAAATCCAAACAGCGGTCGGCACGCCCAGCCAGAAACCAGCGCCGATGAAACCGAAGGTTGGCCCGAGTGCAGTGATCGGAAAACCATTCGTCCACAGCATCGTGAGTCCGCGACCGATGCTCAACATGCCGAGTGTGGCCACGAACGGCGGCAGGCGAAACCGTGTGATGGCTATTCCGTTGAACCAGCCGAGCGCCAGACCCGTGAGAATGCCCGCGACGACCGCGCCAAACGGCGTGAACTGGAGTTGCACGCCCAGAAACTTCAGCGCGAGTCCGTTCTTCAACAACCCCGCCGCCACCGCGCCTGCGAGCCCCAAAATCGCTCCGACGGACAGATCAATTCCACCGGTGAGGATGATCAGCGTCATGCCGATGGACAGACAGAGGTTCACTGAGATTTGCAGGAGGATGTTCCGCAGGTTGGGCACGGTCAGGAACTGCTCCGATGTCAGGCTCAGCGCCACGACCATCACGGCCAGCGCGATGAGCGGCTGCAGTCTCTTGAGCCATTCCTTGGTTTGCGAATTCATTGGGCGCTCACCTCGATCGGGACAACCTTCAACGGCTTCAAATCCGTGGATTCATCGTTCACCTCGGCACAACCGACGAACGAAATGGTTGCGCCAACCTTCGCCAGTTCGCGCAACTTCGGCTGCACGCGCGTCTCGATGAGGCGATTCAACGCTTCGGAAATGCCGTTGAAATCCTGCGAGTCGGGATAGTCGCTCACGTTCACCAACCCCGTGCCATCGCGCACCGCGTTGCCAAACAGCAAACCGGCCTGCAACGAAACCTCGGCGTTGGTCGAGCCGGCGGTCACGGCTAGCAAGATTTCGTCGTCGCCCACCGCCAGCACCCGGCCCTGCGCGGCGACGAAGTAGGTGTAGCTCTCGCTCACGCCGACGCTGCGGGAAAAATTCTTCTTCGCCCCGGCGGCGTCTGCCTGAATGGCCGGCAACAGCACCTCAGCCTTCACCGCCTTGTCGAGCGACGGAATCAATCGCTCGTTCCAGAATTTCTCCGCAAACGCGGCCGGATCAAAAGTGGCCGCCGCCCTTTCCCGCACCGCTTGCGCGAGCGGCACCACGCGGAACAGCGGAAATATCCAGCAAACACCAGCGGCTATCGCCGCCACGATGAGCCAGGGAATGAAACGTTTCATGGGGTTCAGACCGCAGCGCACCTATTCACTCGCCAACGCCGCCAAATCACTTCTTCCCGTAATCGCCATACTTGCCCACGTTCTCCGGCGTCACCAAGTCCACCTTCACGGGAACCTTCTGCTGAAAGTCGCGCTTGCCCTTGATGTATTCGTCCGCGTATTCAGCCGCCTTCTGCGCCATCACTTTCGGGAACTGCATCCCGGTCGCGGCGATTTTCTTCTCGGCGATCAACTTCACCACATCATCCGCGCCATCGAAGCCGAAGACTTTGATCTTGTCCGCCTTGCCCGCGCTGACGAGCGCCTGATACGCGCCCATCGCCATCGCGTCGTTGCCGCAGAACACAGCATTGATGTCGGGATTCTTTTGCAGGATGGATTCCGTGACTTCGAGCGCCTTCGCACGGTCGAACTCCGCCGTCTGCTGTGCCACCATCTTCAAGCCGGGATAGCGATCCACGACACTGTGAAACCCCTTGGAGCGGTTCCAGGTGTTGTTGTCGCCGACGAGGCCAAGCAGTTCGGCATACTTGCCCTCCTTGCCGACTTGTTTGACGAAGTATTGGCCGAGCGCGACGCAGCCGGAGTAATTGTCCGAGAGCATCTGCGCCGTGGCGGCGTTGGTGGAATTGATTTCTCGGTCAATGCAGAACACCGGCACGCCCGCCTTCTTCGCCTTAAGCACATTCGCCACCGAGCCGTCGGCATCCGTTGGATTGAACAGCACCGCCTTGTAACCGCCCGCGATCAGGTTCTCGAAGTGGGCCGCCTCCTTCGCGGTGTCATTTTGTGAATCAAAGATTGTGGCGTCGTAGCCGAGTTCGATCGCCCGCGCCTTGGCAGACTCGCCGAGCACGACGAACCATGGGTTGTTCAGCGTCGAAATGACAACGGCGATTTTTTGTTTGGCCGCGTCAGCCGCGTTGCCGGCGCAGACGAAGATGGACAGGGCGATGGCGACAAGAAGGTGCTTCATGGCAGGAGTGTTTGCGAAAACCGGCGCAGAGAAAATTCAAAAATGCATTCAATGACTACACTTTCTGACCGCATGGGCGCTCACAAAACCACCTAAACGCCATCCAAACGTCACGGCTTCGCACCGGAGCCTACCGGGGCGGGCGTTTTGCAGCGTTCCATACGCGCGGCGAAATCACGCAGGAATTCTTCGCGCCAGCGGCTCACGGTTTTGGCGCCAATGCGCAGACCTTCCGCCTGCGCTGGAGCAGGATCGTCGGTCCACCAGTTCGGCCACTGCGGCGCCGGATGCAATGCGGCATCGGGGGCAGGCTTGAGCGATGTGAGCGCGCCGGTCTTGCCATCGAGCGCCGGGGAGTTGGTCGCGAGAATCGTGTAGCTATAGGCCTTGGCTTCCTTGGGCGAAAAACGGAACCGCAGGACGCCCTTCACATCCCACGTCCCCGGCAACGACTGGTTCTCGATCTTCATCCACGCCCCATTCTTCTCCGGCGCGCTATTGCCGATGGGCAGGGCCAGTTCAAACACGCCGAACTGCTCGATCTCATCCGCGACCGTCGTAAGCCGCTCAAAGATTTTGTGCGGACGCTCCCACGCGCGCACGAATTGTCCACCCCAACCCGGCTGCAACGGATCTTCGGGCGTGCCGTGCAACAGCCAGCCAACCGACGGCGAGTCGCCCATCTTCATCGTGGGCTTGATCTGCGCGAAGTATTCCCCGAGTGCGCCGCGACCGACGATATGCGCGGCGACGAATTCATTGTTACCCAGATCGCCGGATTGGTTTCCGCCCGCGAACCAGCCGCAATACGTCTCGTTCGCCTCGATCATCCAGAGCTTCGGATGCTGCGTCGCGATGTAGTGATAGGCATCCACGCTCCACTTCTTGTTCGGACCGCCGATGAAATAAACGCGCAGCTTGGGCAAAATATCCGGTGCGTCATGCAACGCCTGCGCGAGGTCTTCGATTCCGCCCCAGATCAGAACGTAAAGCGGACGAGGGTCATCGCGCCGCGCGCACTTGACGATCCACTGGGAGCCTTCGGATGGCGTGGCGAATCCAGCGTATCCAGCAGTGTCCAACGCGCCCTGCTTGGTAATCGCGCGCAAGGCATCGGGCCTGGGATATTTGTCGGAATACGTCTTCAGGTTCGGAAAGTCGCGCTCGTAGCAGTCAATGATCTTTAAAATCTGCTCCTTCCTTCCGCCACCGTAAGGCGATGAAAGCAACCCTTCGAGGTCCAGACTGTCGGCGCAGACCAGCAGGTGAACCATGGACTGAAAATCATCGAAGTCCGTGCCGCCGATGTCGGTGGAGACGATGACGCGATGGCGTGGCGACACAGCAGGCGCATCCGTGCTCGCGCAGCCGGGCAGCAGCGCAAGCGCGATACTTGCGAATACGAATGCGAGGAGTTTTCGGATTTTCTGCATGTGGATTTAAGAGCGCTACGAAACGGCTCAAGGATTCACCGTGAAGATCACCCGCTGGTAGCGCGTGAGCGCGGGCGTGCCATTGTCCGTCACGGCAAGGATGAAGTGGATTGTGCCGGGGCGGCCGAACTTTTCCGGCACGACGAACCAGGCATCTTGCTTGTCGGCATCTTCGATCTTAAGCGGCGCCCCGGTGCGCCCACTGGACAACGTGAACGTGCCGGCTTCGCCGTAATGAATCCACTGATACGAAAGTGAGTTGCCGTCGGGATCGGTCGAGCCCTCGGCACTCAGGTTGATGCGCTCGCCGGGTTTGCCGAAAAGTTCTCTGTGGTGCCCAAGCCTGGCAACGGGAGGGTGATTTGCCCCGGCGTAGTTGGTGGTGACGCTCCAGTTCATGCGCGCCACGAAATCGTTCTGATACGCGGTGCGCCAGCGCCAGATGGTTTCCTTGTTGCCAGTGTGCCATTTGCCGTCCAAGCCGAGGACTTCATCCTGCGCATCCGTCCAAAACGGTCGCGTCTCAGCTTCGAGGTGCCATTTGCGGAACGGCGGCGTGTAGAATTCGTAGCGTCCACCCCAACTGCCCCAGTCGGGATGCTGCGGATTGCCAAGGCCGTTGTTGATGAGAAACAGAAAGGTGGGCGTGTCGCCTTCCATCAGGAATTCCATGTGGGGATATTGTTTCCCGAGCGGCCCCTTGCTGCGGATGTGTTCGTCGAGCCAAGGATTGTTCACGATGTTGGAATCCGCACCGGCGAAGCGGCCGTGGAAATTGTCGCCGCTGATGCCGGTCCAGGTGGCGTTGTGATAGCCGCCGAGCGGATGGAACCCCGGGCTGGCGATGTAGAAAAGGTTGGTGAAGTTCTTGCGGATCCACGGCCCGCTGTCGTCCTGGTCGGAGACGGTATAGACGCGGAGCTTGGCGACGAATTTCGCCAGCGCCTCGGGCGAGCGGGTGGCGCGGACTTTCCAGAGCGCCTGCGCGAGCACATTCGGGCCGCCCCAGACAGGAATCCACACAGGGCGTGGGTCGTCCTTGTCCACGGCGCTAATGATGAGTTCCGAGCCGGGCGAATCATGACCTTCGCCCACCCCGGTCATGCCGTAGGCCGGCAGCCCATCTTTGATGACGGAGAACAGGTAGTTGGTGGTGGGATAGCCGGGTTCGTGAATCAGCAGATTGTCCCGCACCTGACCGTAAGCCCCGACGATTTCGCGGATGCGCCACGCAGCGGTCTTGTTCTTCTGATGGACGGAGGTGGTGGCCACCAAGCCTTCTACGTCCCACTGGTTGCAATAGGTGAGGAGGCGCACCATTGACATGGCGTCGTCCGGTTCGTTCTCGATGTCAGTGAGAACCAGGACGCGAAGCTTCGGCTCTGCAGCAAGAAGGCTGGCGCAAAGGCCAAGCACGGCGATGGAAAGCGCTAGCAGACGTTGGTTCATGGCCCCAGCAAATCATGACTGGGGCGGGTTGTCCAAACCGTTAATGCATCACGTGCGCGGCGCGTGACAGCCTTGTTGCGAATATCAACGGTGCAAACGGAAAAATTGCTCGCCGCCCACAAACGGAACGCTCACCCGCCACTCGTCCTCGACGATCTGTGGCGCCGTGGCAACCGTGGTCCAGTTGCCCGCAGCCAGATTCGTCGTGGTCACGACGCTCCAACCCGCCGAAGCGAGCGGCCACGACAGGGTGAGGTTGCCCGCCACGCCTGATGCGCTGAGCACCGGACTTGCGACGTTCAACACTTCGTCCGGCCCGAGCACTTGCGAAGCAGCGATCTCATCCGCCTGCAGCGCGCCGCTGTAGATACGGAACTCGTCGAGGATCATGTCCGGATACGGGTCCGGGCTGTAAAGCGATTTGGCGAGATAACAGTAAACATCGTTCACGGAACTGAGCGGCACCGTGACGGCATTGTTGATGCCGGCAAGCACGCCGTTGGTGTAAAACGCGAGCTGGCCCGCCGGCGGATTGAAGACGGCGGTCAGGTGAAGGTTGGTGCGGAAGCTGAGATCGCCCGCTCCCGTGGCATTCTGCTCCCCGCCCCAATCGCTGCCGGTGATGGCCACGCGCCCGGCACGCGGCGCGCAGAAGAGGTAGTTGATCCCCGTGCTGCCGCTCGTGTTGCCGAAACCGAAGTAGAAGCAGTTCACCGGAAGCTGGGTGGGGAACGTCACCCACGAATCAAGCGTGACCATCGTGTAATTGCTCAGGATGCCCGCCGGGAACTGAACGAATTGCGAACTGCTGGCCGCGAGCGCGAGCTTGCCACCACCGAAGCTGCCGCCGCTGGGCAACGCACCATCCCACGCGACGCCGCCAATGGAATCCGCCGTCGTGCTACCGCCGGTTTCGCTGAAGCTGTAACGATGCGCCAGCACCGTCGGTGTGCCGACGACCTGCACCACCTGCGTTGCCGTCAGGCCGAGGGTGGGATAGCTCGCGATGATGCTGGCCGTGCCCGAACGGATGCCAGTGACATTTCCACTGGCGTCCACGACCGCGATGGACGGGTTCGCTGAGGAATACTTGATGCCGTAACTGGTGTTGCCCGTCAGATTCACCCAGATCGTTTCACCGGCGGGCAGCCCCCAGACAGTGGACGCCACCGATTCACCGCCGTTGATGGGCGACTGAACTTGCAACAGCAGGTTGCTCATGAAATGCACCCCGGCGGCTTGCAGGCGAAGCACGGAAAGCGAGTTCGCGGGAAACGTGATCGTGAAGTTGGTGCTCGCGCTGGCAATCGTGCTGGTCACAGGCACAACATTCGTGGGCGCGGACACGGAATTCGCCGCGGTCGGATTGGCGGAAGCCAGCTGGATCAGCGTCGCGTTGGAGGAAACACCGTCAAGACCGCTGAAGGTCAGCGTAGCATCCATCGGTGCGGTGTAAGGATTGACGGCCTTGACGATGATCTCGCCGCTGGACTTCTGATAGCTGGTCGAGGCGATCAAGCCGCTGGTCAGCGTGGTGGAATAGGTGACGTCTTGAACCAACGTGCCGTTGAGATAGCACTGAACGCGTGAGCCGGTCTGGACGATGGAGATGTCATACCATTGATTGGTCTGGATGCTGCCGGAGCTGCGCGTGCCCAGAATGGATTTGCTGCCGTTCACGTTCTGCTCGACGCCGTGTTGCGCATTGCCCCAGCCGCCGAGATTGAGCCAGGTCCAGTTGTTGTCGTCCGTCCAATTAAAGAGGATGAGGAAACCCTCGCTGCCACTGACTTTGCGGGCGCGCAACGAAAGCGTGTAGTTCGCCCAGTTCGTGTCGCCCCTCGTCGAACGGCAATCCGTGGTGCTGGCCGAAGTCTGGCGATACAACCCGGCGTTGGCGCTCCACGTTCCGTTGTAAACCCGCCAGCCGTTCGTGCCCTGATTCACGAAATCACTTTGATACAGCGTAACGCCATTGCTGGTCACGACGATGTTCGTGTATTGCACCGACGTGCTCCAGGAGCCGACCCCGATGGCCCCGCGCGGAGGCGGATTGGTGGCCACGCCGGTGATCGTGAGCGTCGTTGGCAACGTCATGTCCCCGACGTTCCGCGCAAACATCTTCTGCACATGATAGGACGGCGTCGGCGCGACGCGCGAGCTGTCGTAGTAGATCAGGTCCGGCGACCAGCGGACGTCGCTCACGTGGGCGAAAAGCGGCGCGTAGGATGACATCTCGACAATGTCTGCGTTGCGTTCCATGCCGGTCATGAACGCCGCCTCGCCCAGCGCGCCCATCAGGTTCCCCTGCCCGCCGCCGGAGGTGACGGCATATTCGCCGACGTAGATTTTCGGCCCGCTGCGGTTGTAGCTGTCATACTTGGCGGCGTTGGCGATGAAGAAACTGGCCGTGTTGTAGTAATGCTCGTCAACGATCTCCAGCGGACGCGACGTGGGCGTGCCGCCCCAGACGCAGGCGATGATTTCGATCTCCGGGTAAACCGCTTTGACGGCGTCGTAGAAGAGCGCGTAACGGTCGTTGTAACTGGTGCCGCCGTTCTCGTTGCCGACCTCGAGGTATTTCAAGTTGAACGGCGCCGGGTGGCCGTGCGCCGCGCGCAACGCACCCCATGTCGAGTTCGTCGGGCCGTTGGCGTATTCGATGGCATCGAGCGCGTCCTGCACATACTCGCCCATGTTCGCGAGCGCGATGACGTCGCCGTGCGACATGCCGCAGTTGATGACGAAAAGCGGATCGGCACCGATGTCCTCGCACAGTTGCAGATACTCGTGGTAGCCGAGGCCGTTGTTCGAGAAGTAGCCCCAGAGGTTCGTCTTGGTCAGCCGGTTCTCCAGCGGCCCGATGGTGTGTTTCCAACGATAGGCGTTGGCCATCAATGAACCTTCCACCCAGCAACCGCCGGGGAAGCGCATGAACGAGGGCTGCATGTCGTCGAGCAACTGCGCCAAGTCCGAACGCAGTCCGTTCGTGCGACCACGAAAGGTGTCCCGCGGGAACAACGTCACCATGTCCAACCACACAGTTCCCGGCGCGGACAGCGCAACAACGAGCCGTCCGTTCGTCGCGGTGACTGCGGGCGTGAGTGACGCGCTGAACTTGCTCCAGCTCGTCGTCAGTCCGCTGAGAGTTGTTTGCGCGAGCACCTGACTGCCGTCCGCGTTTTCCAAACGGACGGTGAGCGCTCCGCTGAAGCCGTTGGTGGCGCGGGCGAACAAGGCGAGGTCATACGTCTTCCCCGCGTGCAAGTTCATGCCCCAGAATCCATCGTTCGCCGCGGCCACCGTGCCGGCGGCGGAAGTCTGGACGAGCCGCAACGACCACGTGTTGCTCGCGTTCAGGGGCTGCGAGGAATCCGCCGTCATCGTGCCCGCGCCGCTGCTCGTGGTGACCAGTTGCCAAAAGGCCGTGTTGCCCGGCTCCTCGAAGGAGCGATTCTGGACCAGCTCCGCATACAAACCGCCGTCGCCCGCGTGATTGATCTCCTCGAAGAAGAGACCGAACAGGTTGGAACTGATGGGCACCGTCGGAAGATTCGCCTGAACCACGAGAGTGGCGGTGGCGTTGGATTGTGCCCAAGTCACGACCGGCGCGAACACGAAGGCGGCCAGAAGCGACCCGAACTGGAGGAATTTATTCATGACGCGATTCTCGAAAGCAGGCGGCACGAGGGGGAGTGCAAGCAGGCTCTGCCAACACAATGCATCGCACCGGATAATGGTTCACACCCTGCATTGCCATTTACTGGACGAAGATTGCTCTTCCTCTCTGATCAGGTCAGAAAAGCAAAAGAGGCGGCGACCATGGGTCGCCGCCTCGTGTTTACAAATCCCGCTTTCCTATCATCACGGAATCCGCAACCGATAGAACACCGTCGGGTCTGCCGGATTGATCGGGAAGTTGGTCGAAGTCACCGACGCGGTGCCGGGAACATCGGACCAGTTGTTCGACAGACCGATCGCGCGGCTGTTCGTCTGCGCCTGGAGAATCCAGCCGAGGTGATCTGCCGGCCAGCTCAATGAGAGCGAACCGCCGCTCGCGCTGAACGTAATGTTCGTCGGGTTGCTCGCCACGCCGGACACGACGCTCAACACGCCGTTGGTGAAGCTGAAGGCAAGGCCGGAGCCGGGCGAACCCGCAATGCCCGAGAAGTTGCTCGCACTGGTCGCGCCCGCGCCGCTGAATAGCTCAAAGGTCTGACCGTTGGTAAAAGTGCCGCTCGGCACAATCTGCAGCACGCCACCGTAACTAACACTGCCACTGGCAACAACCAGATCGTTCGTGGGCGTGGTTCCATCCACTTCGAAGAAGTTGGTGGAATTAGCGCTCAAGGTGATATTACCGTTGATGGTCAGCGTGCCGATGCCGTTACCCGGAGCCAGACCGGCTCCAGCGGCCACCGTTACAGTGCCAGCAATCGTGCCCGCGCCGCCCAGCAAACCGGCGTTGACCGCCGTGTTGCCGGTGTAGGTGTTTGCGCCGTTGAGGAACAACGTGCCGTTGCCGACCTTGGTCAAACCGCCGCCGGTGGACGCCGGGTCTTCAAGCAAGCCAGTCCAGCATGGGAGCATATAACCAGCCGTGTCGATGGTGGCACCACCGGAACTGATGTAGGGCTGGCCGACTCCCCAGAAGTTGATGAAGCCGGGGTCGTTTGCGGTTCCACGCAGTGTGCCGCCGTTGATATAGACGTTACCCGCGGTGGGACTGCCCGAAATAAGGAACTTTGTTTCCAGCACGCTTCCGCTTTCGACGAAGATGTTTCCATCCCACGCATCACATCCTCCCGGCAACCGAACCAAGCCACCATTGGTGATGGTGAGGGTTCCATGACCAAGCGCCATAAAGCTGGGGGAAGTCGCCACGGTGCCGAGGATTGAGCCGCCGTTCACCGTGATTTCATGGTTGACGGCGGTCCACTCCAGGTGCAAGTCCGTGCCGGCATTGAGGTTCAGAACGCCGCCGCTATTGACATTCATCACCGCTTTAACGCTGTCATAACGACCAAACAGCATCCATCGCTTGGTAGTCGAAGCGATGTTGACTACGCCACCAGAGTTGATGTTCAGAGTGCCGGAGGAACTGCTGTCTCCGGAATACCCGATAAACGCGTCATTTTCACTGTTAAACGTTCCATTGGAAACCGTCATGACGCCAACAGCAGTGGAGGAAGCAGTTCCTTCGCCCACACGGGTGGTGCCAGAGCAACTGAGCAAACCGCCATTGATCACCAACGTTCCGTTGCCAAGATCTTGACCGACGCGAAGGTTGGTTGTCGTATTAGTAGTGCTGCCCGACTGGGTGTAAATACTCGTTCCGCCCGAGCTGGCAACCGGCACGGACAGGACGCCCATGTCCGTTTTTCCTGCGGTAATATTCAAGCTGCCTGAGTTGACCGACATGTTCCCGGTGTTGTTCGTAAGCGAAGTCCCAAGAACCAGCGTCCCGGTGCCGGCTTTGCTCACCCCCGACCCATTCAAAGGTGAACCAAGGGTGATGTTGGCGGTAGCCGTATCAATCGTCTGCCCTCCACCCAGGTTGAGCGGCGCATTGATGACTTGGGGGTTCGCCGAGTTGTTGGCGACCGTCCCACTAACCGTCAGGGTTTCCGCACCCAGCGCAGCAATGGTTACACTGCCGGCAGACGCGTCGAAGGTCAGGGTATTGATCGTGAAGCTAGAACCGTTCAAAGAGGAAGTGCCTTCATTGATCGCTCCAGCAGCGGAGAAGGTCACATCCGTCGGAAGTGAGGGAGGAGCGAGCAAGGCGCTACCGCCGGTATCTGCATCCTTCCAGTTGCCTGGAGCGGTCCAAGCACTGCCAGAGGCACCACTCCAGAACGCCACCGGAGGCGCCAAGATGGTAACCGCCAATTCCAGATCATTGCCCGTTACTTGAAGGTTCCAGCTGTAACCAGTCGGCGCAGGTGTCGCGAGTGTGTATTGGCCAAGGAGAATACCGCTCGCGCCGGTGATCAGCTTGTAGGTTCCGCCGGTCAAACCCACCTTGTTCGTAATACTGACGCTGACGGCGCTACCCGGAGCGGTGTAAGAGCCGCCGGTGATTGCAATCTGGTCTGATACAGCACCCACCTCAAAAACCATTGTGTTCCCGGTGCTCAAGGTCAAACCGTTCTGCAGCGTCAGCGTGCCGCCAGCCGTCCCGTTGACAAAGTTAAATCCAGCTCCGGCACTCACAGTAACCAAGCTGGCAATCGTGCCGGTGCCGCCCAGCGAACCCTGGCTCACCGTCGTTGTGCCGGCATATATATTGGCGCCGTTGAGGCGCAACGTGCCGTTTCCGATCTTGGTCAAGCCGCCGGTGCCGCCCAGATTGGCCGGAACCGTCGAATCCTTACCATTGCTGTCGAGCGTAGCACCACCGGCATCGATGTTGACCGTAAAACCACCACCAATGAAGTTGAGATCGCTGGCCGTAGCCTTGAGAGTGCCGTTGTCAAAGTTCAGCGTGGCGGTGAAACCACCTACAATTGCATCAACCGCGACCAAGCCCCCGTTCTTGATGTTCATGGTGCTTGTCCCACCGGTGGTGGTGTTCTGCAGGTTGATGTGCGAGCCGCCCGCCGCAGTGCCGTTGATTGTGCCGCCATCCACGTTAAGCACACGGGCACCGGAGTTATTTCCGATTCCGAACTGGATATCGGTGCCGGCGTTGAGGTTCAGTGCACTGCCGCCGTAAACACTCATCGTTACGGCAATAGGATCGTATTGACCCAGAACGACCCAGCGTGTAGTGGCCGAAGCAACATTGACCGTTGCGCCGTTCGTTATGGTCATCTCGCATGCGGACCCTGTATTTCCGGCAATACCGAGCTTCAGGTCGTTTTCAACATTCAAGATGCCGCCAGCAATGGTCGCAACGTCCGTTCCGGAAACTACATTCAAACCATGATGGCCAACCTCGAAGAGATTGCCGACATTCACCGTGCCGCCGCTCATATTAAAATAACCAGCCGCAGTATCACCCTGGCCCCAGAAATCGGAACCAACCTGCACATCGCCACTGATGTTAACGGTGCCGCTATCGAGATTGAAGGTGCCCGATGATCCCGAGAGATTGTTCGGCGCGATGTAGAGGCCGCTCGCGGTATTCGTTCCGGTTGTGTTCACGTTCAAGATGCCGGTCGAGCCGTAAAGGCCCACATGGATGTTGCCGTTCCCGTTAAGTGCCCCCGCCCTGAAGCTGCCGGTGCCCTGACCATAACCGGTGTAGGTGCCCCCACCCGCAGCGGTATTGGCAATGTTGAGGTAAGCCAAGCCGGCCCAATCGCCGAGAAACGTCCAGTAGTTGACGTTGAGGGCTCCCGAGACCACATCAACGCGCCCGGTTGTATAAGTGGTCAAGCTGCCGCCTTTGGTGGCGATCTTCAGATCGTTCGGGTTCCACGAAACAGCCGCGTTGACGGTCGGATAGTTTGCCAGACCGGTGTCAACGAAGTTGTTGTCGGTGGCGGTTCCGGTCCAGTTGGCGGAATTGGTATACCACCCGTCACCGGCGGTCCCGGCCCAGTCATAATCTGCATGGGCCGAAAGCCCGGCCAACAGGCAGCCACCCAGCAGGGCGGCGATGGATTTGCGCGTGATTGAACGAATCAAGCTCGAACGCGTCGAGCGGGGTGTTGGGTTTGTTTGTATCATAACAGTCATTTGGTTTTTTTGGGGGGGGGAGTCACTAACTACACTGGAAACACCACACAACCGAACTGCGGATGCAATCCGGCTAGTGTCAGCAAAGAGAGGCCGACGGCGGCAGCAAGCGACACGGGGAGGCGCCGCGCTGCGGGATTCTGTATTTGGGGATGGGTGGGGTTCACGGTCTTAACTTTCTTTGCGCTTTTCTACTGCGATTCAAACGGTTGCTACACTTCGCCACAGCCCCGCAAACCTGCTTGGCCGACTTCCTCAAAGGGGAGGTCACCGGGCGGAACACTTGTGGCTTCATGAGTAAGAAGCGGATTCGGGTTTCAGAACCCGACAAGAAATTTTCCGACGCCCTGAAGATTGTCGACGCCGACGGAAAAGCCGCGGCTAGCGCCGCCCGGGCGAGGGCCTCACTGGCGCCTCGCTGCTCAGCGCCGTGGCCTCCGTCAGAAGAATCCGCGCCACCACCCAATCGAACCAGTAACCGTCCCACTTGCGTTCGGCGTTCAAACCACGCGCAAAGGTCGCTTCGATGACACTCCGGCTCTTGGAAAGTTCGCTGCCCGCCTGATCCCCCTGCCCCAATTGGATGTGGGCCATGGCCAGCACCAGTTGCACGCTGGCCACCCGCGCCAGGACCTCATGCTGGTAGTCCAATGACCGGTCACCCCAGTCCACGGCCTGACGGTAATTACCCCGGCGATATTCCAGCAGCGCCAGCGCCAGCGCGCGCCACGCGGCGGCATCCACCTCCGGTTTTTCGCTGCTGATCTCGAGCGACTTTCCCGCCATCTCGCCGAAAGGCTCCAACTGCCGCAGCATGTTTTCATCCGCCGGTCGCAGCAGGCTGGCCATCAACACCCGCTCGGCGGCCAGCGGATTCTCGGTGCCCGCGTGGTGCGCAATCGTGGCTTTGCGGAAGCGCTCATATTCCGCGACGTCGCCCAGCTCGATCAGCAGGGGCGCATACCGGAGGCAGTCCAGCGTGGCCCCGTCCCAGTCTTCGGGCTGATTCACCTGCGCCAGCGCGGCAAAACGATCGGCCGCCTTCCGCCAGCGACCGTTGGCGATGTGCCATTCGCCCGCTGCGCGATACAGCGCGGCGTATTCCAGACTCGGCTTGGGCGTATCAATCTCGTCGAGCAAATCATCCGCATCCTGCAACCGCCCGCGCGTGAAATACGCCGTCGCCTCGGTAAGCCGCTGACGATCCTCCGCCGCTTTGCGCAATCGTTCCGCCTCTTGGCGCAGCCGGGTTTGCTGTTGCTCTGCGGCTACGGCCCGTTGCCGAGCCTCCCGCTCCCGCAAGAACAAGACGGTCGAAACAGTGGCCCCGACGACCAATGACACCGCCACCACGCCGACCGCGGTGAAGACGACTTTGTTCCGCCGGGCCAGTTTCTGCAGCCGGTAAAGCCGGCTGGGCGGGCGCGCGATGATCGGCTCGTTGTTCAGGTAACGCTGCACGTCCATCGCCAGACCATTCGCCGTTTCGTAACGTCGCCGCCGGTCTTTCTCCAGCGCCTTCATCACGATCCAGTCCAAGTCGCCACGAACGGCTGAGATCAGTTTCAGCGCCTCGGCATGATGCTGGGCCGCGACCGTGCGCAACTCGGCGTTGTTCAGTGTGGTCAGGCACACCGAAGGCCGCTGCGGTTCGCGCTCGCGCAACGTGCGGCGGATCTCGTCCACGCCGGATTCCAGCAGCTTCTTCGTGTCGAACGGCGTGCGGCCCGTGATCAATTCGTAAAGCAGGACACCCAGCGAATAGATGTCACTGCGCGTGTCCACGTCCAGCCCGCTCATCTCGGCCTGCTCCGGGCTCATGTAAGCCGGCGTGCCGAGGAATTGCTCGAACGCCGTGAACAGCGTGTTGTCCGTCAGCTTTCCTTCAATCGCCTTGGCGATGCCGAAATCAATCACCTTCGGCACCGGCACGCCGTCGTGCAACGTCACGAGGATGTTCGACGGCTTGATGTCGCGATGGATGACGCCCTTCTGATGCGCGTGCTGGATGGCATGGCAGACTTGGATGAAGAGTTCAAGGCGCGCCTGCGTGTCGAGCTGTTTCTCGTCGCAGAAGGCTGTGATCTTCGTCCCGCGCACGAGTTCCATCACGAAGTAGGGCCGCCCCGTTTCGGTCGCACCCGCATCCAGCACGCGGGCGATGTTCGGATGATCCATCAGCGCCAGGGCCTGCCGTTCCGCCTCGAAGCGCGCCACGACTTTCTCCGTGTCCATGCCGAGCCGGATAATCTTCAACGCCACGCGCCGCTTCACCGGCTCCTCCTGCTCGGCCATGTAAACCACACCGCAACCGCCCTCGCCCAGTCGTTGCAGCAATTTGTAGCGCCCGATGCGCACGCTCGTCCCCTCTAGCGCCGGCGAGTCATCATCGCCGGTCACACTGGGCGTTGGCGCAGTAACTCCCTCGCGCGGGGTCGCGAGTTCAGCCACATTCACCGGCGTAGCGAGGAATTTCTCCGCCGAATCCTGCACGGCCAGCAAACTTTCCAACCGCGAACGCAAAGCCGCGTTGCCACCGCAAGCTTGGTCCAGAAAAGCACGGCTCGCCGCAGAATCCGTCATGTTCCGCGCGGTCTCGAACAACGCCTTCTCAATGTCCTTCGAATAATGCATGCAGCATCACCAACCAGTGCTCAAAAGATGAAGCGTATTCGCCGCGTAAAAGCCGACAGGCACTGGCGAGAACGGGATCTATTCATAACTCCTCGCGGATCATCTGGAACAGACACGCCTTGGCGTAGGCCCATTGACGCTCCACCGTGCGCTCGGTCACGCCCAGCGATTCGGCAACCTCTTTGTTGGTCAATCCACCGAAGAACTTCAACGTCACCACATGTGCGCTCTCGGGATCGTCTGCCTCCAACCGCGTCACGGCGTCATCCA
>Ga0154020_10002233_pt1 | contig 23495 bp, 17 predicted proteins | sample Klosneuvirus_201_FD_109709 | JGI IMG/M metagenome (GOLD analysis project Ga0154020, IMG submission 109709) | Active sludge microbial communities from wastewater, Klosterneuburg, Austria - Klosneuvirus_20160825_MG | ecosystem: Engineered > WWTP > Aerobic digester > Activated sludge | place...
TCAACGTCGTCGGCGGCGGTGACAACCCCACCGGCATCGACCCCGACTTCAACCAGGACGGCAACGTCGACCAGGACGACATCGCCGCCCTCATCAACACCGTCGGCGGCGGCGGCTGCCCCTGAGCCGGTGCAACTCTGATCTCTGACCGAACCAACCCCCGGGCACCTTGCCGGGGGTTTTTTCTTCCCGCGATCTACCGACAAAGAGGCTCCGCTCGCGCGAACGGCGCGCCTAGGGTGCCGTCGCCCCGGCCACTCCGCCAGGAAGCCCCTCCATGCCCCGACGTGTCAGCCTCCCCGTGCTCCTATCCCCGGCCCGCAGCCGGACCGCGCCCGCGGGGACGGGCCTGCAGTCGTCGGACCAGCCCCCGAAAGAAAAGTGCGCCGTGTTCGGCGTGTGGGGGGCGCCGCGCGTAGGGAGGCTCGCGTACTGGGGGCTCTTCGCCCTGCAGCACCGCGGGCAGGAGTCTTCGGGCATGGCGGTGTCGGACGGGCGGGCGCTCGCCGCCCGCACGGGCATGGGGCTCGTGCCGGAGGTGTTCGACGAGAAGACGCTTCGCCAGTTGGAGGCGGGTGCCCCCGCGGGTGCCATCGGGCACAATCGTTATTCCACCGCCGGGGGATCGGTCGCGTGCAATGCTCAGCCCCTGCTCGAGAACTTCATCGGCGGGCAGGTCGCGGTCGCGCACAACGGGAACCTCATCAACGCCGACCTCCTCCGCCGCCGGTTCGAGGAGGCCGGGCACCTCTTCCACACCACCAGCGACACCGAGGTCATCATCCACCTGCTCGCCTCGCCCGAGCAGCAGCGCTCGCCCGACCCGCTCGCGGCAACGCTGCGCCACCTGCAGGGCGCCTTCAGCCTGGTCTTCCTCTTCCCGGATCGCATCGAGGCCTGCCGCGACCCCTGGGGGTGGCGTCCGCTCGTGATCGGGCGGCTTCCGAGCGGGCACTACGCGGTGGCCAGCGAGACCGTGGCGCTGGATGTGATCGGCGCATCACTCGAGCGCGAGGTGGAGCCGGGTGAGATCGTGACGATCAGCGACAAGGGGCTCACCAGCCGCCACTTCGCCGACGCCGCGGCGCGCCAGAGCCAGTGCGCCTTCGAGCACGTGTACTTCGCGAACCCCGCGAGCGTGGTCTTCGGGCAGAACGTGCAGATCACGCGGGAGAGGCTGGGCGAGGTGCTCGCCTGCGAGGCGCCGGTAGAGGCGGACTTCGTCGTGCCCATGCCCGACTCCGGGCGTACCGCGGCGCTGGGGTACGCCCGGCTCAGCGGCATCCCCTACCGGGAGGCTATCGTCCCAAACCGCTACGTCGGGCGCACGTTCATCAAGCCCACGCCCGAGCAGCGACAGACCGCGGTCCGGCTCAAGCTGAACATCATCACCGAGCTTGTCCGGGGCCGAAGGCTCGTCATCGTGGACGACTCCATCGTCCGTGGCACGACGACCAAGGCCAAGATGGACCAGCTCCGGGCCGCGGGCGCGAAGGAGATCCACCTCCGCATCAGTTGCCCGCCCATCCGCCACCCGTGCTACTTCGGCGTGGACTTCGCGACCCGCGACCAGCTCATCGCCAACGGCCGAACCGTCGACGAGGTCCGGCAGTTCCTGGGCGTCGACTCGCTGCACTACCTCTCGCTCGACGGGCTCCTGAAGTGCATGCAGCGCCCCGCGGCGTCGTACTGCACCGCCTGCTGGAGCGGGGACTACCCGCTGGACCCCAACCACCCCGTCGGTGACGAGGTGGTGGAGCACGACCAGCTCCGCATGTTCGGCTAGCCGTCACTCGACGTTCAGGCTCGCCAGGTACGCCGCAAGGTCCGCGTTCGCGCGGTTCAGTTCGGCGTTCGCAGTGACCATGGCGTCGGCGATCGCCTCCAGGCGAGTCTCCTGCTCGCCGAGCTTCTTGACGTAGCGCGTGTAAAGATCGCTCTGGCGGTCGATGGTGCCGGTGCCCATATTCTGGCGGATTCGGGCCTGGTCGGTGTTGATCTCGCCCCGCTCGCGCTCCAGCGCCGCGAGCTGCCGCTGAAGGTCCAGGATGGCGTTCTTCCGCTTCTGGGCCTCGCGGAAGGCGTTGACGACCGCGTCCGACGCTCGCCCGTTTCTGGCGTAGAGCATCAGCGTGTCGGGAGCGAACTCCGCGAGCTGGTAGCTCTGCAGCGCCGTCCGCTCGAGCACGATCTTCTGCGCCGCGCTTCCCCCCGGGCCCGCGGTCGTCTCGAAGCGGAGCACGCTCTCGGTGGTCTCGATGGGCTTGGTTCCCTCGGCGAGATCCCAGGACTTGTCGCGGGGGTACTCGGTAATGATGGTGCGCGGGCGAGACGCGTCCTTGTTGCCGAAGGCGTACGTCACGGAGCGGCGGTACTTCACCTGCAGCTCGAGCAGGCCCTGCACCACGCGCACTCGCCTCACCTCTTCCTCGCCCTTGTCGTCGCTGGTCGCGACCACGTCCAGGTCCAGGGCATAGGCGAGCAGCCGCTTGTCTCCCTGGGGCACGTACGAGACCTGTGCATCGCCGGCGTAGGCCCCGTCGTCAAAGACACTAATCGGTCCGGGCATCAGTTGCAGCCCGGTGGAGTTGGTGATCTCCAGCCCCCTCATCGGGTGCTGACCGCCCTCGGAGGCGGTGTAGATCGAGACGCGGCGGCCCTTCAGCCCGGTATTGATGATCGGGATCATCGCGGAGCGCTGACGCTCGACCGTCACAGGGTGGTCGACCTCGAACTGGAAGACCTCGCCTGACTCCACGGCGCGGGCCTGCGCCTGTGGCGAGTACTGATCCATGTCCTTGTACCCCATGCGCCGGCCCCGCTCCTCGCCCGCCTCCGCGGGTGCCGCTGGGCGCGGAGCGCCGGGCGCGCCCCCGCTCCCGGCGCGCCTGAGCGTGGAATCAGCATCGTGTGTCGCCTTTGCTTCGTATTTGAGAACTCTCGCGAGATCGAATTCCGGGGAGCCTTCGTACATCCTCGCCGTCGCTCCCTGCTCGGAGGGCACGGGCAGGAGCGGCCGGTCCATGTAGAGGGGCTCGTAGAGGTCCATGCGGAAGCTGACCGGCCTGCCGCTCACCAGTGAGAGAGTGACGTCGCGCCAGTCCTCGTCGGTGGTGTTCTCGACGATGGCCCAGCCCTGAAGCGTGAGCGAGCCCGAGGCACTCTCCTTGGTCTCTTCCGGCAGCACCAGCCTGTAACTGGTCTTCCACACCGGGGATTCCTGCACATAGGCGACGACGATCTCGCGAGAGCCCTCGCCCGAGAGCGAGACGTCGACGGTCTTCGTGCGGTCCGCGCGATATTCGGCGAGGGCCGCGAGCGCCTTGGACAGTTCCGCCGCGAGCGATTCGTCCCGGATCTCGAACCCGCGGCACTCGGTGAGGTTGTACGACCGGACGCCCTCGGGCGTCAGCAGGTTGATCCAGGGCAGGTTGTGCACCGAGGTGTCCGTGCCGTTGGAGCCCTGAAAGACAGTCTGGCGGCCCTCGACGTTCATGACCGTGCCCGACACCTCGCCGGAAGCGAGCGCGAGCGTGACGGGCGTGCCCCGCAGGCGCGCCAGCAGCTCTCCCGCGGCGGGATTGTCGGCGATGTCCACGCCGAAGGACGCGAGGCGCTTGGCCAGGGGCTCCTTGCTCCCGTACGAGATGCCGTCGATGCGTCCCTTCCCCCTCGAAAGGTCCAGGACGACCATCGATTGAAGGATGTCGTTGATCTGGTCGGTGGAAAACCGGAACTGGAGCTTGGCGTCGCCCGTGACGCTCCCGCGGCGCTCGAAGGACGCCACGCCCGAGCGGTACATGGTGATCTGTTGGATGGGGAGCGCGGTGCTCGACGCATCCGCGGTCGCCGCGGCGGGGGCTGGCCCGGCCGCGGGCTGGGCGAAGAGCGCCGGCGTTGCCAGCGCGAGCAGGGCAAGGGCGGTGGTGGGGCGGAGCAGGCGGGCCAGCGGAAGTGCAGATTGGGTTCGTGGCATGAGCGAGTCCTCCGGGTGCGCGGGCCGGCCTTGGACGCCCCCCAAGGCGAGCGGGGCCGGTCACACAATGTACGGGCCTGCACCGCCCCGTGCGGCGGGGTTGCCATCTGCCTGTGACGAACGGGTGACGGGTCGCCAAACGAAAAGCCCCGGCTCAGAGAGCCGGGGCGCGAGGGTCACGGTGCGGTCAGCCTTCCGGGCTTAGCCCAGGAGCTGGAGCGCGGACTGGGGAGCCTGGTTCGCGAGAGCCAGGATGTTCGTCGAGGCCGAGACCAGAATCTGCGAGCGGGTGAGCTGCGCGGTTTCGGTCGCGAAGTCGGCGTCGCGGACGATGCTCTGGGCGGCGGCGGTGTTCTCGATCGACACGCCCAGGCTGCGGATGGTGGCGCCCACGGTGTTCTTCTGGAAGGCGCCCAGACGCCCGCGGAGGGCGGAGGTCTGCTTGATCGCCTCGGCGACGATCTCCTGGGCCGAGGACAGGTCGCTGTTGGAGACGACGTTGTTGGTCTGGCCGGAGGAGAGCGAGGACAGGAAGCCCTGGGTGGAGTTGCCCAGCTTGCGGGTCGAGACGTCCTGGATGCCCAGGGAGACCTTGCCCGCGATGTCCACCCTGGAGGCGAGCTGGAAGTCCGCTCCGCCGCCCGTGATGGCGAGGGTGCGGGTCGAGCCCACCGCGCCCAGGGTCTGGCTGGTGCTGGTGTTGAGGGTGACTTCCACATCAAGGAAGTCGGAGTTGACGCGGGCGACCTTGCCGTTGGAGGTGGCCTGCAAGCCGTTGATGGTCGCGCCGAGGTTCTGGCCGGTGTCGGAGACGGCATTGGTGGCGGCGGCGAAGGTGGACGCGATGGTGGTGCTGTTGCTGTTCCAGGCGGCGGCCTGGCGGTTGTAGATGCCGCGGACGGGCGTGCCCGCGTCGCCGTTGCTGGTGCTATTGATGCCGGCCGAGTTCACGACGCGGACCTTGACCATCTCGGAGGAGCCGAACTCCTTGCTCTTGATGAGCAGGCCCGTGCCGGAGACGGCGGCCTCGACGCCCGTGACGTTCGTGAAGGTGTTGATCGCCGCGGCGATGTTGGTCAGAGTCGTGCCGGAGCTGAAGGACAGCTCGCGGGAGCCCTTGCTGCCGCCGATCTCGATCGTGAACGACGAGGTCGAGTTGATGTCGATCGTGCTGCCGCCGGCGGACAGGAACAGGCCGGCCTGCTGGGCGGAGGTGGTCACCAGGACCTGGACGTCCAGGGACGAGCCGGAGAACTTCGCGCCGTTGACCCGGTAGTCCGTCACGCCAGACGCGACGTTGGAGACCGTGAAGTCGAAGTTGCCGTTCAGCAGCTTCATGCCCTGGAAGTTCGTCGCGGACGAGACGCGATCGATGGTCTGAAGGATTGAGTCGATCTGCAACTGGTTCGCCTGACGCTCCTCGTTGGAGAGACCGGCGCGGCTGGCGGTCGCGGTGATCAGGCCCTGCAGCTCGGTCAGCAGGCCCGACACTTCCTGGAGGCCACCCTCGGCGATGTTCGCCACCTGGTCCGCGCGCTCGGCGTTGGTGATGGCCTGGTTCAGGGCGCGGCCCTCGGAGCGCAGGTTCTCGCTCGCGATCAGGCCCGCCGGATCATCCTTGCCCCGGTTGATCCTCAGACCCGTGCTCAGGCGCTCGAGCGAGTTGCCCAGAGAAAGGTTGTTCTGCCCCAGCACACGCTGAGCAATCATCGACTGGACGTTTGTATTGATGCGACCCATGAAAGACCTCCGTGCACACCTTGTGAGCCTCGCCCGACGGGCGGGATCGACCTGTTTGCCGACGCTTCACTCGTCCGCGTCAGCAGAGCCAGGCGTCCTACGGCCCGTGGCTCTTGGAGGTCGGGTTCCGTCCCGCCCCCTTTGGCTCATCGGGCCCACGCAGCCCGCGAGACTGGATGGACATCGGAACCCGCGAAGAGTGAGTTGAGTTGGACCGGCCGCAGTGTCCGCGAAATTCGAGCGCCAGCCGTCCGCAGGCCAACCCACGAAAGGGGGGGCTTTCCACGGGGCCTCTGCGGGCACCGCAACGACGGTTATTATCGGGTCCGCCGCGGCGGCCCGCGACCGCTCCCGGCGCGCCTCAGGCCACCGGATTCACGGCACACGCAGATACTGCCTGAACCGACCCTGGGGCGCGGGATTTGCGCGGCTCAACCGGGCGGCGCGGTCCCCGTCCGCCCCTCAGAAGTTGAACACCGCCTCGAGGACCCGGGTCATCCAGCCCTTGGTCGCGGTGTCCTTCACGTCGCCCTCGTTTTCGACGCGAATCGTGAGGTCCGCCAACTGGCTGGAGAGCACGGTGTTCTGTTCGGTCACGTCCTCGCGCCGGCACTCGCCGGAAAGCAGCAGCGTCTGGGTCTGCTTGTCGTGCTGCACGACCCGCCGCGCCTCCACCACCAGCACGCCGTTGGGCTTCACATCGATCACCGTCGCGGTGATGCGGTCCGAGTACGTGTCCGAACGCTCACGCTTGCCGTCCCCCTTGAACGAGCGGTTCGCGCCCGTCTCAACCTCGACGACCGGGTTGCTCTCCCCCGTCGCCAGCTCCGCCTCCAGGAACTTCGCAAGGTCTGGGAACTTCTTGAGCGCCGCCTTGAACGACGTGTCCGTCTTCGTGTCCAGCTTCTCCTGGCTGGTCTGACGGCTGGTCTCGCTCACGATGATCGTGACCTTGTCGTTCAACTCCACGATCGTGGGCTTGGGCGCTTCTACCGCCGTGTACGAGTACTCGCGGATCGGCGCCGCCGGGTCGATGGTTCCGTCGCGGAGCGTCGTGGGAGCCTGCGGCGGCTGGAGGAACAGGCTCTGCGCGCCCGCGGCTCCGGGGGCCAGCGTCGCGGCGAGGAGCGCAAGGATGTTCGTGCGGTTCATCGGTCCCAACCTCCGGCGCCGTCGCGCCTGTTCGCGGCCTACTCGCCCGGGGCGAGCGTTACCGCCAGCCCGGGATCGCTCACGCGCGCCCGGAACGTGTGCTTCGAACTCAACGACTGAAACTGAATCACCTCGCCCAACCGGCCCGCCGACATCGCCCGCGCCGTCGTTCGCACCGAGAACGCCCCCGACAGGCAATCCACCGCCACCACGTCCCCACGCTTCACCACCAGCGGCGGCTCGATGTCCTGCGCCTCTACCACCTGCCCGACGCTCAGCCTGCTCTTGAGCACCTGCCCGTCAAGGTCAGCACCGGTGGCCGGACTCGCCGACGGCGGAAGCCAGCGCTCCTCCGCCAGCAGGCTCCCGGCGCGGATCGCCGTTCCCCTGGCAAGCACCGCGGTCGTCACCAGCACCTGCCTCCGCACCAGCACCCCGACGCGCACCTGACCCTGCAGGGCGATGCGGTCCCCCTCGTACACTCTGATCGTCAGCGGCAGTCGGTCGCCCTCGCCCGCTGGCTGCACCGCCACGGTGCGACCCTCGGTCGCAGTGCCAAGCAGGTCCTCGTCGCGGCTCTCGAAGGTCAGCCGAAGATCGGACGGTTCCACCGCGAGCAGTTCGGCGACCCTCGCCACCACCACAGCCCGGAGGTTCTCTCCCATTGGCGCCGCCGGCGCCGCGTGAGTGGCGATGGGGGCCGCCGCGAGCGCCGCGAGCACGTTGCACGACGAACCCCGGAGCGCCAAACGCCCCAGGTTTGCGCCGCGCTGCTCCAGCACGCCCCGAACCTGCGCCAGCGTGACTGTCGCCGGCCTGGGGCCCGGCTTGGCGATCTCCGCGTGCGCATGGGCCGTCGCGGCGTCTCCATCGAGTTCCGCGATGTCCGCGAGCAGGATGGGTGCCGACGCGTCGACGCGCGCGACGCTGCGAAGTGAGATCGTGCCATCCGCCAGGGCCAGCCGCGGGGTGAGCAGGAGCAGCCCCAGCACGACCAGCGCCGCCACCCGGCGCGCCGAGAGTCCGGTGCCGCCCGATCCGCACCGTGCCGCGTCCGCCGGCAGTGGGACTCCCCGGAGGTGCATCGGGAGGAAGTGGTTGAATGAGAATGCGGTCATGGCGACTCCCCGGGGGCTCCGCCCCGAAGGTGACCCACGCAAGCCCCATGCCGAACGGTGTGTCGAGGAGCTCAGGCCGTGCCGAACGCAGGCCGCCGATCGGCCCTGTCATCAGCGGCGGAGCTGCGCGACGGACCTCAGGGACTCGTCTGCGGCCCGGATGGACTGGCTGTTCATCTCAAAGGCGCGCTGGGTCCGGATGAGCTCGATGAGTTCCTTGGTCGGGTCGACGTTGGAGGCTTCCAGGAACCCGGACTGGAGCGTGCCCCGCCCCTCGGTGCCGGGGATTCCCGTGAGGGGCGTGCCCGAGGCCGCGCTCTCGACGAAGAGGTTTTCACCAACCTGTTTGAGGCCGGCGGGGTTGACGAAGGTCGCGATCTCGATCGGCCCGAGCTCGGTGGGCTCGGTCTGACCGGGGACCGTCACCAGGACCTTGCCGTCCGGAGAGATCGTGACCGACGAGGCGTTCTCGGGAATCTGGATGACGGGCTGGAGGCGCCGGCCCTGGTCGTTGGCAAGCACGAGTTCGCCGTCGCGGTTGCGGGTGAAGTTGCCGGCGCGGGTGTACGCGACGCCCCCGGCGCCGAGCGAGTCCTCCACGCCGACCCGCAGGAAGCCCTCGCCGCTGATCGCGACGTCCAGCGCTCTGCCTGTGGCCTGCTGGGCCCCCTGCGTGAAGTCGAGCTGCGTGCCCGAGATGCGGACGCCAAGGCCGACATACAGGCCGATGGGGCGCTGATCGCCGTTCTGGTTCAGCGAGCCCGGCTGCTGCTTCTCGATATAGGTGAGGTCCTGGTAGTTGACCCGGGAAGCCTTGAACCCCGGGGTGTTCACGTTTGCCAGGTTGTTCGCGACCACGTCCATCGCTGTGTTCAGCGCCGATAGACCCGATGAGGCGGACTGGAGCGCATTGATTGCCATTCCAACAACTCCCTACACGCGCTGGGCGCAACGGCTGCGCCCGGGCACGTTCAAACGAGCTAGCCCAAGCGACCGAACACGTTGATTGCCCGGTCCAGCAGGCGGTCGTGCTGCTGCATCATCGCGATGTTCGCGTCCACGTCCCGGGACGCGCTGGTGATCTGCATGATCGTCGAAATCTCGTCCGCGGCGGATTCCTCGAAGGCGCCCTGCTTCACGTGCCCCGCCGCGGCGTCGTCGATGCTCTCGGTGGGCGCCAGGAACATGCTGTGCCCCTGCTTGCTCAGGAGGGCCGGGTCAGCCACGCGGGCGAGTTGGACCCGGGCCACCACCTGACCCCGCTGGCGGATGGAGCCGTCGGCGTCGACCTTTACGGGGGCGGGGTCGCGCAGCACGATCTCACCGTTGCCCGTGTCGAGGATCGGGAGGCCGGAGGACGCGAGCACCAGGCGGCCGGAGCTGTCGCGGGTCAGCCGGCCGTCACGGGTGAGCAGGGTCTGGCCCTCTCGCTCTTGCCCGTCCCTTACGACGAAGAAGCCCTCGCCGGAAATGGCGAGGTCAAGGGGGTTTGAGGAGTCCTTCAGGCTTCCTTGCGTCATGGAGACGCGGTTGGCGTGCATGGCGGCGCCGCTGCCCAGCCTCGCGAGCAACCGGGCGGAGGGCACGTTGAAGTCATCGCTCCCGCGGTCGCTCGCGGGCATGAAGCGCGTGGAAGGCAGGTCGGGCTTGAAGCCGGGCGTGTCCATGTTCGCGAGGTTGTTCGCGTACACGTCCTGCCTGTATAGGGCGGTGGCGACTCCCGATGCGGAGATCTGCAAGCCGAAACTCATGCCGATCCGTACACAATCCGCGTGCCAAGGGCCAGCGGGCCCGGGACCGGCTGGGCCTAGAGACACTGGGGGTGGTGGGGGGGGGTGGGGGGACAGCCCGGCGCCAGGACTCCGGTCCGAGGGCCCGTCGCGGACGTTGCGTCACCGTTACAGCCGCGTTGCGCACCAAACCCGATCTGGGGAGTACAACCTTGCAGCCCGGTATGCACACTCAGGGAGGTCCCGATGCGCCCGATCTTCGCCCCAGTCCTCTCCGCTGTCCTCGCTCTCGGCCTTGGCGTCCCGGCCTTCGGCCAGATCTCGCAGCACCCGCCCATCAGCGAGAACTTCATCATGCCCCAGGTGCTGCGGCGGCCGGCCCGTCCCCAGCCCGTCGTCCTCTCCGCGGTGCACGCCAGCGTCCAGATCACCGACCAGGTGGCCACCACCACGCTTGAGCTGACCCTGACCAACGAGGGGGGTACGCCACAGGAGGCCGTGGTTCTCCTGCCCGTCCCCAACGGCGCCTCGGTGCGCTCCTTGCAGTACGACGGCACGGGCCCGGAGCCCAACGCCGAACTCCTCCCCCGCGACGAGGCCCGCAAGATCTACGAGTCCATCGTGCGCAGCATGCGCGACCCCGCGCTCGTGGAGTTCGTCGGCCTCAGCCTCATCCGCACCAGCGCCTTCCCCGTGCCCGCGGGCTCATCCCAGAAACTCCGTCTCTCCTACGAGCAGGTTCTCACTCGCGACGGCGGCCGCGTCGACTATGACGTGCCCAGGTCCGAGGCATTCGCCGCCGACGGCGTGGCGTGGTCCCTCGACGCCGACATCCGCTCCAAGAACCCGATCGCCACCGTCTACTCATCCAGCCATGACATCGTGACCCAGCGCGTCGCCGACAACCACGTCCGCGTCAAGCTCTCCGCCTCGCCCGGTGCCGATCGGGGCTCGCTCAGGCTTTCCTACCTCGACGGTTCGACCACGGGCGCGATGTCGGCCACCGTCTTCGCCTACCCCTCCACGGACATCGCCGGGGGCAAGGGCGGCTACTTCCTGCTCCTCGCTGCTCCCCCCGCCTCGCTCGCCGACTCACGCGAGAAGGTGAAGCGAGAGGTCGTGATCGTCCTCGATCGCTCCGGCTCGATGCGGGGCGAGAAGATGAAGCAGGCCCGCGAAGCCGCCATCCAGGTCGTCCGGGGGCTCGCCGAGGGCGAGTCCTTCAACATCATCGACTACTCGGACTCCATCGCGTCGTTCGCCCCCGCTCCGGTCGTGAAGGACGCGACCACCGCCGAGAAGGCCGAGGTGTACCTCGCGGGGCTCCAGGCCAACGGCGGGACGAACATCCACGATGCGCTCGCCGAGGCTCTGCGCGTGCCCGCGACGCGCGGGACACTCCCCATCGTGCTCTTCCTGACCGACGGGCTGCCGACGGTCGGCGAGCGCAACGAGGTCCGCATCCGCGAGGCCGCCAAGGCGATGAACAAGGAAGCCCGGCGCATCTTCACCTTTGGCGTTGGGTTCGACGTGAACTCTCCGCTGCTCTCCAACCTCGCGACGACCAGCCGTGCCGCGAGCACCTTTGTGCTGCCCAACGAGGACGTGGAGGTGAAGGTCTCGCAGGTCTTCCGCAGGCTCAGCGGGCCGGTGATGACGCGCCCTGTGTTCGAAGTCGTGGGCACCGAGGGTCGCGTCCGCGAGATGCAGCCCGCCGCTCTGGGCGATGTCTTCGAGGGCGACCAGGTCGTTGTACTCGGTCAGTACGAGAGCGAGACCCCCGTGCGGGTCCGCGTGAAGGGCATGCTGGGCAGCCGCGAGGTGAGCTTCGAGACCGTCATCGACCCCGCGCTTGCGAGCCCCCGGAACGGCTTCGTGCCCCGCCTCTGGGCCACCCGCAAGGTCGCGGCCCTTGTCGACGAGGTGCGCCAGGCCGGCGCCGAGGGCGCCTCGCAGTCCGACGCGCGCATGAAGGAGCTCGTCGACGAGATCGTCCGCCTCTCCACCCGCTACGGCGTGCTCACCGAGTACACCGCCTTCCTCGCACGCGAAGACACCTCGCACTCGCCCGCCGCCATGCCCCAGCTCCGCGCCGGGGTCGAGTTGAACCTCCGCGACCGCGCCCAGGGCGTGCGTGGCGGCGGAGGCGGCGTGAGCCAGCAGGCGGACGTGGCGGCCAAGCAGGCCGCGAGCAACGCGCCCGCCGCGGGCTTCTACAACACGGTTGTCGACGGCGAGGTCCGCCAGGTCCGCGAGTCCGCGGTCAACCAGGTCGCGGACCGGACCTTCTTTGGCCGCAAGAATCGCTGGGTGGAGGCGGCCATCCTCGACACCGAGGACCAGAAGCCCGATGTCACGGTGGAGTTCGGGACCGACGAGTACTTCCGCCTCGCGGGCGAGCTCGCCTCCGAGGGCCGTGCGGCGGTGCTGGCGCAGCAGGGCGAGGTGTACCTGATGCACCGGGCCAAGCGCGTGCTCGTGAGGCAGTCGCAGTGAGCGCGGGCGGGCCCTTATCGCCGAGCCGGCAACGGGCCCAACAATGTGCCGGCGGGAGGGCGCGCGATGCCTCCCGCCGGAAAGGCGGAGGAGCCCCATGTCCCTCGGCAGGATTCTGATCGTGGAGGACGACGCCGCCATCCGGCGCGGGCTCGTGGATGCCCTGAAGTTCACCGGCTACGCGACGCGCGAAGCCGCGGACGGCGTCGCCGGGCTCGACGCCGCCGTCACCGGCGAGATCGACCTGGTCCTGCTGGACATTCTGATGCCCAAGCTCGACGGCTTCTCCGTGCTCCGCGAGATCCGCAAGTCCAAGCCCGGCCTCCCCGTCATCATGCTCACCGCCAAGGGCGAAGAGGCCGACCGCGTCCGCGGGCTGAAGGAAGGCGCGGACGACTACGTGGTGAAGCCCTTCAGCGCCACCGAGCTCTTCGCCCGCGTCGAGGCCGTGCTCCGGCGCAGCGCCGAGCGCCCCAGGAGCGTCGCGGGCCTCCACATCGCCGGGCGGAAGATCGACCTGGAGCGTCGCGAGGTGAGCTTCGGGGACGGCCAGCGAGAGTTGCTCTCTCAGCGCGAGGCCGAGGTGCTGTCATACCTCATCGCGAACCGGGGGCGGGCCATCACCCGCGAGGAACTCCTCAGCCGCGTGTGGGGGCTTGATCCGCGCGGCGTGCAGACGCGCACCGTGGACATGGCGGTCGCCAGGCTCCGCGAACTGCTGAAGGACGACCCCGCCAACCCCGCGGTCATCGTCACCGTGCGTGCCAAGGGTTACATGCTCTCGGCGGAGGTCGGCGAGTGATGCTGAGCAACCATCGCGCCAGCGTGGTCTTCGGGCTCTCGGTCGGGGCGATCCTCGCGGCACTTGCGTGGGTCACCGTCGGTGCCCTGCGATTGGAGCGCGCCGAGCGAGAGGCCCGCGCCATGGCCCGCCACCAGGAGGCCCTGAGGCTTGCCCTCTGGCGCATGGACGCCGCGGTTACGCCAATCATCGCGAGAGAGGCCGCCCGCCCCTACTACGAGTACCAGCCCTTCTTTCTGCCCGGCGGGCAGGCGCTGACGCCCCCGGCTGCCGTCGACCAGAACCAGGTGCTCGTCGCTTCCCCCCTGCTCCAGCCCCCGGACCCGCTCGTCCTCCTGAACTTCCAGAGAGTCGGCAGCGGCGAGTTCGAGTCCCCGCAGGCACCCACAGGCGTGTACCGGCTCATGGCCGAGCCCTCCTTCATCACCGGCTACGAGCTGGCGCAGAATGACGTGCAGCTCGACCTGCTGCGCAAGGCCCAGGCCGTGTTCCAGGGTGGTTCCGAGCTCGTCGGCGAAGCCGCCCCGCCCGAGACGGCACCCACGCAGCAGCTCGGCGCGAGGGTGCAGCAGCTCGACGCCGGCCCCGTGCTCGAAGAGCAGCAGGCCCAGAGTGCGCGGGAGTACGAGGCTCGCCAGAAGGTCAACATGTACTCGAACGCGCAGCAGGGGTCACGGTCCCGCGCGGAGCCCGCGAACAAGGAGGGCGCACGCGAGCCCGCGAAGGACGAACTGGACAAAGAAGCGCAGACCAAGCAGGCAGCCGGTCCCGTCGACGCCGGCACGTGGGACGACGCGCGAAAGTCCGCCGCCGCCACTCCCGCCGCCACCGCGCCACCGCCGGCGCGCGGGGCGGACAAGAGCGTCGCGCTCCGGGACGACATCGCCGACCGAAAAGCAGGCCTCGTTGCGCCTGCGGGTGGCGAAAAGGCCGCCGAGCCGATCCCCCTCCAGGTCACCACCGTCGCCCCGCCGGAACTGCACCAGGGTCCGTTTGTTGCGAAGTGGGTCAGCCGGACCGGCGAGGAACCGAGGCTCATCTTCGAGCGCGAGGTGAGCCTGCGCGACCAGACCGGCACGCAGGGCTTCCTCATCGACTGGCCGGCTCTCCGCGCCGCGCTCCTGGACAGCATCCGCGATCTGTTCCCCGCGGCGGACCTCCGGCCCCTGCTCCGGGGCGTGGGCCGCGACTCCGACCCCGCGGTGCTCGGTCGCGCACTGGCCGTCATCCCCGCGGAACTCGTGGTGGATGCGCCCGCGCCCGCGCCCCTCCCCTGGATCACCCCGCTGCGCGGTACGCTCCTGCTCGCCTGGCTGGGGCTCCTCGTCGCGGTCCTGGTCATCGGCCTCACCCTCCGCACCGCCAACGAGCTCGCCGACCGGCGCGGGCAGTTCGTCTCCGCAGTCACCCACGAGCTCCGCACCCCACTCACCACGTTCGTGATGTACAGCCAGATGCTCGCCGACGGCATGATCCGTGGCGAGGAGGACCGCGCCACCTACCTCGGGACGCTCAAGACCGAGAGCCAGCGACTCGCCCGCATCGTCGAGAGCGTGCTCGACTACGCCCGCCTCTCCAAGCGCCGCCACGCGCCCGTGCGCACCCGGCTCAGCGCCGAGGCGCTCGTGGAGTCCCTCCGCCCCGTGCTGGAGGGGCGCGCCGCACAGGCGGGCATGCAGCTCGTCGTCGACCGAGAGGGCGACCTTTCCACGCCCGTCGAGACGGACCCCGGCACCCTCGAACGCATCCTCTACAACCTCGTGGACAATGCCTGCAAGTACGCCGGCGAGGCTGCGGACCGGCGCGTCCACCTCGTCGCGCGATCGCGCGGGGGTGAGGTCGTGCTGAGCGTGCGCGACCACGGCCCGGGCGTGCCCGATCGCGAAGCCGCGAGTGTCTTCCGCCCCTTCATCCGGGGCAGCGGGCACGCGCACGGCTCAACGCCCGGCCTGGGGCTGGGGCTCGCCATCTGCCGCAGCCTCGCGAAAGACCTCGGTGGCGATCTGAAGCTCATCCGGGCTTCGGAAGGCGCGGAGTTCGCCCTCAGGCTCCCGCGGGCGTAACGCGCTGGCCACGGGCCCAGATCGCCAGCACCAGCAGCCAGTACAGCCTCTGCGCGTGGTCACGCTCGCCCGAAAGGTGCTCGTCCACAAGCGCCCGCACCCGGGGCAAGGACACCTCGACCCCAAGCGCCGTCGCGGGCAACGGGTCGGTGCTTAGCAGCGCATCGGTGAGCAGCGTGCGCAGGCCTCCGGTGTCCGTGCGCAGCCACGCCCCGATCGGAGCCGCGAACCCCATCTTGGGCCGGTCGATCGCCGACGCGGGCAGGTGCCGCCGGGCCACCGCCCGCAGCAGGCCCTTGCGCTCGCCACCCGGCGTCAGCACCCGCTCCGGGAGCGAGCGTGCCCAAGACCACAACCTCGGATCGAGCATCGGCGCCCGCGCCTCCACGCCCGCACACAGCGACGCGTGGTCCACCTTCGAAAGCATGTCCAGCACGAAGTGCGAACCCAGTTCCGCGTTCCGCGCGGCGGTCGCGGACTCCGGCCACCTCGCCCCCTCTCCCACCCACCCCGGCATCAGCAGACGCGCCTCCTCGCTCGGAAAAATCCTCAGCAGGTCCGCGTAGCCGCCTCCCGCCACCGCGCGGCACAGTCGTGCCGCTCTGGTCCGCCCGCTCCGTGCCGCGCCCTCCGGCAGCACCGAGCCCAGCACGCGCAGCACCGCCCGCAGGGGTCGCAGCCTCCGTGCCAGCCCCACCGCGCCGTACCGGTCATATCCCAGGAACAGCTCGTCCCCCCCGTCGCCCGTCAGCACCACCTTCGCGTGCTCCGACGCCGCCCGAAACGCCCAATACGTCGGCAGGAGCGAGCTGTCCCCGAACGGGCTGCCCAGCCTCCCGATCAGCACCACCAGGTCGTCCGCGGCGTTCTCTGCGGCGTGCGCGGCGTCCACGGTCACATGATTCGTCGAGAGCGCCCTCGCCACCGCCGCGGCGTGCGGGCTCTCGTCGTACCCCTCGCCCGGGAGTCGAACGCACACGGTCCGCAGGTCCCGCCGCTCGCGTGACGCCGCCCACGCCACAAGCGATGAATCCACGCCGCCCGAGAGCAGGCAAGCCAGCGGAACGTCGGCGTCGAGCCTGTCGGCCACCGCGTCCCGCAGCAGGCTCTCCACGTTCGCCACCGGGTCGGTGCCCAGCGCCGGCCCCGGCAGGCCGTGCACGTGGTGGTGCGCATCAAACTCAAGTAACTCCAGGATGTGCTCCGCGCGGGGTTCTCTTCCCGCGACCCCGGGCGTCGCCCAGGGCCCGTGGCCCACCAGCCGCGACACGCCCGCCGACACTTCGCCATACCCAAGTGCCACCGCCGACGCGGCGCGGTGCACGTCCGGCGCGGGCCCGCGCCCGGTGGCCAGCCTCGCGACCCGACGGCACGCCTCCGCGGTGCTCGCAAAGACCCACAGCCCCGACCAGGGCTTGCCCGACCCGAAGCGGTCTCCCCATACAAACAGCGGCTTCTCGCCGTGCGCATCTCCCCCGGCGATCAACCTTCCCCCCGCACGATCCCAGAGCACCCACGCCGCCATCGCGTTGAGGTGCTCCGGCAGCCCCCGCCCCCAGGCCCGCCAGCCGTGCAGCAGCACCTCCGTATCGCTGTGATCGGTGGTGAACCTGTGGCCCATGGAGGCGAGTTCCGCGCGGAGCGTGCGGTGGTTGTACACGCAGCCATTGAACGCGACCGCCAGCAGGTCCGGCCCTTCGGGCGTGCGCATGGGCTGGGCGCCGCCGTCGAGATCGATGATGGCCAGGCGCCGATGGACGATTCCCACGTCCACGGTCGCGCCGCCGGGCAGTGTCACGCGGTCGCGGAACCCGCCCGCGCCGTCGGGCCCGCGAAAGGCGATCGCGCCGTCCAGCGCCTCGAGCCAGGAGTCCGGGATGGCCTGCGACGCTCCCGGAGCGTCCGCAGGCGTGATCCTCACGATGGCGCCGATGCCGCACACGGAGCAAAGAGTACCGCGCTACGCCGCGGAGCGGGGCCCGTCGGTCGACGTGCCCCGGTCGGGCCCGACGATGTCCGCGGCGGACTTCATCCCGGCCCGCCTCTCGGCCCGGATCATCCACAGCGTGTGCAGCGTGCGCGAGATCGCCAGCCCCACCGCGAACCCCACGGCTGTGGAGATCGCCACGCCGTACCCCTCGTGCAGCATCTTGCTCTGCAGGCCCAGGGCGGCGATGTAGAGCACGGGCGACAGCAGCGCCCGCTCGAACTGAACCAGCGTCGCGTCGCGCATGAAGCTGAGGTCCGCGTAGGCCCCGCGGCGTGCGGGCCGGCCCTTTCGGGGCGTGTGGTTCGCCAGCCAGTGCAGGCCGTAGTACACCACGACGTCCGCAACGAGGTCCACCAGGAACGTGAGCCCGCTGACGAGAAACTTCTCGCTGTGCAGCTCGAACGAGCCGACCTTGAAGTGCTTCTCGCCGACCCACCCGACCATCGTGGAGAGCCAGCCCAGCACCTCCAGGGTGTGCATCACGCCGACCGTCACCCCCAGCGCCACCACCCCCGCGACGAGGATGTTGACGTTGACGTTCACGATCCGGTAGTCGTAGAGCCTCGCCAGCCGCTCCATGGCGGCGCAGTCTAGGGGCGTCGGCGGGACAGTGGGGGAGCCGACGAGGCGTGCCGCAGGGCGTCAAGCCGCGCCCCCGCGATGCGCGCCGCGACCTGGCTCACGTCAAAGCCCACCGCGTGTCGCCCCAGTTCGTCCGCCGCCACCAGAGTCGTCCCGCTCCCGCAGCACGGGTCCAGCACGGTGCCCCCGGGCGGGCAGAACGCGCCCACCAGCACCCTGAGGAGCGCCAGGGGCTTTTGCGTCGGATAGCCAGTCCGCTCCGCCGCCATGTTGTTGATCGCCGGAATATCCAGCACGTCCGTCGCCTTCTTCGTCCGCCCCGCCAGGCGATGGCTCGTCGCGGGCACCCTGGGCGGCTCAAAGTAGTATCGCGCCGGGTGCACGCAGTACGCGAGGATGTCATCGTGCTTTCGCGCAAACCGCCGGGGCGAACTCCCCCCAAGCCCGTAGGCCCACACCAGGTGGTTCACAAACCGGTCCTCGCCCAGCAGGGCGTCGAGCATAACGCGCACGTGGTGGCTTGTCCGCCAGTCACAGTGCAGCAGCACGACGCCGGACGGGCGGAGCGCCGGAAGCGTCGCCGCCACGCGCTCCCGCAGCCACGCGATGTACGCCCCCGTGTCGGGCCACGTGTCCTTGTACTCCGCTGTCGCCGCCCTTCCCCGCTTCTGCGCACCCGGCGGCGAGCGCTTCGCGGCTCCGGTGTTGAAGGGCGGGTCGGCGTACACAAGGTCGATCGAGGCGGGGCGCAACCCCGCCGCCAGTTCCCGCCAGTCGCCGGTGAGCACGCGGTTCACGCGGGGATCATTGCACGCCGGAGCCGCCGGGCCCGGCACCCTCGCCACACCCCTGCTCCGCCCCGTTCAGCCCTTCACCGGCGCCCGGCCCACGCTGTAGTACGTGAACCCGTGCTGCCTCATCGCGTCGCGACGATAGAGATTCCGCCCGTCGAAGATCACCGGGGACTTCATGAGCGACTTCACCCGCGCGAAGTCCGGGCTCTTGAACTCGTCCCAGTCTGTCGAGATCACCAGCGCCTCGGCGGCGTCCACCGCCTCGTACAGGTCGTTCACGACCGTGGCCGCGGCACGCACATCGCCCAGGTCCGCCCTGGCGTTCTCGCCCGCCACGGGGTCAAAGGCCACGGCCCGTGCGCCCGCCGCCACCGCCTTGCGGATCAGCGTCAGCGCCGGCGCCTCGCGGATGTCGTCGGTCCGGGGCTTGAAGGCGATGCCCCAGAAGGCGACCCTGCGACCCCGGAGCCCGCCCTCCCCAAAGTGCTTCACGAGCTTCGCGAAGAAGCGGTCCCGCTGCCTCTGGTTCACCTCGTGCACCGCCCTGGAGAGGCTGGCCTCGATGCCCGCCCTGTCGCCCATCATGATGCACGCGAGCGTGTCCTTGGGGAAGCACGACCCGCCGTAGCCCAGCCCGGGATACAGAAACTGCGAGCCGATGCGCTTGTCGGAGCACATGCCCTCGCGCACCCGCCCGATGTCGGCCCCGTACGCCTCGCACAGGTTGGCCATCTCGTTGATGAACGAGATCTTGGTCGCCAGGAAGTTGTTCGACGCGTACTTCACCATCTCGGCGCTGGCCACGTCCATGATGAACACGGGGTGCCCGTTGCGCACGAAGGGGTCGTAGAGGTCGCGGAAGATGCCCCCGACCTCCTCGTGCTCCACGCCCACCACCACGCGGTCGGGCTTGTTGAAGTCATTGACCGCGTCGCCCTCCTTCAGGAACTCCGGGTTGTCCGCCACGTGGAACGGAATTCCCGCGCCCGCGCGGGCCGCGATCCGCGACTTCACCATCATGGTCGTGCCCACCGGCACCGTGCTCTTCATCACCACGACCTTGGGCTTCTGCGAGGGGCCCAGCGTCTTGATCACGTCCGCGATGTCGTCCGCCGCCCCCTCCACATAGCGCATGTCGGTGTGCCCGCGCGGGTCGCTGGGCGTGCCCACGCACACAAAGATCATGTCCGCGTCGCGGTACGCCGCCTGCTTGTCGAGCGTGAACTTCAGCCGCCCCGCCGCGATGTTCCGCTGCAGGATCTCGGTGAGCCCGGGCTCGTAGATGGGGCACTCGCCCCGGCGGAGCTTCTCGATCTTCTTGGGGTCCACGTCCAGGCACGTCACGTCGTTGCCGGTGTTGGCGAAGCACACGCCCGTCACCAGCCCCACGTACCCGGTTCCCACCATCGTCAATCGCATCGACGAGACTCCTGTCTGACTGGCCCGCTATGCTCTCCGCCCCGTGGGCGCCATCGTAGCGCCGAGGGACGCGAGGCCCCATATCCATGTCGTCACGATCCCGCCCCGTCTTGACCGCCGCCACCGCCGACCGACGCCGTCTCTACGAAGAGGCCGTGCAGTGCCCCGAGGCGGAACTCGACTTTGTCGCCCGCTGGTTCCGGCGCCTCCGGGGCCGCCCCTGCCGCCACATCCGCGAAGACTTCTGCGGCGCCGGCCTCACCGCGTCGGAATGGGTCAAGCGCCATCCCGACAACACCTCCCTGGGCCTGGACATCGACGCCGCCGCCCTCGCCTGGGGCACACGCACGCACCTCGCGCCCCTCCCGCCGGACCAGCGCCGCCGCGTGAAGCTCCTCAACAGAAACGTCCTCCGCCCGCCCGCGGGCTCTGCGCCCCCCGACGCCGTCCTCGCCATGAACTTCTCCTGGTCCGTCTTCAAGACGCGCGACCTCCTCAAGGCCTACTTCGCCGCCGCTCATCGCACCCTCGCCAAGGACGGCATCCTCTTCATGGACATTCACGGCGGGTACGAATCCATGAAAGAACTCACCGAGCGACGCCGCTGCAAGGGCTTCACCTACGTCTGGGAACAGGCCCACTACGACCCCATCTCCTCCGACATGCGCTGCTACATCCACTTCGACTTCAAGAAAGGCCCCATGATGAAGCGAGCCTTCACATACCGCTGGCGGCTGTGGTCCATCCCCGAAGTCCGCGAACTCCTCCACGAGGCCGGCTTCGCCTCCACCACCGTCTACTGGGAAGGCGAAAACAAGCACGGCCACGGCACCGGCGAGTATCACCCCCGCACCAAGGGCGTCGCCGACGCCTCCTTCGTCTGCATGATCTCGGCCCACAAGTAGCGCTCCGGGTGGCACCACTCCGGGTGGCACCACTCCGGGTGGCACCGCTCTCCAGGGCGGTGGCCCTGGCTCCCCGTGTCACCGCTCCGGGTGGCACCGCTCTCCAGAGCGCTGGCCTTCTCCGCTCTCTGTGGTCGCGCGGGGGCCGCCACCGTCCGGCATAAACTCCCGGGGTTCATGCACGCTCTCTTCGACATCCCCGCCGACCTCGCCCCGCTCGCCGCATTCCTCGCCGAGCGCCTCCGGGTCGTCTCCCGCCGCTTCGACGACGAACTCGCGAGCGACCTTCCCCCCGTCGCCGCGCTCTGTCGTCACATCGAACGCTACAAGGGCAAGATGCTCCGTCCCTCGCTCGTGCTGCTGAGCGGGCTCGCCTCTCACCCCCGCGCCGCCGACCTCCCTCCCCAGGCCATCCTCGGCGAGCAGCACACCGACCTCGCCGCTGTCTGCGAGATGGTCCACATGGCCACGCTCGTGCACGACGACGTGCTCGACGAGGCCGAGGTCCGCCGCCGCGGCGCCACCATCAACCACCTTCAGGGCAACGAGCCCGCGGTCATCCTCGGCGACTACCTCTTCGCCTCCGCCTACCACCTCTGCGCCCGCCTCCCGAGCCCCGAGCCCGCCCGCGCCATCGCCCGGGCCAGCGCCGCCCTCTGTGCGGGCGAACTCCTCCAGCTCCACCACCGCAATAACCACTCCCTCGACGAGCCCACCTACGACCGCATCATCACGCTCAAGACCGCCGAGCTCGTCGCCGTCTCCGCCGAGCTCGGCGCCCACGCCGCCGGCGCCACGCCCGCCGCTCAGGCCGCGCTCGCCCGATACGCGCGCCTCGTCGGCGAGGCCTTCCAGATCCAGGACGACATCCTCGACCTCCTCGGCAGCGTCGACGTCGTCGGCAAGTCCACCGGCAAGGACCTCGAAAAGGGCAAGCTCACTCTCCCCCTCATCCACCACCTCGCCCACGCCCCGGCCCTCGCCGCGCTCGACACCCTCGAACTTCTCCGCGGCATCCCACGGGGCGACTTCCGCCCCGGCACCGACAGCACTCGTATTCTCGAGGCCGTCGAGGCCACCGGGTCCGTCCAATACGCCCGCAGCAGAGCCCGCGCCCGCATCGCCGAGGCCAAGGCCGCCCTTTCGGTGCTCCAACCCACCCCAGCCTGCGCCCTGCTCGCCGCCATGGCGGACGCCGTCATCGACCGTGCCTATTGAGGATTGAGCGCTCCGCAATAGTCCGCCCCTGAAAGTCCGCGAACCAGAACCCCATCAACAAGCCGGAAAGACGGTTGCGGCGGGGCCCGCTCACAGGTATACTCCCGTTCGGATTCCCGACGGGTTTCTCGCCCGTAGTTCTCCTCGTGGGTGGGGTGCATGCGTCGTTTGTCCGGCCGCTCGGCCACTCTCTCTGGAGCCGCGTTCATGACCCACCGCCGTGCATTCACGCTCATCGAGCTCCTCGTTGTCATCGCCATTATCGCGCTGCTCATCGGCATCCTTCTGCCGGCGCTGGGGAAGGCCCGCTGCGCGGGGTATGCCCTGAAGGAAGCGGCGCTCGGGCACAACATGGGCGTCGGCTATTCGGCCTACTACGCCGACAACAAGGACGCACTGCTCCCCGGTGGCTGCCATTGGGCGTGGAACCACGCGCCGGCCACGACATACGGCATCTACCCCGGCGACCCGATTGGCAAGCAGATTCTGCTGGGAAGCATCACCAAGGTTTGGACGCTTCATTTCATTGGGACAAACTACTTTCCCCTCAATGGCATCCAGCACGACAAGGGCACCATAGCGGAGTTCTCCAGGCGATCCACGCAGTCAACGGCAGAGGGACCTGGCTTTGTCGGGTACTCCGGCACTTCCCTTGTCGCTTCTTATGGGTGGCACCCCTCTTTCGGGCTGAACACCGTCTACCTCGGCGGCAACTACTCCTTCGGCGCCTTTCGCGGGCAGTCTGGTTACAACGGGTGCGACGCCAACACGCCGGGCCTTGGAAACGGGTATGGGTGCAGCATCCCCAAGGGCAATCCAACCTCCGCGGGTGGAACGTTTTACGTCCGGAGGGCGGCGGATGTCCGGCGTCCTGACAGCATGCTGACATTTGCGTCTGCCCGAGGTGGAGATGTCGCAGGGACCTTTACCGGCTATGACGCCCAGGGCGTTGCTCAGTACGCAGGAACGACATATTGGGGCTGGGGGGCTAACATGCCCGACGCGGGAAAGATTATTCCCGGATACTACAGTGTCTTCTCGCCCCAGCGGCATCCGACCGGGCGGTCCACAGCACCCGCAGCGCCCACGATCGCGGGTGGCTGGCGAATTCGGGGCGGACAGCCCGACACCAAGTGGGACCCCAAGGCGCCCCCGAGCGCCTTCGGCTGTCTCGACGCTCGCGGCTGCAACAACAAGGTCGTGACTGTCCAGTTCGACGCGAGCACGTCGTTCCAGGGTCTCGACGACCTCAACGACATGCGCAAGTGGTGCAACTACGCCACCACCGCCAACTGGACCTTCCCGACGAACCCGAGCCAGTACACCTGGCCCTGAACAAGTCCGCAACTATTCACTCAACCCCCGGTTCACGCCGGGGGTTGTGCTTTTTGCCGCGTGCCGTGGTTCGGCGGGGTGCCAGCACTCGCCGACCGCGCGTGGCGCTCGCCACCTGTCGGCGAGGTCAGTCTCGCTGGTAGTCGATTCGTCGTGGCTCGGCGAAGACGCCGAA
>Ga0154020_10002234_pt1 | contig 23494 bp, 18 predicted proteins | sample Klosneuvirus_201_FD_109709 | JGI IMG/M metagenome (GOLD analysis project Ga0154020, IMG submission 109709) | Active sludge microbial communities from wastewater, Klosterneuburg, Austria - Klosneuvirus_20160825_MG | ecosystem: Engineered > WWTP > Aerobic digester > Activated sludge | place...
AAGAGATTAGAGCATTGGATTGATGAGCAACAATCCAAGGGCAAATTATCATTCAGCCTGAATGAACTTCGGTATAAGTTTAATCAGGACAGTGACACAGCAATCAAACAGCTTTTAGAACGTCTAACGAGCAACGAAAAAATAGTTTCTGTTTTTAAAGGGTACTATATAATTATACCACCACAGTATTCATCAAAAGGAATACTGCCTCCTTCAATGTTTATTGACGGCTTAATGAATTTCCTTGAACGAAAATATTATGTGGGATTGCTCAATGCCGCAGCACTAAACGGAGCATCGCATCAACAACCGCAAGAATATTTTATAGTAACAGAATACCCTGTACTGAGGCCAACAAACAAGAAAGGAATCAAAATAAATTACATCAGTACAAAACAACTTCCACCTGAATCGCTGATTGAAAAAAAGAAAACTGAAACAGGATATATCAGCGTTTCACGTCCAATGCTAACAGCAATTGACTTGATTAATTATGAAAAAAAAATAGGTGGACTCAACAGAGCAACAGCGATAATAAATGAGTTGGATGAATCAATACGACCGAAGGATATAAATGAAGAACTCATAAATTATGCGAGCATTTCATCATTGCAACGGCTGGGCTACATACTCGAAGAGATCTTGAACAGAAATAATCTTTCGGATAAAATATTTATGCAATGTAAAAAAGCAGGAAAAATATTTTATCTAATCCCATTAAAAGCGTCAGGAAAGAAACAAAAAGAACATATAAATGAAAAATGGAAGTTAATGATTAACACAGAAATTGAGTTAGACGAATGATTCCACAAGGATATATCACTGAATGGAGTAATTATGTCCCTTGGAAAACGAATGAACAAGTAGAACAAGACCTTGTAATTTGCCGGTCATTAGTTGAAATTTTCAAGGATGAATTTCTTGCCAATAGTCTGGCTTTTAGAGGCGGAACCGCACTTCATAAATTATATCTCCAACCACAGCCGAGATATTCAGAGGATATTGATTTGGTTCAGGTCCGTGCAGAACCGATTAAAGAAACCATTCAACGTTTGCAAAAAGCGCTTTCATTTCTTGGAAAGTCAAATGTTACATCACGGAAAGATAATAACACTATATTTTACAGATTTGAAACTGAGTTTCCGCCAGTTCAGAAACTAAAACTAAAAGTTGAAACAAATTGCAGAGAACATTTCTCAATTTTAGGATGGGAGAAAAAACCTTTTGCTGTTAACTCTGAATGGTTCAAAGGTGATTGCAATTTAACTACCTATTCACTAGAAGAGCTGTTAGACACAAAACTTCGGGCATTATACCAGAGAAGGAAAGGAAGAGATTTGTTTGACTTATGGAAAGCACTCAATACTGCTAACGTCAATCCCAAGTTAGTCATCAAATGTTATAAAGAGTATATGAGTTTCTCTTTGCAAAAGGCAATTCCTACTAAGAAATAGTTTATTTTAAATCTTGAAGCAAAGAGAAATGACACCGAATTTTTAGGAGATACTGTTGCTTTGTTGCGACCGGAGGAGAAGTATAATCAGGATGAAGCTTTTGAGTTAGTATTAAATAATCTCGTAGAATTGATGTAATAAAAGTGAATGATTCTCAAAACAAATTCAACTTTTAAAAATCATTTCCTGTACAAAGAAGATGCGCTAAGAGTGCGTTTGCATCTTCCTTCGCATATTGATCCCGCCATTCCGGGATGATGCCCCTCTTCATTCCGATTGATATTAACCCCTTTATTTCAAACCTAAAGAACAACTTTTTATGCAAAGGATCTCCAAATAAATGGTGTTTCACATCATTTTTATCAGGTTTATCTGACAATTAAACCATAAATAATTTTTTTTTAAGTTTAGAAAGCTGGAGCGAGGCAAAAAGTTTCTCTGAACAGGTCTTTCTCCTTTGCATTAATCAAAATTAGCCACTTTATCAGCGTTTTCAGCATAGTTGTTTATCTTGTTTAACATTCGTACCTTAGATGCGCAATTAGCACAGCTGTATACACCAAAGCCGGCTGTAATTATTTTAAAATGAGGGTTTGGTGGTCGCAGACTATTATAGGAAAGTGGCAAATAATTTTGTATAATTTAGTTAATAAAAATAATTTTAACTTATGATGTCATTAAATACAGATAAAAATACACCCGTTTTTGAATTGTTCAAATTTGCTATCATCTTCATTTCATTAACATTGTATCCTTTTACATATTCATTTGGTCAATGGCAGCCATTGAATGGTCCGTATACAGGGGGGCAAGTAAATCAAATTGATTCCAGGGACTCTACCATTTTTGCTTGTACTAATTCCGGGTTGTATCATAGTATTCAGGGAAGTTCAACATGGTCGCGTATAACTAATGGATTGCCAGACAAGCCTTTTCTTGATATCGAGTTTTTAGGACCACATATTTTTGCTGCAACTTCTGGCAATAAAATATTAAGATCCAGTGATAATGGATTGACATGGATCAATTCTTCAGTAGGTATTACAGATACAATAGTGCGAACAATTAAAGCCATTGATACAATTCTATTTGCTGGAACCAGTACACAAGGCTTATTTGTTTCATACGATTACGGTGTAAACTGGTCGCATGTCAGTGGGGTTGCCGGAACATTTGTTTCAGAAATCGAAACCCATGGTACAGTTTTGTATGTGGCAGTTTCAGGATATGGTGTTTATGTTTCTTTTGACAAAGGTACTACCTGGACCCTGCCATCAACCAGTCTAAACTCATATGCCTTTGAATCGATGGCTGTTGATTCAGCAAGGGTTTTACTTACCAGCAATGGAGACAATGCATGTATTTCATTTGATACATGTAAGACATGGACTAACTTATTTGTTTCATCTTATGCAAGGGCCGCCTTCATTCATGGCGATGATCTTTACCTTTCAACATTTGGCGGGCCTGTTGAAAAATCCACAGATAATGGACTTACCTGGTCAACTATACCACTCGGCAATACAGAAAATGTTTCAATCTATGATTTTCATTATAAAGACTCAATATTTTATGCAGGCACAAGTATGGGTGGGGTTTACTCTTCAAGTGACTCAGGTGCAACATGGGCTGGCGATAATTTTGGAATGAAAGGATATATCTCTGCAATTTCCGTATTGGATAGCAATATATTTGCCGGAACTTTAGGAGATGGCCTTTATCGATCTTCTGATTTTGGTAATTCATGGGTTAAATGTGATATCGGACTTACTGCAACTTATATACGTGCTGTCACAAATCTATTTGGATACATATATGTATCAACAACAGCGGGTTTCTTCATTTCAGGTGACTTAGGAATTTCATGGAATCTTATTCCGGGAAATTATGGAGGAGGAGTTCTGGAAGTAGTTGGAACAAGAATCTATTCCGGCCGAAACATTTATCCCTTTGTTCATTATTCTGATAATGCCGGATTAACATGGAATTCAACCAATGTAAATACACAATGGGGATGCCTTAGCATAGCAGGATTCCAGAACTATTTACTTGCCGGCAGCATTAATTCACCCTATGCCTACTTTTCGAATAATAACGGATCAAGCTGGACACCAATTTCTCCTTTTCAAATTACATCATCAATAAAAGCTGGCGCTTTTACTTCAAATTATGTTGTTGCAGGCGGCTCTACTATTTGGCGGTCCAACCTTACATCAAACAACTGGAGTCAATCATCATCAGGATGGCCCCTTAACACGTGGGTTGAATGCATGCATTCTAAAGGAGGTTCTAACCTGCTTGCCGGAGGTTGGAATGGTATATTCCATAGTTCTGATCAAGGAGCTACATGGATTAATTTTAGTGACGGATTGGATTATAAACGTGTTTTGGACATTGACGAAAATTCCGGCATGCTTTACATAGCTACTTCAAATGGCGTTTGGTCCAGACCGGTGATTACCAATTTGGATAATGATCCTGAATCGGAAAATGCCCAATCCCTAAACGTGTTTCCAAATCCATCAAATTCTGCCATTCAAGTTCATTGGACTTCAAATTCATCATTCAAAACGCTTTATATTTTCAATGAAATGGGACAAAAAGTATATGAGTGTGACATTAAATTTTTAAATCACATTACAGTGGATACTCAGCGATTTGCCCCCGGTATGTATTTTATAAGAATTGTAGGTGATGCAAATTCTATTTATAAAAAGTTAATAATTGATTAAATGCTGCATAATTAACTCCTGCAGTGAACATCTGTGTCCCGTTACTAGTCTGGTTAGTCGGGTGAATACAACCATCTCAAAAAACAGTTTAATAAATTGATATATAATACATTAAACAAAAGGCAAACGTGGGCAAAAAGCAGGTAATTCTTTCTCAATTCTGTAATTTTAAGAAATTGATTCGGACAAATTTTACCTTTGTAAATAAAGGTAACGCTATACAAAACAGCGAGGATACGCATTTTAGAATCGGCTCAGAATGAATAATTTTAGCGGGAAAATGGAAGTTATGGGCAATGTCATGAATCGTATTTTAGTTATTTTAATGTTCTCTTTTGCCTCATGTTTTAATTCTCCTAGAGTTGAGCAAATTGATAATATTGATGATACAATTCAGAATAATAATATTCACGAAGACAAAAAAATAATAGTACAATCAGATACGCAAATTACCACCCGATTTATACAACTTGCTCATTTACTAGACAACAAAGGGTATACTTATGATACTGCCCGATTCACAAAAACTTATGGACGCGCGTATCATGGAAAACAGTTTGAACTGGATGGATATTGCTTTTATAAAATACCCTTTAATAAAACTATTATATTTGGACATATAATGAGGTGTGATACAAACACGTCAGAACATATTAAAGAATGGTGTAACGATTGGAAATTGAATATGGAAAGTTTTAATAGCACACAAAGCATAACACAATATTTTTATATAGATAAAAATTATAAGGATCCAAATTTTCATGGAGAGAAGTATTTTGCCGATGGTATTGTAGAAGAATGGAAATTTCCAGATAGTAAATCTGCAAGATTGGCTGCTAAAGAATTAGGCGAAAAAGAAGAAATGGTGTTTGTGTTATGCACAGGATTCATTTGTTATATTGAAAACTATATGTATGTTTTTCATTCCAGAGCAATAAATTTTATGTATTCAATCAAACCTGTATTTAAAGACTTCACTAATAAAACTAATGCAATTCAAACAAATCTTAAACTAATCGGAGATTGACCAATGACACTGCCCATAATACGTGGTAGCCGCAAGGCCTGCATCATTAGTTTTTATTTATATCTGAGGTATTCCGCCCTGCGGCTACCACGAAACCGTTAGCAGTAATTTTATGATACAGAAACTGACAATATTAATAGGACTTTTAAGCACAATTCTTTTGACAAGTTTTGTGCACGACCCTGACTTTCCTGCTTTACCTAAAATCAAGACAATAACAGAATGGAAAGAATGGGCAGACACTTCAAAGTTTCACGAAAGCAAAAAATGGTTGAAATCTAGCAGGGAATATTACCCTAATGGACAACTACGACAAACGCTTTATGTAGAATATAAAGGTGACACGACTGACTTACGTGTTTATAAACTGAATAAAGACTCAACAGTTAAAAAGGAAGTTTGGTATAATAAGTTTTTAAAAAAATGGATGGATGGAGACACCTATTATTATAACAAAGGAGAAAAACAACCTTATATGACAAACGACCAAAATAACTATAAGTGCTATTACACATATGACAACGAAAGACAGCTAATCGGCAAGTTATTGAAGGATGACAAGAAGGAGAGTTTTGCGGAATATGAATATAACTATGACTCTACAGGAATAATGGTTCAACAAATTGAATTCGGCTTCTTTGACGGACAACGTGAAGAAAAAAGAGTTTATGTTTATGAATATGAAAAAAATAATGCTGGACAAGTAATCAAAAAAGAAGTTTTTTTTGTTCCCCATCACACACAAGAAAGTGTTACAAAGACAGACAAGCAAGGCAATCAGCGAACAACCTATTATGGTTTTACAGCAAAGACAAAAACAGTTACAGAAACAATTTATTACAATGACAAAGGTGAACAAACGAAAAAAATAGAATACGACAGAGAAAATAGGCCGTCAATCATCTGGACTTATGACTATGAATATTTCAAATAGACAAGAAAAAACTCGTACTAACAAGGGTTTTGCGTCTGGCTGGGTGAAGTGCATCCCGATAGCTATCGGGATTGTACTTCTTATCAAGTTCAGATCTGGGAGACAGTTTAGTGCTTCGATCCCGATCTATAACGACAGTGCAAACCACTAACGACAGTGCTAAAAACAAACAGATAAACTACAATGGGACTATTTGACATCTTTAAAAAGAAACCCGCCCAAACGGCAAGCAACGATTTGACTTTAGAAACACTTGTGCAAAAGGCAGCGACAGAACCTGCGTTTAGAGCTGAGTTTTACAAACGACTTCTTTCTGACGAGTTAGTAGTGATTACAGAAAAATCGGGCTTACCCGAAGGCAACCACACTTTAGAGCACGACACAAAAGTCAATATTGTATCTTTTGCTGACGGAAAAATTCCTGTATTCACTTCGACAGAGAGAATTTTCGACAAAGGTGTAGTTAAAGAACAAGTTGAGTTTATGCAGATGAAGGGCGAAAACCTTTTTCGTTTAGCAAAGGGTGCGACATTTCTTCTCAACCCATATTCTGACTACGGAAAAGAGTTGTTATCTGACGAGGTTGAAAAAATGTTAAGTGGTAATATTTTGAACGTCAATGCCAAGACAATTACAATTCAGAAAGAAACGAAAGTGCAAATCGGACAACCAACAAAATATCCGACTGACATTATAAACTCATTGAAAGTTTTGTTTGCTGACAAACCAAATATCAAAGCAGCTTACCTTGGGTGGATTTACAATCCTGACAGCGGTGAGCCGCCTCACTACATTTTCGGACTTGACGCTGACGGGGACATCCAATCAGTAACGCAAGAAGCAGGTTTTACTGCACAACAGTTTTTAGGCGAAGATGAGCTTGTTGACTTTATATTGGTTGACAACAAACCTGGAGTGAGTAGTTATTTCTTAAAAAGTGTTGAACCTTTTTACAAACGATAGTGCAAAATGGAAACGACACAGGTTTGCAATAACAGGGTTTCGTGCTCCACAAACATCTCGATAGCTATTGGGATTATGGTAGCCGAAAGTTTTTTACACTGCTTAAACATTTTGCTAAATATCACGCCCAACGGAAATTTGCAAAACGTTAGTGGTAATTCAAAAAATCATTCTAAAATGAGTGTTAAATTAAAAACTTCCTTTTCACTTATAAAAATACTGACATTAGTTTTTGTTACTGGAATGGCAACAAATGCAAATGGACAATGGAATTATTATTGCGGCTTCAATTGGCCTACTCCACCTCCGGGAACCAGCACCTCATTTGCAGATGCTGAATTTAACAGCAAGGATTCTGGTATATTCATCTATAACATTACTTATTCACCAAGCACAGGAACTTTTGGTAATATTCGTTTAACTAATAACGCTGGATTGAATTGGATGTCAGTAGGTACCATAGGTGGTGGTGTTTACTCCACTTATGGGATTTATAAACTTCCAATTTACAACTCATATTATGTTTTTTTTAATGACAATTTTTCGGTTAGAATGATAGCTTCATTTGATGGTGGCAATACATGGCCAGTAGGTGATATGTTAAACGGCGGTTTTGGGGGATTTTTTGCATGTGATACATCTAAATATTATACGCTGTCATCAATTCCTCCAAATTTTAATTTAATTAAATACGATCACGGTGTGAAATACGAACAATTTGCAATTTTTACAAATTATATCCCTTCTCTGCCCTTTTTTCCTGATACAGCTGTTGGCTTTATAGTTGCAAAAGATGTCAATGCCCCTGGTTATAAATACAATAATATTCTAAAATCATCAGATGGCGGCAGTAATTGGACAAATGTGTTTGTTGATACATCTTTAAATATTCGAAACATGTATTTCATTGACACAATTTCGGGATTCACATGTGGGGACAATGGAATGATTCTAAAAACCATTGACGGTGGCAGCAATTGGCAGTACCTTAATACTGGCATAGCCACTCGTTTAAATGCTATTTTTTTTAAGTCCGGGCAAGTTGGTTTTGCGGCCGGGGATTCGGGTGTTATAATTCGGACTACAAATGGAGGAAGTACTTGGAACATTGATTCAACTGGTACTACTAATAACTTCACTAAAATTTATGCTGTAAATGACTCCATAGTGCTTGCCATGACTAAATCTTGGTCTTTTCTAAATCCAAGCAGGATGTATTCGGTGAATTTGAATTCTATAACAGCAGATTGGGAGTTAGTGAACGACCCATTGGAGTATATATCAATATTTCCAAACCCCGCATCAGATCAAATTACAGTCAATGTCCACGGGTTGCCTTTGAATTCGTTTGCTGATATTAGTATTTTAAACAATGTCTTGAAAACTGTACATTCAGAAATTTCAGAAGGACCAATCATTAACAAATTTATAGATATTCATCATTTATCTAATGGATTTTATCATTTGATAATTAGAACAGAAGAAAAAATATACCATCAGAACTTTATCATAAGTCGTCGATAAAATCAGAAAAACAAATCATCATTTTAATGAACTACCACTAACAGACAGTTGGACGCCAGGGCTGGCTGAATTTATTAATATTTTTATTTTTGGTAGCCAGCGCCAAGCGCCAAACCGCTGAGATCAAAATGTAATTAATTGGTATATAACATATTAAGCAAATAAGCAAACGAGTGAAAAAAGTAGGTAATTCCTTCTCAATACTGTACTTTTAATGAATTGATTCGGTCAAATTTTACCTTTGTAAATAAAGGTAACGATATACAAAACAGCGAGGAAATGCATTTTAGACTCGGCTCATAATGAATAATTTTAGCGGGAAAATGGGAGTTAGCACTCTTTGCTGCGGATGATTTCTCGGCATACAAAAACATTTCGATTGACAAAAAATTATGCGGACGACAATAATAGCATTTGCGACAACAGTAGTGCTTTTCACAAATTGTTCCGGTGACGACAAAAGTAGAAAAAACCTTAAACGGACATACAAAGTTTGTGATGACCTTTACGCAGAAGTGTTTTGTGCGTTTGGACAAGGTGCGTTTGGTGGTAGCCGAGACGCCGAATGGATAACTGACTCCATAAATTTTAGACTTTTCCTTGGTTCGTTTGACGAAATTGAAGGTGGGTTTAGTTATAAATGTAACGGCGATACTATTTATGTTATGCAACGCCCCGATGCGATTGCAGGTAATCCAAAAGACACTTCGGTGACAACAATTTATAAAATTAGTGACTTAAAGAAAAAACAAAATCTCAACGACTAATTATATGCGGACACATGCGCTGTGTGTAACTGTGGGGTGGCAACAAGTGCTAACGCCGGCTTGCAAAAATGGCAGTTCGAAATTATTTGAACAGAATTGCCTTTTAGTTATATTTGTGGTGGGTTGACTCGAAAATGCAAGTAAAACCGACAATCTTCGAAGAAACTTTCACAATATAAGACTGTTTTCCTTATGCTGAAAAATATACTACTATTAACATTTCTAATAATTACCATCAATGCGGCTTCACAAAATAGCGTTACCAATGACAGTGATAAACACGCTCCTATTGATACAATATGGGGAAGAGAAGTTAAAGACACTTACAGGTGGATGGAAGATATCCGCTCTCCTGAAACTTTAAATTGGCTCAAGACTCAAGATACGCTTAGAGATAATTACAAAGGAGAGAAATTGAAATCTCTAACAGAACACCTCAAGCACTATTCTACCATATATGGTAAACCTATATTTAAAGAAGGTGAGTATTTTTTTTCTTTTCACCATAATATCGGTGCCACGCCTTCACTTTATTACAATAAACAAGGTTTTTTTTCTCATGATCGGTTTTTATTTGATCCTAACCGTCTGGATAATTCGGCTGTGATTAGCATTGACGAAATAAAATTATCTTCTGATAATAAAATACTTGCCATGCTTTTATCAAAAGACGGAAGCGATTGGAAAACAGCAAGACTGCTTGACATGGAAACAAAAGAACTTTTAAATGATACTGTAGATTTTATAAAGTACAGTCATATTTATTGGTATAATAACGGATTTTTTTATTCAAAATTTGATGTTCACAATACTTGGGAATCTTTTTCAAGCATTATAAAGGGAGAGGCTTTGTATTATCATCGAGTAGGTACAAATCAAAATAATGATCTTTTAGTTTATAAACCCACCAATGAATATGACGGCTTTTCTTTTTTGGTAACGCCTGAAAATAAATATTTAATAATAGAGAGGACAGGTAGTGTCTATACAAGACTATCAATTTCTCTTTTGAACGATAGCCTTATTTTTGAAAATAAAGATTTCATTATTACAAATAATAAAAACATATACTATGATGTTTTAGGTGAACTGAATGGTAAACTTTTAATAAGATCAAACATATATGCACCGAATGGGGCTATATACCAATTCAACATTAATGCAATTAATCAGGGAGAAATTTTTCTTCCTGAGGGTTCGCAACAACTGGAATCATCGGTAATTATAGATAATAAGATCTTATGTACGTTAAGCAGTGGAAAAAAGTCATTTGCACTTGTGGTCGATTCAACAGGAAAACTGCTTTACCGCTGGTTTATTCCGGATGGAAATAAATTTACTCATATTTCCGGTTCGATAGATGATCCTCTTGCTATATATTACTTCAATTCATTTTTCAGCCCTTCTTCCGTCTTTAGAATTAATCTTGAAACATTTGAAAATATTCCAGTTGACACAACATACATCAATTTTAGCAACGAAAATATAACAACAGAAAAGGTTTTTTACTATTCTAAAGACAGTACGGTTATTCCAATGTATCTGACATATAAAAAAGGAATAAAAATGGATGGAAATAATCCGGTGTTATTATACGGATATGGTGGTTTTGGAAAAAGCATGGAGCCTTTTTTTAATCCTGCCAATATTATTTTGTTTAATAACGGTGGTATTCTTGCAACACCTTGCCTGCGTGGAGGAGGGGAATTTCCGGGATGGCATGGAAAAGGAATGCGTTTTAACAAACAAAATACATTTGATGACTTTATTGCTGCAGCGGAATATTTAATTAATGAAAAATATACTAATCCATCTAAACTTGCTGCGATGGGCGGTTCTCACGGTGGGCTTGTAGTCGGAGCATGTATGGTTCAACGACCAGACTTGTTTAAAGTTGTGGTTGCCATTGCAGGAGTTTTTGATATGATGCGTTATCATTTATATAATGTGGGTTATGGCTATACAAATGAAATTGGGAATATAACAGATTCATTAGATTTCGAAAATTTAATTAAATACTCTCCTGTTCAGAATGTAAAAAATGGTGTTGATTACCCAGCCACATTATTGGTTGCAGGTTATAATGATGATCGGGTTAATCCTTTTCATTCTTTCAAATTTTTAGCAGAACTTCAGGAAAAAGGATCTCGAAATAATCCTTATGTGTTATATTATAACATACGGGGAGGACATTCCGGAAATACTATATTTGAAGAACGTTTAAATGAAAATGCATACATTTATTCTTTCATCTTTAAATATCTGGGTATGGAAAAGAAAATACGATAATGTGCTATTATTTAAATCTTAACTCGGCTTACAGTTATTTACCTGACAAACAAATACATAGTGGGCAATTAATTTGGCAGATGGTACAAATCGCCAACTTGGCCATGTCCCAAAAAATGTTAGAAGTCAGGCTATGCATTTTTTCTTAATGACACAAAAGCTACTATTACAATTTATGAAAATGAAATCAAGTTATAAAGCAGAATTAGATATATTAGTTCAAAAGAAGAAGATGGAAATACCAACTACTTTTTCTGAAGAAGCAGTTAAAACAATTTTCTCAACACTTGAATATACCCCGCAGTACTTAACAGCCATTGCAAAACAGTTTGACGACAAAAGTTCATTACAACCAATCATAGAAGACAAGCGCTCATTCCGAGAAACCCTGGTTCATTTTCTCAATTTTGAAGGTCTTAACTATAATACTATTTATCCAACATTTCTTATAAGCAAGCCACAAATTTATCCTATTCACGCAGAGAAGGATTTCAACAGATTGAACTTATTTGGAGACTTTCAATTAGAAGATCTTTTGACAGCATTCTGTTATGAAAGAAAAAAGTATTTGAACTTTTTGAAAGCTTTAAAGAAGAATGATTGGAACAAGCAAATGATAGAATCAGGAAAAGCAAGAGAAGAAACTATTTATTTAATGTCACGCAAAACCTCACTTCACGATTTTACTCATATTCAAATTCTTAAATTCCAAACCAATTTTATGTTCAAATAACAATAAACAAATGATTATAGCACGAACTGTACATATCGGTTTGGCAATATGGCGGATTAAGTGCTTCTATGAAACATTTGTACAGGTTCAACTGCAATAATTCCATTGAAGTTTTGTGCTAAAATCCGCCACATCGCCAAGCGCAAGCCGTTATCGAATATACTTACACTTAAAACAAACAACCGTGTTCACTATCCCAGTTTCGATTATAATTAGCAATATGAGAATAATTGGAATTACAATTCTGCTATTATTTATGGGAATTTATTCTCAGGCTCAACAAACAAATTTCAATAACGACTTCAATCGGGATGAAAATAGGACTTTGGGATTGCACACCTCTTCTAAATTTTTGGGAAACACTAACTCAACTTGTAATGGACAAAATACTTTTTGGGGAATGGAACAAGGCTTAGCGTATGCGAAAGAATTCGAATTAACCGGCAACACGATTTCATATACAGGAAATTTAATTCCAATGTGCTCAGGTTGCGGAGCCCTTGCAATTTGCAATAATCTTAATGGAGGCTCACCTTCCCCTACTTTTTATACAGGAGTCAGCCCTCATTCTTATTATTGGGATGGCAATTCTACCTGGATACAAAACAATGCTACCACTTTCTCAGGGTGTCATTGTAATGCAGGAGGAAATGATAGCAATCTGTATTTTCATGATCAAAATTACCCTAGTTCAATAACTAAATATGATGGCACGACTTATACAACTATTTTTTCAATAAATAAATATGCGGGAATCGCTGATATTGCAGTTGACATTTTTGGAAATATTTATTTTGTTTCCCAAGCAGGTAATTATTCTGACTCTCTTTATATAATTTCTCCAAATGGTCAAATATTGAATCAATATTCATTAATTTTTGATTGGCATAATGCGTATGGTTGCTTTTTGCTTAATAATACTTTTTACATTGGCTTGGGTCCAACAAATCCTGTTAATCCAAATGTACTTCTTCCAGTTACAATTTCAAACGCAAGTGCAGTAATTGGCACACCTATTCCAATGCCACCGGGCATTATTCTAAATGGCGATCTTGCTAGTTGCTTTCCTGGATCATTGACTGGAATTATCACCGTGAATGATAAAATAGAATTTGAAATTTATCCAAATCCGGCGAAATCAAATTTCATTATTTCCTTAAATGAAAGAATTACTAAGGGTTGGATTGAAATATTGAACATATTTGGAGAAAGCATTTATACTAGGGCTATTGTTGGAGAATCAAAAATGGAAATTACAAATGAAAAAATTTCACAAGGTGTTTATTTTGTGAAAGTGTATACAGAAGAGAAAAATTACTGCAAAAAATTAATTATTGAGTAAATTGAACAGCACTATTTCAAACAAGTAGTAGCACATCCGATACACGCAGTTGCCAAATGAGCCGGCTTGATCTGTTTATTTTTTATATTTGGTGACCAGCCCCTGCGGCAGCCGTGGAGCGTTACCAGTAAGTTTAAAGATATCATGACGATTTCGAAAAAAAAGCTGACAATTTTAGTAAATTTAATACTGGCAACAGTTAGTATTCTTATTTCCTTTTGGACAGGTTTGCTTTTTTTCGTTCCATTACTTTTTGCTCTTGGACTTCCGCTTGTCAATATTGACGGACCATTAAAGAAAAAGGTCGGTTTGACCTTTGTAATTGTTTTAACGACGACTGCAATATTCTTAATGACAGTTCTGACAGCAATAAGTTTTGACTTTGACAAATATATTTTCCCAGGACTTCTTTCTGGATTTGCCGGAGCTTTAATTTTAGGAATTAACGGACTCCTGATTGACAATGTAAAATTAAATCCTAAAACTTTACTGTCGACCTTTATTATCGCAGGACTCTCTTTACCGGTTTGGATATTTTTAACTGAACAAATCTTTCCGGACAGCATCGTAAAGCTAGAACTAGTTCGACAATTTGGAATGTTCCATTTTTGGATGGTATTGATGACCCTGGGCTTTTCCTTTAGCATAGACGAAAAACCTACTGGTAACAATTCCTAAGTTGGATTTTTTTGTCGTTTATCATAAAATGTGTTTCTTAAATTAAATTATCATAATGTACAAAATTGAGAGCTGACTTGGTTTTTTAATTGAGCTATGCAATTAATACGCATCTTTTAATCTCTGATTTGCGTCTGCTATAACAAAACCATTGAAATATGAAAAATTTGCTTACTCCGATATTGGTTTTAATCAGTTGCGCAATAAATGCACAAGGATGGACACAAAAAGCAGATTTTGCCGGATCACCTGCATGGGGAGCGGTTAGTTTTTCAATAGGCAACAAGGGCTACATGGGAACCGGCGAAACAAGCTCCGGTTTTTCTAATGAATTCTGGGAATATGATCCTCTAACTGATACATGGGCCCAAAAAGCAGATTTTGGAGGAGGATGGGTCGCTGGAGCTGTTGGTTTTGCAATAGGAAATAAGGGATATATTGGTACAGGTCAATATTCGGTTACATTAGCTGATTTTTGGGAGTATGATCCGGTTTCAAATACATGGACTCAAAAAGCAGATTTTGGAGGAGGCCCTAAGAATTATGCAGTTGGTTTTGCAATCGGAAATAAAGGTTATGTAGGTACGGGAAATTATGGTGTAGGTTCAATAGATTTTTGGGAATACGACCCGCAAACTGATACATGGACACAAAAAGCAGATTTTAGCGGTGCCGCACGATTATTGGCAACAGGATTTTCTATCGGTAATAAAGGATATTTAGGCGCGGGAATTAATGGGACAGGAGATACCTGTTATAATGATTTCTGGGAATATGATCCAGCGATAGATACATGGACCCAAAAATCGGATTTCTTTGCAGGCATGGCATCAGACAAACCGGTAGGTTTTTCAATTGGAAATAAAGGATATATTGGAACTGGAATCCCTGTTTGTTTTACCTGGTCCGGAGAACCCAATTTCGCAAAGTATGATCCCATATCAGATACCTGGCAGTTCATTTCCGATCCTTTTGGGGTATGGCTTAATGGATTGACAGCTTTTACAATTGGTAATAAAGCATATATCGGCAACGGTGTATGGTATGGTAATTTATCTCAAAATTTTTGGGAATTTGAACCCGATTGCTATGCGGGATTTTCGTTAAATCCTGATACTATACCCCATACTTACATTGCCGTGAATTATTCTTCAGGAACACCTCCATTAACTTATCTGTGGAGTTGGGGGGATGGAAGTTTTTCCACTGGGGCATCACCATCACATACCTACAGTGCTGCAGGAAATTATAATATTTGCCTGAATATAACGGACAACACAGGTTGTATGGATAGTTTTTGTTATTCATCATACCTCTCCAGAATGGATATGAATGCAACAATAGTTACAGTTAATGTTATAAACTCAGTAACAGGGCTGAATCATGAGAATACTAATAATGATAATATTACACTATGTCCAAATCCTGTTTCAAATCAACTAATCGTTGAAATAAACAGCTTAGAGCCGGCAGAAATAATTATTCATGATATGACATCAAGAAAACACTTTCAGAAATCATTTATAAGCTCCATTTCAATAAACACTGAACTATTTTCAAAAGGAATTTATCTTTACGAAGTGAGAAATAAAACCGGAGTGATTAAGAAAGGTAAAGTTGTGAAAGATTGAAGCGGAGCAACATCGCGGCAAAGAAAACCATCTTCTAGCATAACAATTGAAAGAACACAGGCTGACGTGGGTATATAAACTTCTGTAGTTTTTATTTACATTTGTGGTTCGGGACAGCATCTGATAGCTAGTTGAGGGCAAATAATACTCCCGACTGCGCAAGCCCAAAAAACGTTTGTTGAAAGTTCCGGGCAGCTTACAAATTTAAAATTGTATCCGTTATAATTAACGATAAAATTAAAAATATTTCATGACTACAGAAATCAAAGCTAATTTAACACGAGAGGACTACGCTTCTTTTAATACCCATTTATTTATTAAAAAGAACCTGAAAAAATATATCGCATTAAGTATAGGTATTTCTCTGGCGTTACCTTTCTTTTTTACCAGTAAATCTACTCCAGAACTTTTTGATTTTATTCTCAGCTTCATTGTTTACAACCTTTTCTTTTGGTTATTAATGTATAACAGGCTTAGGAAAACTAAAAATATTCCTATGGAGGGAGGACCCACTTTAGGGGAAAGAAAATACATTCTAAGTGATAGTGAATTCATCTGTGAGAACGAATTGGTTTCTTCTAAAATAAAGTGGGATGGAATTAAAAGTGTGGATATTACAAAGAAAGCTATATACTTGTTCGTGGATACAAATCAGGCATATATTGTGCCCAAACGAACATTTCCTGACCAGTTATCGGAAAATGAATTTATGGAATTGATTAATCAAAAAATAAAAAAGATTAAGTGAGTAATTCTAAAAAACATTTTCGACTGCTTTGAAAAGGTATTGTTTGCTGCTTGTATTGATGAGATGATTCCGGAGTGAGTTCAGATTAATTTACTTCATTTACAATTTTTTGGAGGGTATGAACATTTTAAGAGGCAAAATTTGGTGGAAATCCTTCTTTTTCATAACTTTGACCAACGAGGCGAACCATAAAAAATATTGAAAATAGCGATATATTCGAATTTTAACATGCTATTAACTTCGGTGAATGGTAATATAAATTTAAAATTGAGTTATTTCACGAACTGATGATACAGTGCATTTAGGATCATTAATAATTTAAAATCAGAGACCAAGTGATAAAAAGACTTCTTTTCGCACTAATTTTTGTGCTTGGATACCAAGCTTCAATAGCACAAAATAATTTTGAATGTCATTGTTCCGAGATAGGAATTGATTCCCTTTGGGCAAATGAGAATGCTATAAATTGTTTTAAAATTCCCGTCAATCTGATTTACAATGATGCTAGAAAAGGAAGAAAAATAATTGCCGTAATGAGGGCGAAAAGTACCGAAAATTCTAAATTTAAACCTTTACTTTATCTTCACGGTGGTCCCGGCATAGCAACTCTTGAGAATGCCCAACGCTATCTTGATAATAAGAATTGGAAGCAATTGAGAAAAAATCACGACATTGTTATGATGGATTACAGCGGAACAGGGTATTCAGAACCATTTCTGTGCGAAAGTATTTTAGATTCTATAAGTAAGATTGAAAAATCGAGCCTATCAAAAATGGAGAAAAAGGAAAAAACAATCATTCTCACAATGGATTGTCGGGATTCACTCAAGCATAATAATATTGATATAAACACCTTTACTTCGTTCCAAATGGCAGCTGACGCAGATGCTGTCAGAAAAACGTTAAATATCGATAAATGGCAAGTTTATGGGGTTTCCTACGGAACATTGGTTGCTCTATTGACTGCCCGCCACTTCCCTGAAAATATTGAAAGCATTGTTTTAGATTCACCTTTTCCACCAAATGCTCCCTATTTTGACTATGTATCAACAATGAATGAAACCTTGCAGCACATGCAAAACAGAATTTCATCAGACCCAAAAACAGCGAGCCAATTCCAAAACATCATTTCAGATTTCACTAAAACATCAGAAAGGCTTAACAAACGACCGGTTAAAATTCACGGCAACGATTTTACTGGAGAAGATTTTGCATGGGCAATGCTAATGACTTTTTACCAAACAAAAACGGTAAAACTTATACCTCTTGCGCTAAGTGAATTTGCGGCAGGCAATGATACCTTACTTCGAAAATGGCTTGACGGATTGCATTCAGAAAATCAATATGGTAAACCCAATGAATTTCACAACAAAGCTATTACCTGCTTTGAGTGCAAACCAAGGAATTATGATGAAACTCCTCAAGCGTTGGAAAGAAAATTCCCTCATCTTAAATCGTTATCAATGAAAGACTTTATGGAAATATGCAATGTTTTTAGACCTGAACATCCCGATGCATCATTTTATGATCCTATTGAGAGTGATATTCCTATTTTGGTACTGTCAGGAGAATTTGACCCCGGAACACCAACATCCTTCGGGTATGCAACAATGAAAAAACTATCAAAAGCAACTTTTGTAATTGTACCCAACGCATCACACGCGGCAATGCACTACAATGAATGCACCGCAATGCTTGCGGAGAAATTTCTTGAAAATTCCAATACACCGATCAACACCAACTGCATAAACGAAATAGAAAAAATCAAATTTGTAACTTCCGATTTAAACGGTGAATTGGATAAGATATTAATGAAGGAATAGCGTTTGGCTTTTTGCACCATGATTATGCTGGGAGCACACAGCATGTTGAAACATGGCTAGTGTTTTGATATGGTTAATTTGTTTGTGACTTTGTTTGGAGCGAAAAAGTGAAATATGTAACTTTCGTTTTCAAACGTGCCCCGCTACAACGCACGGAAAATTAGCTGTTAATAATCAAGACACAAATAAACATGGATAAAATATTGATACTAGGCGGAACTAATTTTATTGGAAGAAATTTGGTTGACTGCATATTGAAATTTGATAATTATGACATTACACTTTTTAACCGCGGACAAACTAATCCGGAAATATATTTGGAGATTAATAAAATATGCGGCGATAGAAACACATCGGATATAAATCAGATTTCTAATAAGAAATGGGATTACATCATTGATTTATCTTGTTATTTCCCTGATTCCCTTGACAATATTTTAAAAATGATCAAGAATCCCCCAAAAAGATACATTTTTATTTCAACCTGTTCCGTTTATGACAATAACATTTGCCAATCGATACTAAAAGATGAAAATTCAGCTACTCTAAATTGTAATGCTGCAGAAAGAATTGATTCTTCAGCAGCAACATATGGTAACAGAAAAGCTGAATGTGAAAGAATTTTAAAGCAAAGTGGATTGAGATATAGTATCCTTCGACCTTCATTGGTTTATGGACCATATGATTCAACCGATAGATTATATTATTGGCTTTACCAGATAAAAAAAGGGAATAAACTATTGATACCAAATCAAGGTAAAAGTAAATTTTCTGTAACCTATGTGAAGGATTTAGTTCAAGTAATACTAAATTTGTTAAATACAAATACTGAATCAAATATTTATAACGTAACAACTTATCCGCAGTTATCGATTTCGGAGTTAGTGAATACGGCATCCCAAATATTAGGCAAAATAGCAACCTTACAATATGCTGATCCAATATTTCTACGTGAACATAACATCTCTCAGTGGACAGATTTGCCATTATGGCTTGATTGTGATTATTTCACTTTTGATAACAAAAAGCTATTGAATGAATTGAAAATGCATATGACTGAATTTAGTTATACGGTTTCATCAACAATAGCATATTACGAATCTTTGTTTTGGCAGGAACCCAAATACGGAATGAATGAACATTTGAAAAATGAATTAATTGATAAATTAATGAAGATCAAAAACACGTAATCGAGCATGCGGCCCTTCTGTAAACCGGAAGGGGGCGCCTCTCACTTTTCCCGTTGAATTGAAATGAAGGGTATTGCCCATCGGACCGCTACGGAAATCTATCAACAGACCACAGTGATTTAAATATTGTCGCTTCCCGATTTATAAGGGACTATTTATCAAGACCTTACAATCGGGCAAGTACCCTCAGAAATTTAACCATCCAATAGCTAAAAATGTTACCAGCAACTAAATATGCTTCATTTTCGGAAAACAAGGATGCATAAAAAATGGAAAATAAGGATGCATGATTTTGTCAAAAGTAAATTATTTATTCCGGGTTTTCAAAAATTGTTTTCCGGTGTTCCATCCTGTAGCTTTTTCCTTGTAATTTTATAATTTCACATTTAAACAGGATCCTGTCAAGTAGCGCAGTTGTTAATACTTCATCATTAAGGGTTTCCGACCATTGTTTTGGAGATTTATTAGTAGTGATAACCAGCGATGTTTTGTCGTGTAGTTCATTGATTAGATTGAAAAAAGCCACTGCATCCTGATTGGTAATAGGGAACATCATAATATCATCAATGACCAGCAAATGAGATTTTAGGATGCGTTTGTATTCTGTGGCAGCTCCTTTTGTAACATCTTTCATTTTCAATATTTTAATGAGTTCTTCCATGTTTTTAAAATAGGCTTTATATCCTTTTTGTATCGCTTCAAAACACAGTCCTGCTGCAATGAACGTTTTACCGGTACCGGAAGGACCCATCAGAATGACATTAAAATTTTGTTCTAGCCAGGTAAGTTCCCGGAGCTGATTTAATTGTTTTTTTTCAAGACTGGAAAAGGCATGATCAAAATTATCAAGGTTATATTCCAGCGGCAATCGAGCCATTTTAGTCCTCTTTTCCATTTCTTTTGTTTTTCGATACGCTAATTCTTTCCCCAGGAGCGTTTTGATGAGCTCTAAGTAGCTGAGCTTGTGCGTTTCAGCTTCAGCCACAATAACGTCAATATTCACCGCCAGAGCGGTTAAATTTAACTCTTTACAATGATTTTTAATCAGGTCTGTTTTAGTCATTTTTTTTAAGTTTTAAGGATTAATAATTTTTTCATAGTCTTGGATGTCGCTTTTGTCAGGTGTTTCACCGGCTTTTTGAAGATTTCTTTTATCAAGCAAGACGATGGATTTAACCTTTTCATGGGTATTCGAGGGCAGTGTGAACACCTGTAGCACCTGTTCAAATTCATATCCATTGAACAGTTCATTTTTGATACAGAAGTCCAGGGTTTTTGCAATATCTTGCTGATCTGTCTGGTTTTTTATGATTGCCTTTTCAATTGCCTGATAGTGGTCTCTGGTATATCTTGGAAAAACATTTTTTATGTGTTGCAGAAATTCCATAGCAGCTTCTTTGCAGGAAAATAGTCCAGCAACATCTTCCCTCAATTGGTCCATTGATTTGGAGTTATCCCGCTTATGATTCGAGTTGATGATGGTTTGACCGGTTAAAAGATTTATTGGGTGTGAACATATCAACTCGTCTTTTAAGCTATAAATTTGCAGGGTATTGTCAACCTCTTTAATTTTTACTTTGGTACTTGTACCTTGATAAGTTCCCATGGGTAAAGAGTAAAAATTACTTTTGAAAGCTACTGTGTTTGTTTTTCTAACATGATACATTTTGTCTTGTTTTGGCTCTATAGTAATGGGAGAATATTCCCGAAGTATTAATTTTTCTATTTCAAATTCATTTTGTGGCGATTTTTTGGTGTAGTTATGAACCAAACTGTTGGCTGTACGGGCAAGCCATGCCAGTGCCTCACTATTTAAAGTTTCCAAATCGGAGTAAGGTCTGTTATACAGAAAATTCTTTTTCACATACTGAATGACGTTTTCCACTTTCCCTTTACTTTCCGGATCACTCTTTCTGCAAAAATGTAATTGGTAGTTTCTTAATCGGGTATATTGCTTAAAAGTAGCTGTCAGTATTAAATCCCCCATGTTTTCATCTACCATAAGGGTTCTGTCCTGATCATAAACAATAGTTTGTGGAATACCTCCAAAAAATGCAAACGCATGTTCATGGGCAAGACACACTGTTTGAGCGGTGTATGGAACGTCTGAGAAGCAGATGAACTTCATGCGACTTCTTGAAAGAACCATCGCAAAAAACCACACTTTTTTCCGCGTCCCGTTTGCTTGTCGCATATTGTACTGACCAAAATCAACCTGCGCCTGAGATGCATAAGGAAGCTCTTCAACAGGAAAGTATTCTCTGGTAATGGGCAGTACTGGAATATTAAACTTTTGCCTCACAAACATGACAAAATTGTACACTGTTCGGGGACTGACCTGTGGAAGTACTGGATAAAATTCTTTTAACCAGTCGTGGATTTGGGCCGTGGATGTATCAGGATAGACCTGCAATTTTTCCTTGACAAAATCCTGATAAGGAGTTAACAGCTTTACCCGCTGACTACCTTTTAATAAATACCGCTCGTATTCCGTTTCAGAAAAAGCAAGCAATTTCCTAACTGTCCGGCCATCCAATACGAGATGTCTGGCGATTCTGGAAGCAGTGAACCCTAATCGCGATAACTGATGAATTTCATGGTACATGATCCAGTTGTTAATGTCTTTTTGTGTCATTTCGATTGATTTTCAATCGAATGTCGCTATTTTTAACAAGCTTCGTCTCTCCAACTACCTAAAATTGATAGTCATTAAATCAAAGCAGAATCATGCATCCTTATTTTCCGATTTCGTTACATCTTATTTTCCGTTTTTAATACATTCCTGTTTGCCGATTTTGTGACATATTTATTTTCCGGTTACACTAAAAAAAATTGATTTTCTCATCTATATCCTCTACCTTTCCATTTTGTGCGTCATGCTGTAAAATATTATTATAATATGAAATGAAATATTCACAAAGCAATATAGAGCAATTATTTAAATTAATTGGCAGCTTTCCCAATCAGCAATATGTTCAAACAGATTATTTTGAATACATCAAAACAAAAGATTCAATATGGCCGAATCAGTTATTGAACCTACAGGCTTCTGAAAATGAGATTGAAACCGTCTTAGATTTAATTGAAGAGCAATCCAAAGATGGGGAAATCCCAAATCTACTAATGCTAAATCCAAATACCAAAATTCACTCTTTAAATGATAAATTGAGACAGCGTGCTTATAAATCTGGTTTATGGTACGCAATGGCTCATAGTCTGAATAATTTGACTCCACAAAACACAAATCCTAATTTCAAAGTGATTCGAGTTCAAATCAAAGACTTAGGTATATGGCTTTCGATCGTAGAAGAAGAGCTAATGGATAACAAACCCTTGAATACAGTTCTGTTTAAGAATCTTTTAGATAACAACAACTGTTACTTTTACTTAGGTTTCGAAAGAAATCTAGCAGTTGCGACCTCGTTCTTGTTTGTAGATAAAAAAATGCAGGAGTGTACTTAGTTTCAACAAAAAAAACGCATAGAAGAAAAGGATTTGGTAGAGAAATGACAAACCATTGCTTACTTATGGCAAAAGTACTTAGGTGTGAAAATGTAGAGTTGCAAGCTACAGAAATTGGTAAGGGCGTATATGAATCCGTAGGCTTTACAATTCATGGATCGGTAGATGTATTTAGAATAAAAAAGCATAATCATAAC
>Ga0154020_10002235_pt1 | contig 23490 bp, 26 predicted proteins | sample Klosneuvirus_201_FD_109709 | JGI IMG/M metagenome (GOLD analysis project Ga0154020, IMG submission 109709) | Active sludge microbial communities from wastewater, Klosterneuburg, Austria - Klosneuvirus_20160825_MG | ecosystem: Engineered > WWTP > Aerobic digester > Activated sludge | place...
CGGGGAAATCGTTTTGATAAACAGCAAAAACAGCATCGTAAAAAAAGAAGATTATACAACCCTTCAGTTCCTGGTTAATTTAAACAGGTCTGATCTTAAAAGCTGGAAAACACCATTGATCATCGGTTTGTATGATTCAACAAAAAAAATAAAAACAATAACTGCAAAATTCATTGGCCCGGAAATTTATAATTAGGAAAAATGAAAGCAGTTACACTAAAAAGATTCAATAAATAAAACGACTTGTAAAATGAACTGGGGCTACAAAATATTAACTGTTTATATCATTTTTATAGCTGGCATCCTGTTGCTTGTATTTAAATCGTCTACCCAGAACCAGGACCTTGTTACCAAAGATTATTATGAGCAGGAACTGAAATACCAGCAGGTAATTGATGCTACGGAAAGAGCCAATGCATTGTCATCTGAAGTAAAGTTTGAACTAAAAAAAGATGAGATTGCCATCAGCTTACCCAAAGAAATGACAGGGAAAAAGATATCAGCACATATACTCCTCTATTGTACTGCTGATAAAAGTAAAGACATCATTTCGGACCAGGTTACTGAAACCGGCATGATGCATTTATCCCTGCCATCAAAAAACAAAGGTTTACATGAATTAAAAATAAAATGGCAGGCAGATGGAAGCAGTTACTATTTTGAAGAAAAAATAATGATACCATGATGAGTTTGTTCATAACAGCTTTGATAATGGGCGGGATCGGAACCATGCATTGCATCGGCATGTGCGGCCCGCTGGCATTGTCATTGCCGGTTGTAACAAACAACAATACTTCAAGATTCTTTTCAACTTTGCTTTATAACTTTGGCAGGATAGTTACTTATGCTGTTCTCGGTGCAATATTCGGAATTGCGGGAAGTACATTTGCTTTTTTCGGATACCAGCAATGGCTTTCAGTTATCATGGGCATTGGTATACTTTTATTCATTTTCCTGCCAGCCTATCATTTCACAAAAAGAAATTTTATTACACAATTTTTTGAAAAAACAAGGATACAGCTTGGCAACCTTTTCGTCAGAAAAAATTATCATTCTGTATTTTTTATAGGGCTTTTAAACGGTTTGCTTCCATGCGGATTGGTTTATATGGCATTGGCCGGGGCAATATCAACAGGTTCTGTAATCAACAGCAGTTTATTTATGGCTGCATTTGGCCTTGGTACATTACCGGTAATGTGGAGCCTGGCTTTCTTTGGCGGCTTTATAAATAGCCGCATCAGGCAGCGGATCAAAAAACTTTATCCATACCTGATGGCAGGTATGGCTGTTCTGCTGATCCTTCGCGGGCTTGGGCTTGATATCCCTTATATAAGCCCGTCATTAAATAATGATACCAGTACAACACAACAAACAATAGATTGCCATGATTAAATTCAGGTTTGATACTGACGAAGGTTTTTTATTTAAGCTAAAAAGTCGAATACATTTGAGTCAAAAGATTTAATTAAGATGATTATGAGCCGTATAAGAATTTCTGGAATGGATCAATACCTGCATGAAAACATGACATGGCAGCGGGCTCTGGATTTTTACCTGCAGGAAAATTCATTTTTGAAGACACGCCTTTCACAGGTGCTGGACACCAATACGGATAAGGAATTTGTAGCCCAGGCAGAACATTTTCAAAACAGCTTCGTACACAATGATGAATGCATTAAAGATATGCAGGCAGACATCATAGAACTACAACATATACTTAAAAATACGGCAAACGGCCTGGAAACAGATGAGAAAAAAATAACCCATAAGCACAAGAAACTCCACAATGAGATGGGATATTTTGAGAAAAATTTTGCCGGGCTTAAAAATGAATTCAACCAGTACCTTGGATCTTTATTATAATCCGGCGCAAAAAACATCAATTTAACATTCCGGATAATTTCTTCTCATTCAACACAGATATCCTGCTTCCCTGTATATCGATCAGTTTTTCATTTTTAAAATCACTGAGCGTACGTATAAGCGATTCTGTTGCTGTTCCGGCAATATTAGCAAGGTCTTCCCTGGAAAAATTAATTGTGAACACATCATCCCCTTCTTTACCATACTTATTAAGCAGCGTGATTAATGCTGTTGCCACTCTTTTCCGGAGAGAATTATAAGCGATGTTCAATAACTGCTGCTCTTTTTCTGCTATATTCTTTGAAAGTAACTGGATGATCTTCCTGGTGGCTGCTGCATCATGATATAATAATTTCTGAAATTCATCGATCGGAATATCTGTGATGATACTCTCATCTATAGCCTCGGCTGTTTCCTTATATATGGTACCTTCCAGCAAAGCGGTGTAACCAAAAAAATCGCCTTCGCCAAACAGGCCGGTAGTTAGCACTTTACCATCCTCATTGCTGATAAAGGTTTTAACCTTCCCCTTCTTGATATAAAAAAGTTTATACGGATGGTTGCCTTCCATATATATAGCCTGTTTCTTCTTATAGTGGTTTTCTTCCCTGTTCTCTGTAATATTATCAAGTGTATTCAATTCGCCAAATTCATTCATCATTTCCTGGATGCCCTGCGGGTCGGAAGTATATTCTTTCTTGAGAATTTTTATTTTTTTCAGCCTGCTGTCAATGGCATTCAGTAATTCTATATCTGTAAATGGTTTTGTAATATAATCATCTGCACCCATTTCCATCCCCCTGCGCTGGTCGCCTCTTTCAGATTTTGCAGTTAAAAAAATAAAGGGGATACCGGAAAGCTCTTCATTCTTATTCAACAGGTGTAATACGCCATACCCATCCAAAACGGGCATCATGATATCACATATAATGAGGTCGGGTTTTTGCAAGAGAGCCTTTTCAATTCCTATTTTGCCATTCTCGGCGGTATCAACAATATAATTAGACAACTCAAGGATCTCGGCAGTATTATCCCTGATATCTGCATTGTCTTCTATTAATAATATACGTTGCTTCATTTTTTTATTGCGGGGGTTTATTAAATGAAATAGTTATACTGGTCCCTTTTTCCAGTTCACTTGCAAAGCTAATAGTTCCATTCATTAATTCAGCATATTTTGCAACTATATGCAGGCCAAGGCCTGTACCCTGTATATTGGTAGCATTGGATGCACGGAAAAACCTTTCAAATAAGTGCTGCTGATCCTCTTCAGAGATACCAATACCATTATCTTTTATAGTGATTGTAAAAATGTCATTCTTCATTGAAGAAAATACTTCAATGATACCATCGTCAGATGTAAACTTGATTGCATTTGACATAAGATTGAAAATGATATTTCGCAACAGTGAATCATCCAGTTCAATTTCCTGTTTCCCGGTATGGATGTAAACGAATTGCTGCTCTTTTTTAGCGATACCCCTGATCTCATTACAAATGTTTTCTACAAATTCCTGAACATTGAACCTTGTGTACCTGGTTAGTATCTTGCCATCTTCTATTCTGCCGATAGAAAGGAATTCATTTAAAATATCCAGGAGGTTATTTACCGAAGATTTTATACGGTTAATATGCTTATCCCTTTTTTCCTGCTCTTGTGATTCAGTATATTTTGCAAGAAGGGATGCCGATGAAAGTATTGTACTCAGTGGTGTACGGAATTCGTGAGAAGCCATCGAAACAAAACGGCTTTTCAGGTCGCCAAGTTCTTTTTCTTTGCTGAGTGCTTTTTTTAATTCATCACGTGATTGTTCCAACTGGTGTAAGGTTTCCTGAAGTTGTCTTGTTCTTACTTCAACCTTATTTTCCAGTCCGTTGTTAAGTTCTTCAATTTTCAGGTTATTTGCAAAAAGCTGTTCCTTCTGTTGCAGAATGGCGTTTTCAATTTCTTTTCTTTCTGATATATCAATGATAAATGCAATTACAAATGTGCCATCCTGGGAATGGTAATGACTCAGGCTTACTTCCACCGGGAACTCTGTGCCGTTTTTTTTAATAGCAAACAAATTTCTTCCTACTCCCATTGACCTGCGTTCCGGCTTTTTCAGGTATTTTGTCCGGTGAGTATGATGCTTATGTGAATAGCGGGCCGGAATAAGCATTTCAATTTCTTTACCAAGTAATTCATCAACGTTGTCATACCCAAACAGGTTCAATAAATATTGATTTGCCAGCTCAATGATTCCTTTTTCATTGGCAACTACAATACCCATCGAAGCATATTCAAACAGCGCTTCAAATCTTTCTTTTTCCTTTAAAATTTCTTTAGCAGAAAAATTATCCATAACCGGTAATTTATAACTAAATTATAAATTTTGAAAATTAAAGATACAAAAACCGGCAGTATGATTTTTATGAGATGATTTTTGCTGTCATCCAAAACAAATAGAAATGAAATTACATGTGTTTATAAATACGAAATCAAACTAAATGACAGAAGCAAATTCCATTTAGTATAATAGATAACAAAGAATATAACTTCTACTTTAATAAATTAATTAAAAAATATTTTCACAAGGAATAAAATATCCCTCCTCCCCTTCATGAATTATCACCCGAATTATTTTAATACTGCTTTCTTACTCATATCATTTACAATCAACAAACCATATTCATGTGCAAGTATTTCAATAGATTCAGGATCAAATGTTTCTGTATGAACTGAATAAAGCAGGCTCTTATTTTTAAGGTCGTAAAAATTACTTTCCCAAAAATATTTTGTATCAACCTGGTAATATCCTGGTGTGTAAACCCGATTATAAATGGTTGTGTAATAACCATAAAAATTACGCTGATAAATTGAATATGGTGAATAATAAACCTTACCGGGAACATAATACTGTTCTTTGTTTTTATCCAGTAATACAACTGTTACAACCGCATCCACACCGCTGTTGGCCAGTTTTTCAAGCACTGCTGTTTCATTCATATTTTCAAAATATTTAGGGCCATATTCTTTTATTGCTGAAATAGCAGTATAACCCTTATCGCTAAGATCTCCAACCAAATGCGTTTCCATTTTATCACGGATTGCCCAGTCGCTTCCTGCAATTATACTAACAACAATAATCTTATTGAATTTCTTTTCCGGAATACTGTCTGATTTCCATGAATTTGTAATCCTGGAACTTGAACAACTTACCATAAAAAGCATTATGATAAAGCTTAAAAATATATTCGTTTTCATAACTGGCTATTTTATTAATTGTAAGATAAACTCATATAAAAAACTTTTCCATGATGCTTATCAGCATGAACTGAAACAATTGTCATTAAAAAATAACTATTCACTGAATTTTGAATATACATCTTCAAAAAAACTAACCCGGTGCAAAGAATCAACCCAGGCTGTTTGGTACAAAACAAAAACAGGCAAAGCCTGTGAAGCAGGAACAGTTACCGGTTCCATATTAACAAGACACCCCATTTGAGTTAGCGTATCTATAGCTATCCTATTATCTCTGAGAATATATCGGCCCAGTTCCATAGCTTTCTCAACCCTCATGCATCCATGGCTAAAATACCGCCTGTTTAAAGAGAAAAGCAATTTGTTTGGTGTATCGTGCAGGTAAACGCTGAATGGATTGTAAAAATTTAGCTTAATAAGTCCAAGCGAGTTATCGCAACCGGTTGATTGCCTGATCAGGTATGGAAAATATGATGAATTTAAAACAGACCAGTTAACAGAACGGGCATCAACAACATTACCCTTAAGGTTTAATACCTGGAAATTATTTTCATCCAGGTAACCCACATTTCTTTTAATACGAGGCAGGAGCTCCCTGGTTGCTATTTTAAAAGGAACATGCCAGTACGGGTATAAAATCACTTCTGTAATATTACTGCAAAGTGTAGGTGTTGGCGTAAGCTTTTTCCCGACAATTACGCTTGATTCAAAGATTGTTTCTGATCCGCCATATAAAAGTAAAGTTGCTGAAGGAATATTAACAACAATGATATTTTCTGATTTCCTGATACAACTCAACCACCTGATTGTATTCAATGTATACTTCAATGAATTCACCCTGGAAATCAAAGGCATATTGAATTCTTTTAAAGTCGTACTTCTTAATACTCCATCATTCAACAAATTAAAAAGCTTTTGTGCCTCTTTAACTTTTTCTTTAATAATAACGGCTGATTTCAAAGTGTCTGAATCAATAATTCCTAACTGGTAAAGACGCCACAACAAAGCCGTGTTTTTGCCGTTTACCTGTGGCGAACCAACTAACACATCAGTAAATCCCGGCTCATTAATTATTTTCATAAAATTGTTCAGCATTTGCTTTACTGACAGGTATTCCGGGTAAGTTGGTTCAATTTCAGTAATAAATGAAGGTGATAATCCATTTTCCATTTTAGTAAATAACATCAATGCAATATCATAACATTCAGGCGTATAATGTAACCCGTTATAAGAAAGCTTCTGTTGCTTATTACCCATTAAAACATCATGCAGAAAATGAATGGCAGCGTCAGTAAATTTCACTTCAGCAATAAAAGAATCCTGTTCCGATACATTTATAAACAACCCTTTTTTATATACTTTTATCAATCCCGGCTGGTAATCTTCCTGTTCCAGGCCCAGTGCATCAGCCTGTTTAATAAAACCTGCCAATAATGATATATTTCCATCATTGCCGTTTAACCAGGCAAACCCGTAACCATTGAGTAAATAAAACCGGCGGACCTCTTTTTCAAATTTTAAACTATATGCAGATAATGTAGCTGAATTAAGAAACTGATCAAGGCTTTTATGCAGCACCTGTGCATTCAAGTGAAAAGTAAACAGGTTGGCAACAAAAATAAAAAAAGCTTTTCTGAATATATTTATGCTCATCTTATGGTTCTCTATTTTCTCTTCTCCACTTTATTAAACTTTGGTTTTGTTAAACCTAAAATGCATGTTAATATAATTAAGCTTAGATTACTTAACTATGATCGGATTTCAGCCAATCTGTAAGCTTTTGTTCAAATTTTCCAGTTAGCTTTCTGGTATAATTTGAAAACATTTCAGAAATATTTTCCGCAATAAAAGAGTGTTTGTTTTCGCTATCCTTTTTTTATTAAAACCGGAAATAATACTATTGGCAATATGTAACGGATTAAAACTCTCTTTCACATCACGCCAATCATATTTGATAACCTTTTCCAGTTCAAGCTGCCGCCGAAATAATTTTTGTTTCTCTTCCTCCAATTGCTTTATGCTGCTAATTTTTTTCATCATTATCTTGTTCATTGAATAATTGATGCAATATTGAATTCATAATAGGTAACCGAATAAGTTTTTCCTTTGTCTTCCATATAAGCAAGGCTAATAACAGAAAAAGAACTGCCACGATCAGAAATCCCCAGTAAAACTCACCTGTTAATCTTGCCAGGGCATAAGCCAGGGCAATTCCTGCAAACACAATAAATATTAAGAAAATGACTAGTACGATAGTTAAAGTAATAATCTGTGCCAGTATTTTTGAACTTTTTTCAGCAGTTTTAAGTTTAACAGTTGTTATCCGGTTATTCATATACTCTTTTATATGATCAGCCATTTCTTCAACTTTTGCAAATGTTTCTTTCATGATTCAGCTTTTCATTTAAATCCCTGGTTTAATTTTTCAGCTTACAATTATGCTCATTAAAACTCATAAACAAGGTAGAATTAAATAGAATTTGTGTTCATGACCGCAGGCAAATCATTTCATGATTATCGTCATTCAGATAAATGGTATTATAAATCCAATTCAATTAATTTCTTAAACACAGCGGCTTTCAGCGATTCTTTGTTGCTAAAACATTGTTGCCTGAGCCTGTAAAGCCTGGTTTTCTCCTGGTCGGGTATTTTATTAAGGCGGGATGGCTTCAAAAAAGCAAGCACAGTACACAGATCATTGATCTGTCCTAATTCGTATGCCAACTGCTCTGCTGTTGAAAAAATTTTGCATTTACCAAAAAACACATCGTAATCTGTATAGTTTGTTGCAAGTTTATTTATATACTGGATGTCTTTTATATTTTTCCGGATATGGTGAAACCCTTCATCATCAATATCATTTCTGCTCAGCATATACCTGATATTTCCAATTTTTCTATCATAGAAATAAGATGCAATACCCGGCCGAAGAATACCATGTATTTTATGATGTAATTTTTTTGCTGAATTGCTGAAGCGTTTATTGTCAATTGCTTTTTTAAATTCCCTGGTATATTTATCTTTTTCCCTTTTAAGCAATTTCAGGAAGTTTTCAGGAAATTGACTGCTGGTGAAATAATATTTAATTATTCCCCGGCATATCTGCAGGTCACGCAACCGGCCGGATACAGTGTAAATATATTTGATCCTCCGTGGGACTTTGAATTTTTTACTGCACACAGGATCAATTGACAGCATCCGTAATAACGCCCTGAGCTCTCTTACCTGCAACCGGAAATCATGAATATCATCAGCAGTAAACCCCTTTGATACGTTAATAACTGACCTGTCTAAATCATCAAATATTTTACTGATAATATATTCAAGATTTTTCTTTTTCATTGCCTGATTATCTTACCATCTTCCATTTCAATGCTGCGGTTAGAAATCCGGGTAAGTTCATCATCATGTGTAACAATTAAAAGAGTTTGATGAAATTCGGCAGAAAGTTGCTTAAATATATTGAATACAATTTCCCTGTTCTTTTTATCCAGGTTACCTGTAGGTTCATCGCCCATAATTATTTCCGGATCGTTGATGAGTGCCCTTGCAATAGCTACACGTTGTTTCTCTCCTCCGGATAATTTACTGGCACTTTTAACAGCAAGCTGTTCTATATCAAGCATGCGTAGTTTTTCCATTGCCCGGTGTTCTATTTCCTTTTCTGTGTATTCTGCAAGTTTTAATCCAGGGAGCATCACGTTACGCAATACACTAAATTCATTCAGCAGGTAATGAAACTGGAAAATGAACCCGATCTTACTGTTTCGGATATGCGCCAGTTCTTTTTCCTTTTTACTTTTCATGTTAATACCATCTATAAGCAGCCCGCCTTCATAGTCGGTATCCATGGTAGACAATATATAAAGCAGGGTTGATTTCCCACAGCCTGATTTACCGATCACTGATACAAATTCTTCTTTGCTAATCGAAAAATTTATATCATCCAGCACCTTCACGGTTACAGGATCGTGAAAATATTTATTAATATGCCGGGCTTCCAGGATTGTATTGCTCATATTATTTGCCTCTGATGATGATGACCGGATCTATTTTACTTGCTTTTCTTGCAGGGAACAGGCCGGCCAGGTATGTAGTGATGATCGAAAAGACAATTCCGATCACGTAAAATTTTATATTGTATTGCACGGGGTATGTCTTGATGGTAGGTAATGCTGCTGTATGAAAAGGGATCTGGTCAATTAAAGAAGATAAGCCAAAACCCAGGATCAATCCCAGCAATCCTCCTGCAATACCTATACTCAAAGCAATCACAATAAAGACGGTTTTTACATCCCGGCCTGCAAACCCGGTTGCTTTCAGTATGGCAATGGTATCCATTTTTTCATAGATCATCATATTCAGAATGTTGTAAATACCAAAACCTGCCACAATAAGCAGGGTTATGCCAACAGTATAAGAAATAACAGTTCTTACAAAACTGCCTGTTTCAAATTGTGAATTGGCTGTTTGAATATCTTCTGCATCTGTATTAAATTTCATTGAATAATTCTTTGCAAATAATGGCGCCATTTTAATATCATTCAATTTCACCTGGATATCTGTAATGTAATTATTTGCTTTACCCAGTATTTTTTGCGTGGTTTTAATATTGGTAAATCCCAGTGTTTTATCAAGATCCCTGAGACCGGATTCATAAAGCCCTACAAGCCTTAACGGGAACCTGTCGCCTTTGATGGTGATCACCTGGATTATATCGCCAATATTAGCCTGCAGCTTTTCTGCAAGTGGCTTTCCAAGTATGATGCTGTTTGCCAGGTTATTGATATCTATTGCTTTTCCACTTGTTACATAGTCATTAAAATGAAACAACTTCATTTCTGCGGCTGCATCAATACCATTCAATACACCGGTAATATCTACAACACCGTCGTTGAAAAATACCTGGGCATTTATTTTTGGTGAAAGGCCCAAAACCATTTCATCTTCCTGCAAGGCCTTAATAACTGCTGCACTATTGTAAATATCCTGCCTGCTGCTTTCAGATTTTATAGAACGGATCATATTATAATTCCTTTTGTATTCAGGCGATAAATTTACTGGCTGAATTTCTCCCGGTTTAATTTCATTGTAAATCCGAACATGAGGCGTACGGTTCACGATCAATCCATCAAGCATATTATTTAAGCCACCCATAAAGCTCAACAGGGTTATGAACATGGTTATACTGAATGTAACCCCAAATGCTGCGATCATTGTCTGCCGCAGGCGTGCCATGAGCAAAGATTTTGACAAACTAAAGATTAACCGGTTGTTCATGGTGCAGGTTTTATAATTACATCTGCTGTTGAAAGTCCTCTTAAAATCTCTACTTTCCGGTAATCTTTTAAGCCGGTTACCAATTTCTTTTTTTCACCGGATGATAGCATTACCAATGAATCATTTATTAAATAGTCTACCGGAATGGTAATTGCATCATTTTTTGTCTGGATGATTACATTCGCTTCTACCGTGAGGTTTGGGAATAATGCAGTTGGTTTAGTAATAAAAACAGCTTCAACAGTAAATGACCTGCTCCGCTCATTCATAAAAGGGATAATTCTATCAACCCTTGCTTCAAAAACCTCGTTCTTATAGCTGTCCATTTTAATTAGCACTTTTTGTCCTGCAAATATTTTCTGAATATCATATTCATCTACCTGCAATTCTATAATAAAATCACCGGCACCGCCAATTACTGCAACTGCTGTTTGAGTTGTTACCGATTCTCCTTCCTTTTTAATTATGTTATAAACCCTGCCATTCACCTGGCTTTTAATTGTATAATCGCCGGCAATTGTTTTGCTGATCTGGAGGTTATTTTTTGATTGTGCTTCGGTAAAACTGAGTTGCCTTTTAAGATCTTGATACCTGAATACTGCAGCACTGTATGCGGCAACAGCGTTCTTATATGCCAGTTCACGCTGATCCAGTTCATTGCGGGTGCCTATTTGTTCTGCCCACAAATTCCGCTGCCGTTCCATCAGCAAAGAATCATTTTTCAACTTTGTTTTAAGGAAGTTGATATTTGCCTGTGCTTCATTTAATTTACCGGAATTTGAATTAACAGTTCCATAATCTGAAGCCAGTTGCGCATTTTCTGTATTCAGGCGTGCTGTTTCACTTTTTACACGAAAGATATCATCGTTTATTTTTACAGTATCACCTTCCTGTACCAAAATTTTTTGAATCAATCCGTTTACCGGCGAAAATACCTGGTACTGGTTGATACTTTTTATTATACCGGAAGCATAAACAGATTCTGTGATCGTTTCTTTTAGCGGGCTTACTTTCTCTTTTTTGTTACCGCATGATTGCAGTACAATGATCGCTATTAAAATTTTAAATAAACTTTTCATCTGGTTACCTTATTTTTTCTCTGTGATCTTTGTTACACGCCTGTTTCCTTTATTAAAGGATAAAGTCTTTCCACATCTTCCAGCCTGCACAATTCTGTTCCTGGATTTATTGTTGCTGCGGTACCACTGGCAACTCCGTATTTTGCAGATTCTAAAATGGAAAAACCTTTACTAAGGCCCATTATAATACCTGCCACCATGCTATCACCTGCGCCAACGGTACTTATTCTTTTAACAACCGGTGCCGACAACTGTTTTACCGTTTGTTTTGTAACCAGCATGGCACCTGCAGCTCCCATAGACACAAGCACTACTTCACTTCTTCCATTTTCAATCAGTGTAGCTGCAACATCATCAACCATTCCAGTACTAATTTCTTCGCTGCCAACGAGTGAGCTCAATTCACCCAGGTTTGGCTTAAGTAAATAAACTCCTTCTTCGGCGGCTAATTGCAATGCTTCACCGGAGGTATCAACCACACACTTTGTCCCTTTCCTTTTCGCAACAGAAGCGATCCTGGCATAAATATCAACCGGCACACCGGGAGGCAAACTTCCGCTGGCAACGATAAAGTCTATTCCGTTTATTTTCTCAAGTGTATCAAGTAATTTTTTCCACTCTACATCTTCAACCAATGGCCCCGGCATACCGAAACGATATTGCAGATTAGCGGTACTGTTCAATACAATCAGGTTCTCCCTGGTATGATTTGCCATTTCAATTACTATCGAATCAATGTTCTCTCTGTCCAGCAACTGGGTAAAGAATTTCCCGGTATAACCTCCTGCGAGATACAATGCGGTTGCATTGCCACCCAGTTTTTTAATGGCACGTGCAACATTTATTCCTCCGCCGCCAGGTTCAAATACAGGCAGTGTGCATTTCATTTTTTTTTCAGGAACCAGTACCGGAACCGAAGTACTTTTATCTATTGCAGGATTTAATGTAATGGTAATAATTTTTGGCATATAAATAAGTTAATAAAAAGCAGGCGTGTAATTATGTAATTGTTTCAAAGCTGCTACATAATGCTGAAATGCAAAGGTAAAGGTTCTTAATCTGCATGATATAGTTAGATACTTATGTTACAGAACAGCATGCAGGAATTACCAGCATTCACAAAACCATATATACAGCTTAGCAGGCCAAATGAATTGCAACCGGTACAATATTATTGCCCTTCAAAACGCCCGGTTATCTCATTGAATGTAATACGGTAAATTACAGGTTTGAAATGCCCCAGGTCATATAATTGATCTGATTTTGAATTATCAAAGGGAAAAGCTACCGTTTCACTTATTTTAAGATGAAGCTGGTTTTCATTAAACGCTTTCATAGCATAGTAGCGGTCACGCTCGTCATCCAGTTCTTCATAGTCACCCAAAACCATCACGCTTTTCCAGTTCAACGGGTTACTTACCACATCAACAAGAAAACAAACCCTGTGATTATCCCGCATGATATTAATTTTAGAGCCCGCAAATGAATGACAGAAAATATATTTCCCATCATACACATAATTTGTAGGAAAAATATATGTATTAAAGCCATCATTACAGCCAATTCTTCCAAAATTGTTTTCACCAAGTAATCTTTCTGATTGTTCTTTTGTTAAATATCCTATCATTGTTATAAAATTACTTTTAAGAAATATAGTCTTAATGCCCGATTAATCAAAGGCAATCAAGGCATCTTCAAAACCTTTAACTTTCAACGAATCTTTACCTCTTCCTTTCAAAATTATAAACCCCTCTTGTTTCAATTTGGCTGCCTGCTGAAGTACCCCTCCCGGTAATTTCGGATTCAGGCTCCCGTCATTTTTAATTACCCGCCAGTATGGGGTTATCTTTCTTTTTCCCGACAGTTTATCTTCTTCAGCTGTATTGGCTGCAATGTTCAGGAATATACCTGTTGTTAGTGGGCATGTAACATCTGCACCAAAATTATCAGCCAGTTTATCTCGTATATTGTTAACCGTTACCAGTTTTCCTTTGGGGACCTTTCTTACAACTTCATCAACCAGTATTGGAGTAGGCACCAGCATCTTTCCATGACCAATACGAATCGCCCAGTCATCAGGAATTTCAATAATTTTCGGTTCTGAGGGTTTTTCCAGTTTTTCCCGCCAGCTTGTAAAATTCTTTCCGGGTTTCATTTTTAATATTTAAAAGGCAATTTTAAAATCATGTTATAAATTATCACTATAATTTATAACAAGTATAATGGCGGATCATAATACTAAATTTCTATCCTTTTGTAAAATTTAAACAATTTATTGATGCAGGTAATGATGCAGGTCAAAACATTATCTGATATCAATCATCAGGAGATTATTTTTCAGCTGCTTCCTTTTTTTCTTTTCGTTCCTGTTTTTTAAAATATCCTCTGAGGAGTATATTGTGTTTCAAAGCTTCCATGCTCTGGTTAAATCCATCAGTCCCTTTTTGTATATTATCAAGGCTTTTATTCAATCGGATCACCATCCCGCTGTCTTTCAGCAAAGCATTTACAGCTCCTTTACCGTTATTTATATCCTGTTGCAATCCGTTAACAACTTTACCAATCTGTTGCGAAAGTGAATCTGCTTCATCACCTACAGCTTTTATTTTAAGGATAGCAGTATTGAGGTTGCCCGCAAAAGCAGTATCTGTAAGTAAAACGCCCAACGACCCTTTCCCTTTTTTAACATCCAGCACAATACTGTTCAGTACAATTACCATATCATTTGCATGCTGTGTGGCCTGCCTGATATTGGCACCTGATTGACGGATATCTGCCGGCAGGTTTTTATCATTTAATAAATCCCACAAGGCAGTGCTGTGATTGATCTGGTCGACAGTAACTTTCAGGTTAGCCGCAATTAAAGCGATCTCATTATTTGTTTTATAGAGTGTTCGCAGCATTTCATCTGTATCAACCAGTTTCCTTGATAGCAGGATATCTCCATCTTCTATCAGTGCTGAAGGTTCCTTTACAGCGATGATATTGATAACTTTATTGCCCACCAATCCATCCGTACCAATAGAAACTACAGCGTTCTTGTGAATGACAGATCTCATTTTCTGATCAACGATCATGATCACTTCCATGGTTGTATCATTCAGGATATTCACTTTTTTTACAGTACCTACTTCAATCCCACCAAACCGGACATTATTCCCTGCTTTTAATCCCTGTACATTTTCAAACCTGGCTTTCAGTTTAAAATTAGATCCAAACATATTACGATTCCGGCCTATCATGTATAGAAGCAGGATCAAAAATAAAAGTCCCAGTAAAATAAATACACCCAGTTTAATATTATTGAAGGGTTTATTTGCCATGGTCATTTACAGTTTTTCATTTACTCAAAAAATTGTTTCACTTTAATGTCTTCCACATGCTGAAGTTCTTCATAAGTGCCCGAAGCATAACATTTCCCGTCAACCAGCACAGCTATCCTGTCGCCTGCCATGCGTACACAATTCATATCATGAGAAATAATAAGTGAAGAAGTGTTGTATTTTTTTTTGATCTCCACCATTAATTCAATTATCTCCCTGGCGGTAATTGGATCAAGTCCTGTTGTTGGTTCATCATAAAGGATAATATCAGGTTTCAGAATAAGCGTTCTCGCCAGTGCTACCCGTTTACGCATGCCACCAGATAATTCTGCGGGCATCATATCAATCGTATGTTCAAGGCCTACATCTTCAAGTGCATTTAAAACCATTTTATTCACTTCATCCTGTGAAACTTTTATCCAGTGACGGCGAAGTGGGAATTCCAGGTTATCTCTTACAGTCATGGAATCATACAGTGCATTGCTTTGAAACAGGAACCCTATCTTAGCACGGATCTTATCCAGCTCAACTGCATCCAGCTCAGGAATATTGCTGCCAAATATCTCAATGGTTCCTTTATCTGGTTTCATCAACCCGATAATACATTTTATTAGTACAGATTTTCCGGAACCAGATTTTCCCAGAACAACCAGGTTTTCTCCTTTATTCAGATTTATTTCAAAACCAGCCAATACATGATTGTTGCCAAATGATTTATGTAAATCACGGATTAATATTACCGGTTCTTCTTTTATCATTATTGAAGAGTCACCGTTAAAAGGAGCATTTATATTATTAATTGACTGAGTTGTCATTGATAAAAAATGTGAATACTAATTTTTATATTTTATTCTTTAATTAAAGCCCAGTAAATCGGCAATCTGAACTGCGAGCAGGTCAATCACAAATATCATGATGGATGAAACTACTACAGCAGCGTTAGCACTTCTGCCTACCCCTTCGGTACCTTTCTTACTGTTATACCCTTTAAAACAACCTATTATCCCTACGGCAAATCCAAAGAAAAAAGTTTTGTAAAATGCAGGCATAATATCTTTAAAGGAAAGGTTGTCGAATACCTGGTTCCAGAAAAGACTGAAACTGGTTACGCCACGGATATTCACACCCAGGTAAGAGCCATATAATGAAATGGCATCACTTAGCAAGATCAAAACAGGCAACATGAACGTAGCAGCCAATACCCTGGTAACAACAAGGTATTTAAAAGGGTTTGTACCGCTTACTTCCATTGCATCTATCTGTTCTGTAACTTTCATTGACCCGAGTTCTGCGCCAATACTCGAGCCGATCTTTCCTGCAAATATCAGTGCTGTAATTACTGGCCCTATTTCCCGGATTATAGCAATACCAACAATTACAGGTATCTGCGATTCAACACCATAATCTACCATAGACGGCCGTAGTTGCATGGTGAGTACCAATCCCATAATGAAACCGGTTAATCCTACCAATGGCAATGAATTGTAACCGATCACATAACACTGGCGGAGAAATTCGGCGAATTCATAACGTGGGCGGAAACATTGTGTAAAGAAACGACCCGTAAAGCGGGATAATTCTCCCAACTCATTTAAAAAAGACCTTACAGTATCATTTTTTGCCAGGAGCATGTGATTAGTTTAATTCCGCAAAAACAATTACAAGCGTTTATGTTCTTAAACAATACCTGAAATTGAGACATTCACAACCGGTATATATTGATACAACAAAATTAATTCATATAAAGATGTACCTTATGACTGGCATCATTATTCATTTTGACAGCTATCATACATCATCGTAATATCCCATGAATGAGTTTGGGAAAGTTATCAGTAATTTTATGGTTGATTAATAAGTTTTAAGCATTTATCATTTATTTAGTTTCGATATTGCAAACACTAACATGTTGATTTTTACAAAATAACAAATGGATTCACTTACACATATTGCACTTGGCGCCTGTATTGGTGAAGCTTTTTTTGAAAAAGGTTTTGGTAAAAAGGCAATGATATGGGGTGCACTTGCACAAAGTATCCCTGATATAGATTTCCTCGCAACCTTTTGGACAACCACAACGGAAAACCTGCTTGCACACAGGGGTTTTACTCATTCCATATTGTTTGCACTGCTTATCACACCCATATTTGCTTTAGCAGCAGATAAGATCCACCGGCCCCACAACATTGCTTTCAGAAAATGGATATTATTCTTTGCAACGGAAGTATTTCTGCATTTATTCATAGACGGATTCAATAATTATGGAATAGGATGGTTAGAGCCATTCAGCCATACAAGGTTTTCATTCAATGCCATTTATGTAGCAGATATTTTCTTTTCCATTTGGGCTGGAATAGCATTGTTGATGCTGATCATATTAAATTCACATAGTAACAAAAGAACTTTCTGGTGGAAATTTGGTGTTATCATACCATTCATTTATCTCTCTTATTGTACGATTAACAAAATAAAGATTGATCATGATGTAAAATCAATTTTTGCAAAACAACATATTCCGCATAAAAGATATTTTACCACTCCTGCCCCATTGCAAAACTGGTTATGGTTTGTAGTTGCCGGTAATGACAGCGGGTATCATGTGGGATTCCGTTCATTGTTTGACAAAAACCGAGAAATTGATTTTCAGTATTTTCCACGTAATGACAGTTTGATTAAAGACCTTTCAGATCATGAAGACCTGCTTAACCTGATCCGGTTCTCACAACAATTTTATACTGTGGAAAAATGGCATGATACACTGGTATTTAATGACCTCCGCTTTGGTCAAATCATTGGCTGGAAAGAACCAAAAGGAAAATTTGTTTTTCATTATTTTCTTAAACATCCCGATGATAATAACCTGGTAATACAACGTGGAAGATTTGCCAAATGGGACCTGGATGTTGCCAAAGCTTTAATAAGGCGGATTAAGGGCAATTAAACTTTCTTTTTATAGTAAAAAGTGAATAAATAAAAAACCATCCGGATAAACTGGTAAGAAAACCATCTCGCAAACTGCTTAATAATATTTTTTGTCTTTAAATGATGTTCCTGTGTGATCCTCTCACAATCTTCATTGATGATTTTTCCTAACAGTTCCCTTACTTCCTTTGTAAATCCCGGATTACGAACATCCAGGTTTAATTCTATACTTGCATAAGCACTTATATTATTGATATTATAAGAACCAACCGTCATCCATTTATCATCACACACGGCTATTTTTCCATGAAGGATATTTTTCTGGTACTCATATAATTCAATCCCATTTCTCAGTAGCCAGTCATACAGCCAACGTTCTGCATATTTGGCTGTTTTAATATCTGAAGAACCGGCAGCTATCACTTTGATCTTAACACCCCGGTTAATTGCATGAACGATCTGCCTCCGGATTACCTTACCCGGTAAAAAGTAACTGCATAAGATCGTAACTTCTGAATTTGCATTGCGCAGCATTTCTATGTATGAACCTGAAATTTCATTTTTACGGCGTACCCAATCATTCCTTCGCATTCTGACTTCACTCCGGTTTTGGGGTAGTATTTCAAAACCTGCGGGGTTTGCCTCACATGTTGCAGGTATTACCATTTGTGGATACCCTTTCCATGTTTTCCAGCATAGTAAGCAAAGATCTTTGGCAATTTCCCCTTCGGCATGTAATGCAAAATCAAGCCAGGCAGTCTTTCCGTCAATATCATTATACCGGTTGGCAATATTAATACCGCCCACCAATGCATGCCTTGAATCGAAAACAGCTACTTTGTGGTGCATGCGCCTGCCAAAATAAAAATACGGATTCCTGAACAATGGTTCAAAATAACGAAAACGTATACCTGCTTCTTTTAATCCGGCTATAAATGAAGTTGGTAAAGACTGCGAAGCATAACCGTCTGCCATCAGGTAAACAGTTACCTTTCTTTTCACAGCATGCTTAAGGGCTTCAGCCACCAATCTGCCGGTTTCATCATTATCAAAAATGTATGACTGAATATGTATGATCTCTTTTGCCCCTTCTATGAGTTGTATCAACAGGTCAAAATACATTTTACCTCCCCGGATCAGCCTGACCTGGTTTAAAGTTGTAAACTTTTTTGAAACGGAAGATATCCTGGATGGCATAATGCTGAAGAATACCTGTTTAAATTTATTTACCGGTAAGTTAATATTAAATTCTTTAAAGAAAGCTCTTGTATGTATAATTAATGGACCAATTTTCACAGTTTCACCTTGACAGACATCATACTCATTGCTAATGGCTATCATTTACAGCAACTGAATGAAACAATAGCTTTGACAGGAAGAAGTGGATCATTAAACATTAAATCAAATAAAATGGCAAGTACTATTGCAACTTATTATTCAGATGAACTGATCGACTGGAACGAATCAATCTTATTTTACAATAAAGAGACCGATGATCTGTCGCAAAAACTGGGTGATGTGCTGAGGCGTAATTCCATTGTTGGCATTGCTGAAAAAGTAGAATCACAGCAGGAATTACTGAACCTGGCATCTGATAAATTTTACAGGCTGCAGATTGATATCCAGCAACAACAGGAATTTTTAAAAACTGACAGTACTTTCATTGATGACAGCTTCATCAGCGAAGAAACAGAGAAAAAACAAACTGAACTGCGAAAACAGATGCAGTTAATGGAAAAAGAATACATAGATGTAAAATTCAACTGTTATGATTTCCTGTCAGGAACTCTGAAAAAATAATTTTTAATAACTTATAAATTTTCATTCAAATAAAATTTCCACTCATTTGATGTGATCAATTAATGCATAAAAAAAGCTATTATATTATAAATGGTATAACCGTTTATCGTTTGATAGCTGCTCCTTTGCTTGCATTCCTGATCATATTTAACCTGCCGGGCATTTTCAAATGGCTGCTTGCCGCAAGTTATTTAACGGATGCCATTGACGGATATCTTGCCAGGAAATACAAAGTAACAAGTATTGCCGGTGCCAAACTGGATTCTGTTGCTGATTATTTTACCATTATTGTATCCATTGCCGGTATTATTGTATTTAAACCGGAGTTTCTTAAACAGGAACTAACGCTTATCATTTCCCTGGTTTCACTTTTTATTATACAGACTTTAATTGGATTGATACGATATGGCAGGCTTACCAGTTTTCATACTTATGCTGCAAAAGCATCAGCCATACTATTTGTAATTTTCCTGCTCACCCTTTTCTTTTTCACTGACCAATATAGCCTGCTATTTTATATAACAGCAAGTGTACTTGTTGCAGAACTAATAGAAGAGATCATATTGTGTTTCCTGCTAAAAAAATGGGAAGCAGATGTAAAAGGGCTGTATTGGGTTATAATGAAAAAAAAACAACAGCAAAAAGAGTAACAAATATCTGTTTTAGGTATAAAGTGTATTGTTTGCTGCTGGTTTCAGAGTATTTACTAAAAATAAATTATCAGGAATGTATCGGGCACAATAAAAATTTACCCTTAATCCAGCCTTTTTGATGTTAATCTTCTAAATTACAAGAACAGGCTATTTCCTTTTTTATTTTTCCTTCTTGAAAATGCCTTTTCAATTTCTACGGCAACAAATACCAGCGAAGCAACAACTCCAACCCCAATGAATTCTGTAACCGATAATGATTCTGTTTTAAAAATCGGCTGCAGGAAAGGAGTATAAGTTACAACAGCCTGAAGCACAAAGGTCAGCAAAACTGAAATGATCAATGGCTTATTGGAAAATATTCCTATTGAAAACAATGATTGATTTTCTGACCGAATTGCCAGTATATGAGCCATTTGTCCCAGGCAAAGCACATTAAAAACAATGGTTTGCCAGTGTAGCCCGTTTTTAATAGCATAACTCTGGGCTCCTAGTGCAATACCAGCCATCAGCATTCCAACCCAAATCATGTGAAACCCCCTTCCGTTTGAAAAAACACTTTGCTGAGGAGGTCGCGGAGGCCTGTTCATGATATCCTTTTCAGATTTTTCAAATGATAATGTAATGGCTGGTAATCCATCTGTTACCAGGTTGATCCATAAAATATGTATCGGCAATAATGCAATGGGCAAACCAAAGAACGGGCCCAGCAACAAAGTCCACAACTCACCCGAATTAGTAGTCATCAGGTATTTGATAAATTTCAGGATATTATCATAAATTCGCCTGCCTTCCTTCACAGCATTTACAATGGTGGAAAAATTATCATCCATTAATATCATGTGAGCAGCTTCTTTTGATACATCCGTTCCCGTTATACCCATGGCAATCCCGATGTTGGCTCTTTTTAGTGAAGGAGCATCATTCACCCCATCGCCAGTCATGGCAACATAATGTCCTTTTTCCTGCAGTGTTTTTACAATATGTAATTTTTGCTCCGGCGATACACGTGCATATACTTTTATCTTTTCAACTTTTGCCAGGAAACTGTCTTTATCCAATGCTGCAAGTTCATTACCGGTAATGATCAGATCGGTTGTGTCGTTTAAAATACCAATACGCCTGGCAATGGTTTTTGCGGTCAGTGGATGGTCTCCGGTAATCATCACCGGAACAATACCTGCTGTTTTGCAATCTGCCACAGCACCGGTCACTTCCTCTCTTGGAGGATCAATCATACCACACAGCCCCAGGAACTCCAGCTCTTTTTCGCACAATTCACTAACAGGTTTTTCAGGTAATTTTTCCCAATACCTGACTGCAAAACCCAGCACCCGCTGGCCTTCCAATGCCATTTCATCTACCTGTTTCTGTAAAGCAGGGATGTCGGTATTTACACACCGCTGCAGCAGGATATCAGGTGCTCCTTTTGTAAATGCAATGATCTTATTTTCATGTTGATGAAAAGTAGTCATCAGTTTCCTGTCGGAATCAAAAGGTATTTCAGCAAGCCTTGGCCAGGCATCATTGCTTATATGTTGTTCTTTTGCAATTTCAAGGAGTGCTATTTCCGTGCTGTCTCCTTTTATATTATCTCCATCTGCAATGGCATCATTGTTTAAGGCACAGGCATGTAACAGTAAAGAAACGTTTTCCTGTTGCCCGGCAGCTAACAGGTCTTTTCTTTCAAATAAATTGTTATTCACAAAAATCTTTTCAACATGCATTTTATTTTTAGTAAGTGTTCCGGTTTTATCTGTACAGATATAAGTTACAGAACCAAGTGTTTCTACAGCAGGCAGTTTCCTGATCAGGCTGTTATGGCGTATCATCCGTTTTGCAGCAAGGGCGAGTGAAATTGTGATCACAGCAGGTAAAGCTTCTGGAATAGCAGCCACTGCCAACGATATGCTTGTCATGATCATTTTAAAAATATCTTCACCACGCAACCAACCGGCCACAAAAAACAACACACACAGAAACAACACCAGCACAGACAATTTTTTACCAAATGACAGCATTCGCTGCTGGAGTGGTGTGAGCACCTCATCTTCCTGTAACATTTTGGCGATCCGCCCAAGTTCTGTTTGCATACCGGTAGCAACAACAATTGCAGAACCGCGTCCGTATGTTACAAAGGTACCCTTGAATGCCATATTCTTCCTGTCTCCAATTGGCAAGTCATCTGTTTCCAATGAATCAGCCATTTTTTCAACTGCATGTGATTCACCTGTGAGCGCAGCTTCTTCTACTTTTAAATTAACGGATTCGGTTATACGCACATCTGCAGGTACTGCATCTCCGGATTCCAGTAAGATCAAATCACCCGGAACAAGGTCAATGGCAGACAACCAGCTAACATGCCCGTTCCTTAAAACCTTAGCTTGTGTTACAGCCATTTGCTTTAGTGCCAGGATAGCCTTCTCTGCCCGGTATTCCTGGAAAAAGCCGACAAATGCATTCAGCACAACAATCACCAGTATCACAATGGTATCAGTAATGTCACCCATAAAACCGGAAACAATTGCTGCCCCCAGCAATATCAGTATCATCACATCTTTAAACTGTGAAAGTAAAATTCCAAAAACGGTTTTCTTTTTCCCTTCCACCAACTGATTGGGTCCGGCCTGGATTAACATGGCATCAGCCCTCGAATTGGAGAGGCCTCCAGGGCCGGAACTTAATAATTCAAAAACTTCAGGTATGCTTAATCTGTGCCAGTTCATATAACAATATTTAGCCTATTCAATACATATCATAGTGGAATAGGATAAACAATAATAACTAATATTGCTTTAAACCCATGAATTTATCAATCGGAACTTAAGATTCCTTTAGGGCTATGCCCAATTTTGTAAATATATCTTTAAGGTAATTTGGACCTGGAGATAACCGAAATAATATTACTCATGCTGTATAGCAATATATTAAACAGGATTTCCACTATTATTAACACATACTTAGATGGCTAATATAGCAATAAATTATTTTGTATTAAATACTAAAAGTGAATTTGTTCAGTTAGAGTCAGGTAAAATATTACGCTCCAGTTTAAGATAATTTATCCAGGTAAAACTTAACTTCTTCATCTGTTACCTGTTGAAAGTCTTCATAAAAAGCGCCCACACCATAAAATTCATGCGGCACTAAACCAGAAACAACTTCATCGGCAACTTTAGAAAGTTTTTCAACAGCTTTTCCTGAAGCAACAGGTACGCCAATTACAATTTTACCGGGTTTACTTTTTCGCAGCAGGTTTATGGTGCCCAATAATGTATTCCCGGTTGCAATACCATCATCAACTACTATAACCGTTTTTCCTTCCA
>Ga0154020_10002237_pt1 | contig 23477 bp, 17 predicted proteins | sample Klosneuvirus_201_FD_109709 | JGI IMG/M metagenome (GOLD analysis project Ga0154020, IMG submission 109709) | Active sludge microbial communities from wastewater, Klosterneuburg, Austria - Klosneuvirus_20160825_MG | ecosystem: Engineered > WWTP > Aerobic digester > Activated sludge | place...
ATCCTGTACCCTGTCGCGACTGTGATACTCGGTGGTGTCATAAGTTCGACACTTTTGGACTTCTTCGTCCATCCCGCGCTGTTCTGGCTATTCGGTTTGAAAGAAGCTCAACGAGTCGTGAACGAAGCCATGGAAGAGATTCCATTGGTTGAACCCCACGAAGAAATCTCGCATTCCCCGCATGTTCACACAGATTCACCTGGAGGAACTTTGTCCTGATGTGCCGTGCATTTGTTTTCTGCAGGCGGCACATGATGTGCGATGAAGCAGAACGTCGTTTGTTCAATGTGAACGAACTCGATTTGTTCAGTCCACACGGGCGGCATCCACATGGGTTGTTGTCGCCAAGGAATTAGAAAGCCACTGTCATGTTGTACAGAATTACAATGTCTGCGTTTGCAATTCTTTCAATCGTATGTGCGTCGGTATCGGCCGCTGAATCCGGTGAGTCGGTCGCGTATCGAGCGAAAGAATGGAAGAGCCTGCATGTCGAAAATGAAGCCGACGTTCAGAGAACGATCGATATGCTGAAGAAGCTTGGTTGTGAAACAAGACTTGATCAGCACAACGGTCATTCGGACGTCACTTTCCGATCGCCGGAATGGAAAGAAGTGACTTTAGATTCCCATGAAAACGCAGATCAATGGGAACAGTGGTTGACCCGGAATGGCTTTCAGACGCTGCATGGTCACGATCATGTCTCGAACCGCGATGCAATTGTTGTGCAGTACGGCCAGACGGAATGGCAGGCGCAGCACTTTGAAGACGAACGGCAGGCCGCTGAATTCATGGCGATGTGCAAAGGACTGGGATGTGAAGTCCGCAAGGACGCGCACTCCGGTCATATCGATGTGACGTATCGTTGCACGTCACGTCGAATTCTAACCTGCGTCGATCATGAGGATGCTCACTCATTGCAGGCATGGCTGGAGAAAAAGGGATTTCAGACAGAACATGTTCACTAGTTGTTGGCCGTGCAGGTCAGTCGCAGGTAACTGTGCTTGCGACTGATTTCTGTACGGTGTTGTTTGGGTTACTTTGTTGAGGAGACGATTATGAAGTTTCGATCAATGGGCCGTATGTTGACCATGGCAATCATTTTGGCGCTGATGCCTACTTTCGCTTCCGCTGCTGAAGAGGGAAAGTTCGTGATTGCGTTTCGGATGGTGAAGCCGAAGACGATGGAATTTGAGGACGCAAAGAAAGGCAATGATTTTATTGCAGCGTTGAAAAAAATTGGCTGCGCAGTGAAACCAGAGGATCATGCCGGACACATCGACGTGACGTATCAGCAAGCGAAATGGTCCGAATTGACTCTCGGTTCTGATGAACTTGTCCATCAGTGGCAGGGTTGGCTCGTCAAAGCCGGATTTGAAACACTTCATGCAGACGGTGCTGAAGACGGACATGATCATGAACACGCTCACGCAAAAGACGACGGACATGACCATGAGCACGGCGAGATTCTGAAGTTTCAGGCAAAGGAATGGATCGTCAAACATTTTGAAAACGAGTCTGACGCGAAGGAATTCGTAGCCATCGGAAAAGGACTCGGCTGTGAGATCAAACAGGATATTCACGACGGGCATGCGGACGTTCAGCTTCGCAGTCTGGAAATCAGACATCTGGATTGCCGCAGCCATGAAGAGGCTGAAGCTCGGGTGAAGTGGTTGCAGGGATTTGGGTTTAATGCGAAGCACGAAGATTGAAAGTCCGCCATTGTCCGCCCCAAAATCCAACAACCGGTTCTGTTGAATAATCAGACCGTGGAAGCCAGGGAAGATGAGTATCGGTTGCGGGGTCGTCGCCAATTCCTGGCCAAACGACAGCGACCGGTTCGATAACGTTGTTAGAGTATTTGAGGTATTTATGATCCGCACATTGACAATTCTGATCTTGTCGATCACGCAAGTCCTTTCCGGACTTGGTTGTGGCGGATACCTCTGCTTCCACAAAGACGGCACGTTTTGCGGCGTGGATGGAGGCGCTGAAAACTGCAGTTGCTGCGATGAATCAGCAGAATCTGCCGATGTCTGTCGTGGCCATCAATGTTGTCACGAGAAACTCGACCACAAGTGCTGCGCTATTGCAGGGAACTTAAGTCGTGCAGCAGACAGCCATCCAGATCGACAGTCCTCTCAGAATGTCGTCGTCACTCAGGATTCACTGCCTTGCAGTTGCATTCACATTCCGATCAGCGTACCAGCTGCAAAGGTTGAACGTGCTTCGGAGATTGGCAAGCTGAAGTCTTGCTGCAATCCGGGATCGCATCCCAACCAATTTGTGTACGAGCAAAATGCTGGTTCAGGACCTCCTGTCTTAGAGTCGCTTTTGCCGCAAACTCCACAGTTCAGAGTGTTGTTACAACACCGCTGTGTTGTTATTCGCTGTTAAGTCGGCGATTCTTCGGCGTTGAACGGTCGTAGCACAGCGATTGCTGTCCGCCGTTCGTGTTGCCTTGACCACGCCTGTCCTCATTCAGACCGTCCCGTTGCGCGACGACTGATTGTCAGCTGGTTCTGCTGACAGACCCGAGGCTGGCAAGAAAGCACAAGTCATTATGCCTTCGAGGATGACTTTGCGCGGTCATGCGACGATGTCGCGGCACTGTCGGAAACGTACTGACGATGCATCTGTTCGTCAGACTCACACTACTCAACTGATTTGAAAACTGGTTCTGAAAGGATTCGTTATGAGAACATCAACTGTTATTGCGTTGTTTGGAGTCGTAGGTGGCTGGACTATGCTGGAAACCACGGCTCATGGACAGCCCCAGGCCATTGTGGGAAGGGCACAGACCGGCAGCAGAACTCAACAGGCTCTGGACAAGAACGCCCAGGAGAATACCTTTACTTTTATTGTCTTCTATAAGGAAGACTCTGCTGCCACTCGAGAAATGCTCAACATTACCCGCGAGAGTACCGCGAATCGTCCGGAATGTTCGGTTGTTGTGACGGCCAATGCCAACGACCCGGCGGAAAGGGAGCTTGTCGAACGATTTGGAATCGGTCGTGCTCCGATGCCATTGACCGTCGCGGTGGCTCCCAATGGTGCCATCACAGGAGTGTTTTCGAAGACGCTCAGCGCTGAGCATATCGAAGCCGCCATTGTGACTCCGACTATGGCTCGATGCATGAAGTCCCTTCAGAGTCAGAAGCTGGTCTTTGTGGTAGCTTCAAGCGATGACAAACCTGTGGTTCCGATGGGTGTGCGAGCATTGCAAAAAGATCCGCTGTTCAAAGATCGGATCGTATTGACGGGGCTGCGTCTGGACGATCCGGCAGAGACGCGATTCATTAGTCAGATGAAGATCAACCCCGCACAGGTCAATGGGCCGTACGCCGTATTGATTGCTCCTCCGGGAGTTCTGGTCGGACACTTCGATGCAACGACAACTGGAGAAGCCATTGCAGCGGCGATCCACAAGTCGGGCCAGTGTTGCGATGATCCAAACTGCAAACACAGCGGCGGAGCTGCTCAACAGGCCACACAACCATCCAATTCAAGGAAGAACTGATTATGAATCTTAGAACACTTGTCTGGAGCGAACTGCGGGAACGGCCGTGGTCGGTTGTTTCCAGCAGCATCGCGATCCTGCTCGGCGTTGCCGCGCTGGTCGCCATTCGTCATGTCAACGTGCATTCGGAACAGGAAGTTTCAAGGCAGCTTTCCAGCCTTGGTGCCAACATCCTGATACTTCCGAGAGATGCATCACTTCAGAACTACTATGCAGCAGATCGAAACGGATTGACTCTGCCGGAGGAACATGTTGTCGAAGTTCTGATGGCCGGACTGCCGGGAGTCGAAAAGGTCACTCCGAAACTCAGTATGCCGGCAAAAATGGGCGGCCTTGATGTCACCCTGACAGGCATCCTGCCGCAGAGTGAATTCACGGCTCAGGCTGCATGGCAGACAGCGGCGATGTTCACTCCGAAGAAGCATGAAGGCTGCACAAAAGCCAGTCATGGTCCTTCCGATGCGAACGGTACTCCTGAGTCACTGAACACATCGCGTTCGATTGAAAATCTTGAAAAGGATCAGATCGTTCTGGGCGCTGATGTGGCTGATCGTTCAGCATTTTCGGACGGTGATACGGTCGAAATCCTGGGCGGAAAATTTACTGTGCTGGGGACGTTGTCTCGTACCGGTACGGTCGATGATTCGCGAGTCTTCGCCCATCTGCATACTGTGCAGGAACTGGCTAAAACGGGCGAGGTTGTCAGTGCCATTGAAGTCATCGGATGCTGCGAAGATGCCGCTGGTGACTTAATCCCGGAATTGAGCAAGCTGTTGCCGAATGCCCGAGTCGTCACAGTGTCGCAGGTTGTTCAGACGCAGGTTGGTGTCAATCGCCTCATGGCCGGAACTTCCTGGTTTGTGCTGGGCATTCTGGTCGTCGTCGGTGGCGCAAGCCTGGCGAGTGCAATCGCAGCCAATGTGCGTGAACGACGGCGCGAGATCGGTACACTCATGGCCATTGGAGCAACTCCGGGGTTCGTACTCAGGCTGTTCCTCGTGAAAGCCATGATCCTCGGTGTCGCGGCGGGTACGATCGGCTGCGTGCTGGGGCTCGTGACGGCCATGATCGCAGGTCCTCAATGGGCCGGCGTGGCAGTCACGCCGCTGTGGAATCTGGCTTTCATCGCGATTGCGGCAGCAACGGTTGTCGCTGTCGTTGCAGCCTGGTTTCCCGCACGACAGGCAGCGAAACTGGATCCTTGTCTTTGTTTTCAGGAGGTATGATCGATGATCAGACTCGAAAATGTGGTTCGCAGGTATGTGCGCCACGGGCAGACCGTGACGGCATTGCAATGCGAACACCTGCAGATCAAGGCAGGCGAATATGTCGCCATTGTGGGGCCAAGCGGAAGTGGAAAAACGACATTGTTGTCGCTGCTTGGCGGGATGCTGTCTCCGACGGATGGACGAATCCTGCTGGATAACTGGTCGTTGTATGACCAGTCGATTGCAGAGCGCGCCTCCATCCGACTGGCACGGATGGGGTTTGTGTTTCAGACGTTCAATCTGATTCCCTACTTAACTGCGTTGCAAAATGTTCAAGTGCCTCTGGGCTTGAACGGTCACGCACAGGACGTGCAGGATTCACTTGCGACCGCCATGCTGAAGCGATTTGGCCTGGGGGACCGGTTGAATCATAAACCTTCGGAATTGAGCGTTGGTCAGCAGCAGCGTGTGGCCCTGGCCAGAACGCTTGTCAATGATCCGCAAATCATTCTGGCGGACGAACCGACCGGCAATCTTGATCCGGAAAGCCGCGAAGGCGTTCTTAAAGCCTTCGATGATTGTCATGCTGATGGCCGTACCATCGTCATGGTGACCCACGACCTTGCCGCAGCATCTCGCGCCAAACGACGGCTGGTGCTTCGGGATGGTACAATCAGCGAGCAGTCGGACGTTCGTTCAGAAGCGGCCTGAAATGCCAAGGCAGAATTGAGTTTCCGATCCAATTGGGTCAATGCAGTTCTTCCGTTGATGTGTCGTCATCGGATGAACTGCTTTTCTATTTTTTGTGAGGAGTGTGTTATGAATCATTTCCAATGGCAGTTTCGATCATTGCGAGTTCTGTGTCTTCCGGTTGCAGGTCTCACTGTTCTTTGGCTGGCTGGCTGCAGCGAGACAGACTCTGTTCCTTCGTCCGGCGGTGGAGCGTCTCCAGTTGTTACCGACGGTCCGCCTGACATTGGGGCACATGCTGATGAGCATGCACATCCAAGTGAAGGCCCGCACCACGGCGATCTGGTGGAGCTTGGCAATGAAGAATTTCATGCCGAAGTTGTGCATGGAGAAGGTGGCAGCGTTTCAGTTTACATCCTTGACAGCAGTGCAAAGGCCGCCGTACCGATTGATGCCACGGAACTGACGATCAACATCACGCACGATGGAAATGCTGAACAGTTCAAGCTACCCGCTGACCGTGATGCCGCAGACCCGGAAGGCAAGTCATCGCGTTTTTCGCTTAAGGATGAAGAACTTGCATCGGACCTCGACAGCCACGATGCAACAGCGAAGCTGGTTGTCATGATCAACGGCAAGTCCTATTCCGGCAAGATCGCACACGATCATGACGCTGAACACAAACATGATGACGGTCACAAGCACTAAGGTTTAAAACATGGCTCGTAAAACACAGTTGGAACTTGCCCTGCTGTTGCCTGAGATTCCCGATCGAAGTGATGCGTGTGTCCAGCGACTCATCGACCTACTCAAAGCAAAAGACGGAGTTACAGAAGCTCACGTTACCGACGTGGTTGGGCAGTCTGAGTGGCAGATCTGTATCCACTTTGATTCCGATCAGGTCTCGATTACGGAGGTTCGGGAATTGGCCCAACGAGCCGGGTTGGCACTTGCCGAACGGTTCGGGCACTTGTTGCTGAAGTCGCAGCCGATGCACGCTCGGCATGCACGCACTGTTGAGTCGCAAATGCAGCGTATTCCAGGTGTGCTGGAAGCGGCTGTTTCTCCGGTCGGATCAATCCATATTGAATTCGACCGACAGTTGACCAGCGAAGCCGTCGTCCGCGAGGAATTACAGAAGATCGGCCTCGCGGTTGGCGAGGTATCGGCCTCGACGCCAGCAAGACTCGCTCATCCGGAAACTGAGCACGACGAGAAGGTCCATGAGCACGAGCATGAACACGGCGGCCTGTTTGGTGACAAAACGGAGTTGGTGTTTGCAGCGACATCCGGTGGCTTGCTTCTGGTCGGTTGGCTGCTGTCGTTCAGTAGCCTGACGTCATGGGGGCCCTGGAGTCTGTATGTAGCCGCGTACGTGTTTGGCGGGTACTTTACAGTTCGAGAGGCCATTGAAAACATTCGTGCGGGCCGTTTCGAAATCGATTCCCTGATGCTGGTCGCCGCAGCTGGTGCCGCTACCCTCGGGCAATGGTCCGAAGGCGCTCTGTTGTTGTTTCTGTTCAGCCTTGGGCATTCATTGGAACACTACGCGATGGGGCGTGCGAAGCGTGCGATAGAAGCACTCGCGGAACTCGCGCCGCAGTCAGCCGTCGTTCGTCGTGAAGGTCGTACTGAGGAAGTGCTGGTGGCACAACTTCAGACAGGCGACATCGTCATCGTCAAACCGAATGAAAGAATTCCGGCCGATGGATTTGTGGTGAAGGGGCAAGGCAGCGTCAATCAGGCTCCGATCACCGGCGAAAGTGTGCCAGTTGAAAAACGAACCGTCGATGACGCCAACGCGGCGGCGGCGGATCCTGATCAGCTCGATCCAGAGTTTCGCGTTTTCGCAGGAACCATCAACGGCAGCGGTGCTCTGGAAATTCAGGTCACCCGCCTTTCCAGCGAATCTACGCTGGCCAGGGTTGTGCAAATGGTGAATGAAGCAGAGGTGCAGAAATCGCCAACGCAACGGTTCACGGACAAATTCGAACGTTGGTTCGTCCCTGCAGCGATGTCGCTGGTTGTTGTACTGCTGTTTGCATGGACCATCATCAATGAACCGTTTAGTGCCTCCTTCTACCGAGCCATGGCGGTGCTGGTGGCGGCCAGTCCCTGTGCATTGGCGATTTCAACACCAAGTGCCGTACTCAGCGGAATCGCCCGTGCTGCTCGTGGCGGTGTTTTAGTCAAAGGTGGCGGTCCGCTGGAAAATCTCGGGACGCTGGGCGCGATTGCCTTCGATAAGACGGGAACATTGACGGAGGGCAAACCTCGACTGACGGATGTCGTCGCTTTCAACGACATCGCGGAGAGTGAGTTGCTGCAAGTCGCGATCGCCGTTGAGCGTCTCAGTGATCATCCGCTTGCGACCGCCGTGGTCCGCGACGGGAATGCAAGGCTGCAAAGCAATTCGAGTTCAGAAGCTCATGATGTGCAAAGCATCACGGGCCGTGGAGTCAAAGCCACTGTCGACGGCCAGCAGGTATTCATCGGCAACGAACGTTTGTTTGCCGAAGTCGAAGGAACAACAATGCCGGAGGCCCTGCGTGAGTCGGTGAAAAAGTTAAAAGCCAACGGACGCACCACGATGATTGTTCGACGGGGCGACACATATCTGGGAGTCCTCGGCCTGATGGACACTCCCCGTGAAGCGGCAAAAGCGGTGATCGCCGAATTGAAAAAACTTGGCCTTCAACGCGTGATCATGCTCTCCGGCGATAGTCAGCAGGTCGCCGATGCCGTCGCAAAAAGTGTAGGGATCGACGAAGCGATGGGCGACCTGATGCCCGAACAAAAGGTCGATGCGATCAGGAAGCTCAGCCAGGAAGGCGGTGTGGCCATGGTTGGCGACGGCGTTAACGACGCTCCTGCCATGGCAAATGCCACGGTGGGAATCGCGATGGGTGCCGCAGGTTCCGACGTCGCATTGGAAACCGCTGACGTCGCATTGATGGCCGATGACCTGAGCCACCTTCCATTCGCCGTTGGACTCAGCAGACAAACAAGTCGCATCATTCGGCAGAATCTGTGGTTCAGCCTCGGCATGGTCGTGTTTCTTGTTCCCGCGACAATTCTTGGTCTGCAAATGGGAGCCGCCGTCGTCTTTCACGAAGGATCGACACTTCTGGTTGTCGTCAACGCGCTGCGGTTGTTGAGTTATCGGAGTACGTAAGTCACAGGATTGTATCTCCGCAATGTGTTCAGATCGCAGAGGTCAATTGAGACCTGTGAATTCTGTCGCGTCGGTGCGACTACGCCTGAAAAGTCCGCACTCCGGCTTGTTTCAGCCATCAGCCATCAGCCGATCGATGAAGTGCCTTCACAAAACACGCTACGACTACCGAAAGCATCAGATCCGAAGCAATCGCAGGCCGTTTGCGATCACGAGCAAAGAGGCACCCATGTCGGCGGCGATGGCCGTCCAAAGGGAAGAGTATCCCGCGAAGGTCAGGACCACAAAGAGAGCTTTGACAGCCAGTGAGAAGCCAATGTTCTGCCGAATGATTCGCAGTGTCCTGCGTGAGTGCTGGATCAGCCACGGCAGTTTGGAAAGATCGTCCGACATCAACGCTATATCCGCAGTCTCAATGGCCGCGTCGCTTCCGGCAGCTCCCATTGCCAAACCCAATGACGCTCGGGCCAGTGCGGGAGCATCGTTGACGCCGTCGCCAACCATGGCTACGTGTGTGTATCTGGCGACCAGCAGTTCTATGGATTTGACCTTGTCTTCGGGTAGTAATTCAGCCTGAACCTCGTCGATCCCGGCTTCTCTGGCAATCACTCTCGCTGTCCCCTCATTGTCACCGGTCAACATCACAAGATGTTCTATTCCGACATCGTGAAGAAGTTGAACAGCCTGCCGCGTTTCATCGCGAATCGCGTCGGCCAGGGTGATGAATCCGCAAACATGCTCCTCATTGCCAATCACCACAACAGTACGACCAGCGTCTTGCATTGCAACGAGTTGCTCGTGAACTTCCGGAGTTTCTTGTCCACGTTGTTCCAGGTAACGATGTGAACCCAACCAGTAAGCTTTGCCGTCAATTATGCCAGACGCCCCTTTGCCTTGAATCGTTTCAAATTGCTCGGCAGCCGAAACCACAATGCCGCGTCGCTTTGCTTCTTCGACAATTGCACGCGCCAGCGGATGATTGCTGTTGAGTTCCAAAGCACCTGCTCGCTCCAGAAGTTCTATCTCATTGTGTCCGTTCAGTGGTACGACATCAACGACGGCAGGCTTACCTTGAGTGAGCGTACCTGTCTTATCCATCGCGATGGCTCTTAGCTGAGCAGGCAACTCAATGAAGACACCACCTTTGATAAGCACTCCGTTTCGAGCCGCTGCTGCCAAAGCTGCAACGACGCTGACAGGAGTCGAGATAACGAGAGCGCATGGACAAGCGATTACGAGCAAGACCAATGAACGATAGAGCCAATCTGACCAGTCGCCACTGAAAGCAAGAGGTGGAATGAGCAATACTAAAATCGCAACGACCATCACGACCGGTGTGTAAACAGCCGCAAATTTTTCGACCCATTTCTGGGACGGGGCACGCTTGGAATTTGCATCACCGACCATCCTGATGATCCGAGCCAGCGTCGTATCGTCTGCGGCCTTCGTGCTTTGAATCTCAAGTAGTCCATCTCCGTTGATCGTTCCAGCAAATACTTCATCGCCAACTTCCTTTTCAACGGGCACACTTTCCCCCGTGATCGGCGCCTGATCGATGCCGCTGGCTCCTTTGACAACGCGGCCATCGAGCGGAATCTTTTCGCCGGGTCTAACAATCAAGGTCGCCCCGACGAGAACTTCTGATGGAGAAACATCGCGAACTTCACCAGAAGCGTCTCGCAAATGTGCGATCGGCGGCGACAAATCCATCAACGACGCAATGGCCCGTCGAGCGCGTCCAATGCTCCATGATTCCAGGAGCAAGGAAATCGAAAACAGAAACGCAACCGTTGCCCCCTCGAACCATTCGCCAATGAGAGCGGCTCCGAGTACAGCAACCGACATCAACAGATTCATGTCCGGTCGTAGAGAAATCAGCGATCGCCACGCCTTCGGAAGGACCAGGCCGAGGCCAGCTATCATGCTGCTTAGATAGCAAGCGATTGTTATGTATGAAACGTCGGACTCTTCGGACGAAGTGGAGGACCGAACAAGTAGTCCGGCAAGCACCATCAAACCACTGACCGTAGTCGAAACTGTCCGCTGATGGTGTTGCCAGAACGATGTCGCTCGTTCAGTACCTTGTTCGATGCTCCAGACTTCAGCCCGCAGCCCAGTGCGTACGATCGCAGTGAGCACGTCCGTTGTCGTTAGATTCAAGGAAGTTAGATCGACAGTGAGTTTCCCATTGAGCAAATCAAACCGCAGTCGTTCTTCATCGTTTAGCAGCGGCACGAGTTCACGTTTCAGACTGGAAACTTCTTCTGCGCAGTCCATCCCAAAGATGCGCAACTCAATCTCTTTCAGATTCCTTTCAAGCATTTTCAGAATCCCTGCAGTAAACAAACGTCAATCGTGGAATGGCCGGTTCTTTCGGAAAGCATGCACGTCACATGGCTATCTCCTGAGGTTTGGCGAACGAGATAGGTAAACGGAACAAAATGTCAAAGTGAAAAAACGTGGCTGGGAGCAGGCGTTTTCACGGGCTGGCGAAACACGCCGCCACCCAAGCCACGACGATCAAATCGTTCTTCACTTTTCCGGTTGAGGCGGCTTGTGCCCGGTTTTGGCTTCGTAAGTGGCCACAAACTTGTCGAAGCGTTTGGGGCTGCAAATGAAGCACTGCGATTCGGGACGATCGTGTTCTTTGCACCAGTCTCCTGCTTCCTTGAATTTTGCAACCAGCGACTTGTCACACCTTGCACATTCGGCTTCCGGCACGCCGTGTTCGACGCACCACCATCCACCATGACTGTCGTCAACATCGGTTACTACGGCTGATCCGGCAGCATCATCCACTCCGGTCTCGCTTTTTCCACAGCCGCTCAGACTAATGACGCTCAACGATAACAAGCTGAACGTCGTTAACAGCCCAAATGACAGGCCGCGAGTTCTATACATCCAATTCATTCGATTCTCCTTCGGCGTTGCCGAATCAGGGGTTAGACCGTCATACGATCGGGCATGTTTCTGAATTCGGACGGGTCGTCTGAACTCAATGCGTGCTCAACTTCTGGATCGGTCGGCGTAATTGGCTGGTGACGATGACCGTCATCGTCTCCGCCATCTTCATCAAACTTTTCAACTGGCAAATTGAAAACAACGTAGAGCACTCGCAGAACGAGTAAACTCATGATCATGGCGCTACAGACGCCACCGATCACGACTGTTGCCAAGGGCCGTTGAACCTCCGCGCCCATTCCGGTGCTGAACGCCATCGGCACGAAGCCAAGACTGGCGACGAGTGTTGTCATCAGGATTGGTCGCAGCCGAGTCATCGCCGCTTCTTCGACCGCATCATCGAGCGACCGTCCGCGTTCCCGCAGTTGGCGGATTGTCGATACCAGTAACATGTCGTCCAGCACCGCGACGCCGGACAAGGCAATGAAGCCTACCGCCGCTGAAATGGAAAACGGCATATCGCGTATCCACAATGCCAGCACACCACCGATCCAAGCAAACGGCACGCCAGTGAACACTCGGAACGAATCAATCCAATTGCGATAGGTCATGTAAAGCAAAGAAAGAATCATCAGAAGTGCAACCGGCACGACGATCATCAGCCGCGTCTGAGCACGCTCCAGATTCTCAAATTGTCCACCCCACTCGATGCGGTAACGACCAGCAGGCAATTGCACTTTCTCAGCGATGACTCGTTGTGCTTCGGCGACGAAGCTTCCCATGTCGCGTCCACGAACATTCACTTCAATGGTGATCCGTCGCTGATACCAATCGCGTTTGATCGTGTTCGGGCCTTCAACTTTCTCGATCGTCGCCAAACGGGAAAGCGGAATTCGTTCGCCCGATGGTGTGGCGACTAAGATTTGACGAATGGCATCCGGGTTGGCCCGAGCCTTTTCGGGTAGCCGAATGATCAGCGGAAATCGCAATTGTCCTTCGTAGACTTCGCCAACATCGTGAGTCCCGAGCGCACGCACGAGATTCATGACGGTGCTGGCCGATATTCCATAGCGAGCGATCTCATCCTGTTTGATGCGGATCTCCAGCACAGGCTGACCGGATACTTGTTCCACCTTGACGTCTTCAGCACCTGGAATCGTGTTGAGCGCTCGTTCGACTTCCGATGCCTTGGCAACCATCACATCCAAATCATCACCGTAGAGAATGGCGGCCACATCGGAACGAACGCCCGATATCATTTCATTCATCCGCATCTCGATCGGTTGCGACAGGGCGAGTCGCGGACCGGGCAGGTCGCGAAGTTCCTCCTGAACATGGTTTGTCAGTTCCTCCTGCGTCCTGGCTCGCGTCCATTCTTCACGCGGGTGAAGCGTGATAAACAAGTCAGTTAGCTCCGTTCCCATTGGATCGGTTGCCACTTCCGCCGTGCCGATTCGACTCCAGACTTGAGCGATCTCATCGGGGAACTTTTCTAACAGCACCTGCTCCATTTTCGTGTTGTAACGAATCGATTCCTCCATTGTGGTTCCGGCCAGTCGCACAACGTTGAGTGTGATCGCACCTTCAGAGAGCCGAGGAACGAATTCGGAACCAAGATTAGGAGCGACGAGTGAGAAGACACTCACAAGCAGCAAAAGAGCCGAACCAATGACAAATGTCTTGTGGTGCATCGTAAACCGCAGTACGGGAGCGTAGAGTCGCTTGAGCATGCGGATCAGCAGCGGTTCTTTTTCTTCAATGTGTTTTGGCAAAAACAAGCTTGCCAGAACCGGCATCAAAGTCAGCGACATAACCATCGAACCAGCGAGAGCCATAATGACGGTCATTGCCATGGGTCTGAACAGCTTACCTTCGACTCCTTCGAGTGTCAGAATTGGCAGATAGACAATCATGATGATGAGTTCGCCAAACATTGTTGGCTTACGAACCTCGACCGCTGCATCGCGAATGACCTGCAGACGAGTTCTGCCGTCTCGATTGTGTGCTAAGTGCCGCACGCAGTTTTCGATCATCACGACGGAACTGTCGATGACCAAACCAAAGTCGATCGCTCCGAGACTGAGCAGGCTGGCGGCGATCCCGAACTTCAGCATTCCTGAAAAGGCAAACAACATCGATAACGGAATCGCCATCGCGACAATGATTCCCGCTCTCAGGTTGCCAAGAAAGATGAACAACACGGCAACCACGAGCAGTCCGCCCTCGAACAGATTCTTCTGCACAGTGTGAATGACGTGATCGATCAATTCGGTACGGTCATAGACGGTTTGAATCCTCACTCCGGGAGGCAACGTCTCACGAATCGATTGAACCTTTTCCTTTATTGCCCAAGTGACTTCGTGGCTGTTCTCACCCATCAGCATGAAGCCAAGTCCCAGCACCGCTTCGCCACGACCGTTCGCTGTCACGGCTCCACGACGGATTTCGTGACCGATTTGTACGTCAGCCACATCGCGGATGCGGACAGGAACGCCGTCTTCGGACGTGATGACGATGTCTTCGATTTCTTTAATGTTGACCGTTCTGCCGACGCCGTGAACGAGCAACATCTCGCTGCCGTCGGTCACCGTTCCACCGCCGACGTTTTCATTGTTGGACGTGATTGCGTCAGACACTTCCTCAAAGGTCAATCCGTACTTAAACAGTCGCTCCGGGTCGAGACGAACCTGATACTGTTTTTCGTAGCCGCCCCAGCTATTGACTTCCGCAACGCCGCGCACGGACCGCAATTGAGGCTTGACGACCCAATCGTGAACGGTTCGTAATTCGGTCAACCGCTTGATGCGTTCTTCCTGAGACACTTTCGAGAAATCGACTCCGTCATAGATCAAAACGTAGTGGAAGACCTCGCCCAAACCCGTTGAAACCGGTCCCATCTGTGGTCGCTGAATTCCATCAGGAAGTTGGACGGTTGTCAGACGCTCGTTGATTAGTTGACGGGCAAAATAAATGTCGATTCCATCATCAAAAATGACCACAACCTGCGACAATCCGAACTTGGAGATGGAACGAAGTTGATCCAGTCCCGGCAAGCCGCTGATCGCTTGCTCGACTGGAAACGTGATCTGTCGTTCGATCTCTTCGGACGCCAGCGATGGTGCAACCGTATTGATTTGAATCATCACCGGAGTAGTGTCTGGAAAGGCGTCGATATCGAGTTGCTGGAGTGAGAACACACCAATAACCGCGAACAGTCCCGCAGCCAGAATGACCAGCGCACGGTGTTTCAACGAAAAATCAATTAGCCAATTAAGCATCCGTGCTCTCCTATTCAGCGACGCAGTCGCAGCCTGCGCCAAGATTGTTCTTGAGGAGTTGCGCCCGCAGCACGTCGCTGCCGTCGGTCGCGATCACTTCACCCGGCAACACACCGGAGATAATTTCGGTGTATTTTCCGTTGGTCGCGCCTAAGCGAACCGAGCGGACATGAAAGACCTTGTAGCTGTCGGGGCTGTCGAAATAATGCTTGTCGCGAACGAACACGACCTGGCAACAACCTTCCCAGTGCGAGGCCCCTGTCGGAATGACGATCGCGTCTGATTCAGTTCGCAAAACCACTTCGCCCGTACCGAAGGTTTCATTGCGAAGGCGTCCGTCAGGGTTATCCAGCACAGCACGCACCTGAATCATGCGCGTCATTCTGTCAGCTGAAGTGCTGATCCAGTCGATGGTCCCGCTGACGCGTTCGCGGTTGCCGTCGGTCAGAAAGTGAACCGGTAGTCCGATTGCCAATTGACTCATGTTTTCAAGGGGAACATTTAATGTCAGCCACATTTTGCTAACGTCAGCGACTTGAAAGAGAATTCGTGTTGAATCAACGACTTCGCCCGGTGAGACTGATCGCTCGATAATTACGCCGTCCAGCGGAGAAAGAATCGGCAACAAATTTGAGGTGACCGTTTGGCTGTCGAGTCGCGAACGAAACGATTCCGGGATTCCAAGTAAACGCAGTTGGTCAAGAACCTGTTGTTCGGACAATCCCTGTAGCGAACTGACTTGCACCGGAAAGCCAAGATTTCGCAGCGACTGCTCCGCGCTCAAAACGTCCGCTTGAGCTTTCGCTAAGGCCGCTTCGGCGTCGAGGATGCGCGATCCGGCGATGGCTTCGCGGGCTTCCGTAAGTCGAACGACGTTTTGTTGTTGCAGCTTTCGCTCTGCCAATGAGCGCATCAAAGACGTCTTGAGTCCCCCGACTTCAGCCGCATCAACAATGGCAAGAACTTCGCCTTTGGCAACATGATCTCCAACGATTTTCTCAACAACCCAGATACTGCCCGGGACGCGAGAAGCCAGGCTTGCTTTCCGAGTTGGATCATAAACAATCGATCCGCTTCCATGGACGGATTCGACAATCTGCCGTCGTTCAACCAACTCAACGTCCACACCAGCCTGGCGTACCGACTCAATCGATGCAAACTGAATGCGAGTTTTGTAAACCTCGCAAGCACTGTTGTTCTCTTTCCGCGGGGCGATGGCAAGCGCCCTTGCCGCCCGTTCAAGATCAGTTGCCAGGACTGACGGCGTCTCTTTCAACTGAGCGACATCCGGGTGATGAAGCGGACAATTATGAACGCCATGTTCGGGGCACCATCCGTAGTCTGCCTCCTTCGGCATTAGAGTTGGGTCACACTGGACGCAGATGGATTCAGGCACGCTGTGCTCTTCGCACCAATCGGAGATCACCGGTTCTACCGTGCCCGTCAGCGCAGCAAACTTGGGAATCTTCCAGTCGTTGTGGTGCCCGAAATAGAACACCGCCGCGAACCCCACAAGGACGAGCGTTGGTCCAATGCTCCCGAGGATTAGCGATAACACACGCCTGGCCGGACCACGAGGCGTGGCGTTGGAATCTTGATTCGACACCTGTACTTGGTCCAATGCCTGAACCGAGCGTCCGATTGTAGATGGAGAGTTGGGATGACAGGCCGGTGGTATATCCGGCGCATCAATAATTGTGTGACTCATGAAAGGACTCCTGCTGGCGGAACACGGGACAAACAGGGACGGCGACAATCGCAATCCAGGTGTTTACCAAGGGGCAGGCGAACCAGACGAATGAACTCGACGCGGAACCGCAGACGCGATTGACAACGGAGTTCGCTGGTTAGCGAGCGATGGCCAGCAGTGGCCTAGAGCAGCAGAGACGCACAGACGAGACGAATCGATCGTCCACCCAGCAAGTCGTGTCGATGCGAGTGTGCTTCACATCGCGACGCAAAGATTTCCAGAACGTCTGGTGTATCGAAGCACACAGGTGCGAAGTTGAGTGACAATTCGATACCAGCTGCCGTGCGGCTGTTCAACTCAGGCGCAACCTGACAAACGCAGCCAGCATCGCACGGAATTGGACAATCGCAGGGCCGTGGTGCCGAAGAGTCGTCACTTTGGCACGGTTCGTTATGACTCGCCGAACAAGTGCATCTGACCCCAGTCTCTCCACCCAACGCACATACGTCACCATCGCCAACCGCACAAATGAGCGGGCAAAGGATCACGCGAAGCGCGATGACAGAAATCATGATCAGTCGAAACATTTGGGGTTGCATTTTTCCGGAACAGTATCGGCAACTCCTCAAGTCTACGTCGCGGCCAGGTCTGAAGCAAGGTCAAATCGTATTCATTGCCTGCCCTGATTCACGGGCGAAAACAGAGTTCCGACCGACCCGGCATTTGAAAAGTGGCTCCCTTGTGTGCTTCAATGGATATGCAACAATCTCGAATGCTGTAATGAGGATGTGTCGAGTCATTTGATCAGAGTTGTTGCAGTCAGAGCAACCAGGCCGTATTCAACCAGAGGTGGTCAGTGGAAGAAGCGTGGCAAGACGTGTCCGACAGTCGTCAGAAATACAAGGCGTATCTTCGCTCCCGAGAATGGGCGGAGAAGCGGCAAGCAGTCGTCAAGCGAGCAAACGGTGTCTGTGAGCGCTGTGGGTTGAGCAAGGTCGAAGAGATTCACCATATAACGTACGAGCGATTGTTCGACGAACCACTCGAAGACCTACAGGGGCTATGCGCAGCTTGCCACAAGTACAAAGGGAATCATTCGGAATTTGATCCGGCCGGCTTAAACGCATTCAGAAGTGCCCCCCGAAACCTGGATGCAGAGATGGCACTTATTGCTTCGATGCTCTTGATGAATGAAGTGATTGACGATGTCATTGGAGTGGTCTCACCTCAGTCATTCTACGGCGACATGAATCGACGGATTGCCGATGTTGTGTTCCATCTTCACAAGGCTGGAGTTGGCGGCATTGATGCGGTCACGGTGGCCGAAGAACTCTCTCGCCGCAGTCAGATAGACGATTCTGGCGTGGAATACCTAAGAAGAATTCTCAATGTGCCGGCTTCGCCGACAAATGCAGTTGAATACGCCAGGATCGTGAGATCGAAGGCAAATCTGAGAACCGTGATCTATGAGCTTTCACGAATCATTGATCGAGCATACGTCGCTGAGGAAGAGCAGGTTCTGAATGAGGCGGAGAGTGCACTGTTTGCTCTGAGCGACAAGAATTCCTTGACGCAGGTTCACTCTTTGGTCTCCTGTATGGTTGAGATGTATGAGGCGTTAGAACGACGTATCAGCTCTGAAGAATCTGTCCTTGGTGTTTCGTCTGGCTTCGCCGACCTCGACGCACTTACAAATGGATTCCAGCCGGGTGAGCTGGTGATTCTGGCTGCGCGTCCATCGATGGGCAAGACCGCACTGTTCTGCAATTTCTTGCGAGCTGGTGCATCGACTCTGGTGTTCAGCCTCGAGCAATCTCGAACGGAACTCAGCGAACGTCTAATGATTGCAGAAGCACGCATTAACAGCCAATGTTTGCACTCCGGCAATTTTACAGAAGACCAGCACAATGAACTTATTCATGCCTGCGCAATTGTCGAGAAACTCCCAGTATTCATCGACGACTCTGGGGCCAGATCGGTCTCAGAAATCAGATCGTTATCGAGGCGAGTTCATCGAAAGCACGGGCTGCAACTCATTATTATTGACTATCTGCAATTGGTTCAGCCGGAAGACAATCGTGTGCCGCGAGAACAACAGGTAGCGACGATTACACGACAACTAAAATGTCTTGCAAAGGAACTTCAGGTTCCGGTCATTGCTGTTTCCCAATTGAATCGAGCGGTCGAGATGCGCGAAGACAAGCGTCCGAGACTTGCGGACCTTCGGGAGTCAGGCGCTATCGAGCAAGATGCTGACATGGTGATGTTTCTCCATCGCCCGGATGCCTACGACCCTGAAGACCGCCCCGGAGAAGCTGAAGTTATTGTCGCGAAGCACCGAAACGGACCCACTGGGCTAGTCCGCCTCACATGGAGGAAAGAGTGCCTTCGGTTCGACGATTACTGCCCCGAAGCCGACAACGACTTCAACCTATGACGTTTCTGAAGTGGACAACGACTTGACTGGAACGCTCGCGCGACAGTATTTCTACCAACCTAATCCGAATTTGATCATTTTGGTCCGTAGGCGAACCAAAGCCCGATCGTGATCGATGCGAGAATCAGCCCTGCGATCATTGCACTCCAGAAGTTGAGACCCAGTCGGTCCGCATAGGCCAACGGTACAAAGAACGGCAGTCCCAGTGGCACGAGTATCAATGTTTCACGAGCCAGTTTGGAAACGGCTTTCAAGTCATGATCCCTGAACCAGGCGGCACCGAACGCCAAAACACTGATCAATGGCAGGGTGAGCAGCAACGCTCCGAGTCGCGGTGCCCGCCGCGAAAGTTCGGATACTGCGGCGATGATGAGAACGGGAATCACAAATCGGATGAGGATGGCAAACATACTCAGAACCTTGCAATAGAAGACGGGCAGCAGTAGGCCGAACCACGCGGAACGCCATTACGGCACTGAGGGCCTGCTGCCCGTTTTGTCACAATCGAAGTGAATTCGGTCGTTACTTGTGATCTTCGTGTCCGTGAGCTTCTTCCTTGAAGTCGCCGGTATACGGAGTTCCTTCGATTTCAGCGCTCATTGTCCCGGCATACTCCTGAACAATCCCGAGTTTTTCATGTTTGCCGACAAAGCGCGATGAAAGCCCGTCGGTCTCGCCTTCCAGAGGCACGGGCAGCAGCTCGGCCATCAGCTCCGGATCGCCGATGCTGAGCAGCACTTTGTCGGTTTTAATCGGGGCTGGCGATTTTTCGTCGCTGCCAAGAACGTAAACCGTAGCTTCCTGTTTGTCGTGATCGACTGTGAACTCGACGTGGTACTTTCCGCCACCCCAGTCAGCCAGTGTACCGTCATGTGGTCCGGCCCCGTGGCCATGTCCATGCTCACCTTCGCCTTCTGCATGTTCATGCCCATGCTCGGCAGCAGCGGTTGCGGCTGGTGTAGGGGCTGCCGTTTCTGTTGTGCCCTGTTCCTGGCATCCTGCAGCGAAACTCATTGTGGCAAGGCCAGCAATTGTGGCAATGACGTTTTGATACTTCTTCATTCGACATTCTCCAGACAAAAGGAATGCTCTTGCCACAAACGGCGTGAGCGAATTTGACAACACACAAAACCAATAACCGGCGACGAACAACGAGTTGACGCCATCACTTACTTCAGGAATATCTCAATCGTGTGCATCTGCAAGTTCATCTGCTCCACTCCCCATTTTGGCGAGCTTCAACGCATCCTGACCGCTGAACTTCCAAAAGAGTCCCGGATGAATCAGGAACTCACAAAATGTTGATGTCACCAGTCCACCCAAAATCACAGTGGCCACTGGATACAGAATCTCACGGCCTGGCTCCTGACCACCCAGTACCAGCGGGATGAGTCCAATTCCGGCAGTCAGAGCCGTCATGAGCACCGGGGCCAGTCGTTCGAGACTGCCTCGTACAACCATCTGTTTGGTAAAATCTTCACCTTCTTCTTTCATCAGGTGGAAGTAGTGTGTGACGAGCAGAATTCCGTTTCGCACCGCGATGCCGCCCAGCGAAATGAATCCCACCAGACTAGCGACTGTTAACGTCTGGTTAGTAATCACCAACGCCAGTACGCCACCGATAAACGCCGTCGGAAGAGCATTCAGGATCTGCAGAACCACGCGCACGGACGGAAACAGAATCATCAAGACGACAAACATTCCCACGACAGAAATGGCGGCGAGCACTCCGATTGTTCGCGTGGCACTCTGCTGGCTTTCAAACTGTCCTCCGTATTCGACGAAGTAGCCTTCCGGCAGAACCACGTTGCTTTGTACTCGTTGCTGGATCTCAGCCACGGCACTGGCAAGGTCCCGATCCTGTGTGTTACAGCGAATCACAATTCGTCGGCGAGCGTTCTCGCGATTGACGGCGTTTGCACCGGAACCTTCCCCAATGTCGGCCAGCTCACGCAGTTCGATTTGACCTCGATCATTCGGCAGGTCAATCCGCAGGCGTCCGAGGTTGGCATAATCTGTACGATAGTTTTCTTCCAGGCGGACGAGCAGATCGAATCTTCGCTGCCCTTCCAGCACCTGCGACACAACTTCGCCCTGCAATGCGGTCTGTACTATCTGAGCCACATAGGCGCGTGTCACGCCATGAAAGGCCAGATCATCGGATCGCAATCGGATGTGCAATTCTTCCGTCTGGCGGATGGGCTCAATAATTGGAGGTGTCAATCCCGGAACCGTCTGCAAATTCTGTTTCACCTGCTCTGAGAGCTGCTGCAGTGTGTCGAGATCGTCGCCATGAATCTTAATGGCGATCTGGGCGTAAACTCCCGACACCATGTGACTGATCAGATGCGCCAACGGCTGCTCAACTTCAATATCTACACCAGGAGCTTCCTCGCCAAGTTCGGCGAGAAGCTTTTTAAGAATCTCTTCCCGGTGATTTTGAACGTCCGGGTTCATGCTGAGAATGTATTCCCCCGTATTGACCGGCGATGCGTGTTCGTCCATTTCTGCTCGACCCGTTCGTCGCACGAAATGCAGGATTGCGCCGTCCGGATTCTTGTCGGACTTCTGCATCTCCTGCAGTTTCTTGTCAAGAACAGCCGAAACCTGATTCGAGGCGTTCAGCGAAGACCCGGGAGGCAGCGTCAGATTGATCTGCACGCTGCCTTCGTCGAATTGTGGAAGGAAGTTTCGTCCGAGCCGCGACAACTCCCAGCCCGCATAGGCAACCATCAGCCATGTCAGCAACATCAGCGACAACGGTCGTGCGATGCTCAAACGAATCAGATAACCAGCACCCCATTTGAAGAATCGCAGCAGCACGCCGTCATGCTCAACATGCGTTGCCTTCGACTGCGGCAACAAATACCACGACAAGACCGGCGTGACGGTGAGAGACACGACGAGCGATGCAAGGATCGAAACGATGTAGGCCACGCCCAACGGAGCAAACAGACGCCCTTCGACACCTGACAGCGCGAATAATGGAAGAAACACGAGGATCACTACCGCCGTTCCGAAGACGATCGCACTGCGAATTTCTATGCTGGCTTCGTAAACGACGACAAGCGACGATCGCGGCTCCTTGAGATTATTATTCTCCTTCAATCGTCGGAAAATGTTTTCGACGTCGACAATTGCGTCATCGACGAGTTCCCCCATCGCGACTGCAATTCCCCCGAGCGTCATCACGTTGATGGAGAGATGCGTGCCCGTGATATGGCCCCACAGCCGAAACACAAGTGTTGTGATGACCAGCGACAATGGGATGGCCGTGAGTGTGATGAACGTCGTGCGAAAATTGAGCAGGAACAGGAACAGAATGATGACAACCAATACGGCTCCAATCACCAGAGCTTCGCCGACGTTAAAGATGCCTCGGTAGATGAAATTCTTCAGACGAAACAGTTCGGAGTTGATCACGATGTCGGCAGGCAAGGATGCTTCGGCTTCAGCAAACGCCGTCTCAAGGCTGTCTGTCAGTGACCGTGTGTCAATATGCGGCTGCTTGACGACTGTAAAGACCACACCCGGATGACCGTTGACGCTGCCGTCGCCGCGCTTGAACTGCGGGCCCTCGACCAATTGTGCAACCTGCCCGAGCAGGATGGATCGATCGGCATGAGTCTTGACGGGGATCTTGCGAAGGTCTTCGAGAACTTGCCAGGAATCCGGCCCCAGTCGACCGAGTACTCGAATGGGGCGTTCTGTTTCGCCCTGCACGGCAAATCCGCCGCTGGTGTTGATGTTGCTTTGCTTCAGTGCTTCCTCCACTTCCTGTAACGAGACGCCATACTCAACAAGTGCCGGCGGATCGATCAGGACTTGATACTGTTTCTTGTCGCCACCCAGAAGAAATGCTTCGGCGACGCCCGTCACTTTCAGGATTCGCGGCCGCACAACCCAGTCTGCCGTGGTTCGCAACGCCATCTGCCGGGATGCTGCCGACGGAAACTGCACTTCGTGGAGTTTTCCATTGACGGTAATCGTGGCCACTCGGTCCTGTTCGATTCCGCTGAGATCAGTAGCCCGCTCCGGGACGTGCCATTCGACTTTGTCCACAACGACAGATTGCCACGAGTTGACGCGATGCCGATCAACGGGACGCCACACAGAGACTCGGGGTGCCTGACCATCTGCTTCGGATTTCGACGAGTCATCCGGTAGTAGCTCGGCGACCAGATCAGATTTCTCAAAAGGAAACAGAACTCCACCCGTTGGACCATTCTGACGATAGAGCCCCGCCACCACGATCTGCCCCATGATCGATGCCGGCGGAGTCATCTGCGGCAAAATGCCTTCCGGTAATATGCTGCCCAGCGTTGTTAGTCGTTCCTGGACTGTCTGCCGCGCGGCTCGAATGTCGGTATTCCAGTCAAATTCAATGTAGATTACGTTGAGTCCGGCAGTGGACTGACTGCGAACGGCCTGAACGCCGCTGGCACCCAGCAAGGCGATTTCAATCAACAGCCCGCTTTGTTGTTGGGAATTGCACTAGGAATTTCTTTTAACATGGGCAAAAATTCTATTTTCTTTTGGGAATGGAATCCTGAATGTCTCGACTCGCATTGGAAGAATCGG
>Ga0154020_10002238_pt1 | contig 23473 bp, 29 predicted proteins | sample Klosneuvirus_201_FD_109709 | JGI IMG/M metagenome (GOLD analysis project Ga0154020, IMG submission 109709) | Active sludge microbial communities from wastewater, Klosterneuburg, Austria - Klosneuvirus_20160825_MG | ecosystem: Engineered > WWTP > Aerobic digester > Activated sludge | place...
GCGTGGATTAGTGCGTCTGCACTCAACAGAATGGCCAATCTAGGCATGCCGGTGTCCGTAAAACTCTAACAATTAACGGCAGAACGGAGCCATTTGGCTCATTTTGATTTATTCAACAACGCCTAGCTGGGTGGGCTTTTCGCCCAGTTAGAATAAAATTACAGGCAGTACAAATTACTGAATGTGAGAAAGTTATCTGGAAAGAGCAAGAATTAATGGTGAAGATACCTGGAAAATCACTCAAGAAGCACTCACCAGAAGCACAAAAACGTAAGGAAGTGCAATTAGGTGTCAATTTAGAGGAAACATTAAAGGAGTTGGCAAAAATTGCAGGACGTGAATTAAGGGTCAAACCTTGCAAAGAACATAATTTCTAAATAGATCGTGAATTGATCGAATGTTGGAATATACATTACTTATCCTGGCAGCATATTTTGCAGCAATATTATCAGGCACGGCAGGATTCGGTGGCGCACTTCTATTGCTGCCTTTACTTATAGAAGTTGTGGGAACCATGCATGCAGTGCCATTACTAACTGTCATTCAATTTATCGGCAATCTCGCAAGAGTTTGTTTTGGCTTTCAGCAGATTCAATGGAAACCAGTAAGTTTATTCTTGTTAAGTGCAATCCCTTTCAGCATTTTAGGAGCGGTTTCATTTGCTGAACTACCAAAAGATTTGATAACGCGCTTCATTGGTGCGGCAATTTTATTATTTGTGATGCTTAAATATGTGGGCGTTCTGAATTTAAAAATCAGCCCTTTTTCGTTAATTGCTGGCGGTAGTCTTGTGGGTTTTCTATCTGGCTTATTGGGTAGTGCTGGGCCTTTGGGCGCAGCAATCTTTCTTTCGCTCGGGTTATCGCCAGTTGCTTATATTGCAAGCGAAGGAACAACTGCACTAGCAATACATGGGGTGAAAATAATAACTTATCACCAATACATTATACTCGATCAAGATTTATGGCTTCTGGCTGCATTCATGGGAGTGGCAATGATCGCGGGTAGCTGGTCTGCAAAGCAAGTTATTGAATATATGCCACAGAAGAAATTTGAGCGCTATGTAACAGTTCTTTTAGTAGTCCTTGCTATCTACTTGATAGTTTACGGATCATAATAATTTACCACGTTACAATATCAATAAAGGGATTTGAAGTCCAACGGTACGAAAACGTACGCTAAGGTGTCGTTAACAACAAATTTTAAACTAAATCCCGTGAAACTTTAGAGCCTTTTGTTTATTAGCACCCAACAGAACCAGAATAGGTTCATTATTGGGATAACTCAAGAAGAATACCGCAGTCTTTAACGGCACGACCAGTCGTGCATTTTTGGCGCAAAATATTAAGCTGCCTTTTAAGCTCTTTTAATTCTTTAATACGTAAATCCACTTGTTTGTTATGTCTATCAACCAGTGCGTTTACATTATTGCAGGTTGTTTCTGGAGAGTTTCTTAAATCGACTAGTTGTCGGATTTCTGACAGTGTAATATCGAGGCTTCTACAGTGCTTGATAAACATTAACTGCTTTATTGCGCGACTATCGTACAGGCGATATCTTCCCTCACTACGCTTAATGGCGTCCAACAGTCTTTCTTTTTCGTAGTAACGTATCGTTTGTATAGAACAGCCGGATAATTTCGCTAATTCACCAATCTTCAATTTAATTTCCTCAACATATTGACTCTATAGTAACTATAGACTTTAAACTGTTTTTTACTTACAGAGCAAGGATATTTTTATGGCGGATAGTTGCAGTCGGCAATGTACAGGTAAATCCGAGGACAAAATTCCCCTACATTCAACAGAAAGTAGAAATGTTGGCAGCAATTACGTCAGCGAATTTACCGTAGCAAAGATGGATTGTCCTTCTGAGGAACGCTTAGTTCGTATGTTTCTGGAAAATATTAGGCCGAGAGTTGCGTTTGAATTCGATATTCCAAATCGCAAGGTGAAAGTATTCCATGAGGGTAATCTCGATGAAATTCAGAGGCGTATAGAATCACTGAGTTTGGGAGCTAGCTTAAACAATACTCGAAAGATCGATGCAATTGCTTTTTTACAGGCTCTGGAATCTGTGAAAACGATAGACAAAAAAGAAACCATGATTCTTATATGGTTACTCGCCATTAATGCAACAATGTTTGTCATTGAATTATTTGTCGGCTGGCTTGCGCAATCGGCCGCATTGATAGCGGATTCTCTCGATATGTTTGCTGACGCAATTGTTTATGGCCTGGCACTTTACGCCGTAGGTCGCAGTGTTCGATTGAAGCTTCGAGTGGCTCATCTGTCCGGCTGGATACAAGTGATGTTGGCGTTAGGTGCATTGAGTGAAGTGTTGCGACGTTTTATTTTTGGAAGCGAACCGGTTTCGACACTCATGATGAGCTTTGGGTTAGTGGCTTTGATAGCAAACATCATCTGTTTAATGCTGATTTCTAAAAACAAAGAGGGCGGGGCACATATGAAGGCCAGTTGGATCTTCTCCGCCAATGATGTTATCGCCAACCTTGGGGTGATATTAGCGGGCTTTCTGGTGGCGTTGACAAGTTCTCCTTACCCCGACCTCGTGATTGGCCTAATTATTGGCTTGATCGTACTTAACTGTGCACGCCGTATTTTACGACTGGAATCCTAAACTCGAGCGTGTAATTGATGCATTCCAACTGACGCGAGTGGCTTTTAAAAAGAAGCTTAACTTGGTAACCGGAAATTTTTGACCACAATATATCTTATCAAGGATAGAATAGATCATATGAATAGGTTTGTTAACATTAATTCTATAGTTTTTGTGCTATTTGTCAGTTTATTGACAAACGGCCTTGCTTCGGCATTTCATGGCGAAGTATTTATGCATGAACTTGGTCACAACCATCAACACACACACTCAACAGAAAAAACAGCACATGCAGAACATTCATATAACGAATTTTCTGATGAGAAGAATTTAAATCATTCAGTACACGTATGCTTTAGTACCGTATATCACCCCCTTCTCTTTGCAGAACTGCCGCTAGTACCCACTGTAGCTGGTAAAGAGATCCTATCTGAATCTATAACGTTCCAAATTACAAAATCTATTCAAGATTCGCCGTTTCGTCCTCCTCGAAGTATTTTTCCCAGTTAGAACATTAGACTAGACTGCTTGAGTTGCCAGCATTCAATATAGGAATGTTTGGGCTATCCGTAATTGTCAGCTCAGAGCAGACATGATGGATACGTTCGCCATGGATGTCGCCCTAAGCCAACACTAGCTTGACGCAGTATTTGGCGCTGACACGGTGAAACCTATAGCTTAGCTCCATGCTGGGCATGGTTCGGGTTCGTCATTAAGTCTAGTCTTGTTCGTTTCCCCTAGCTATTTTTTATTGTAGTGAATCAAAGCTTACTACTTGAATACAACATAGCAATCCCATGGAATATTGCTGATCCTGGCTAACCAGAAGGATCTGACAACTCTTCACTTTTTCATCTAAGAATCAAACAGATATATGATTAATAGCATAATTTATTTTTCCATAAAAAATAAACTCATTGTGGGTTTGCTAACCCTTGCCCTGATAGGCGTAGGGGTATATTCAATGTTCACCGTAAATCTTGGTTCGGTACCGGATATCACCAATAATCAGGTGCAAGTAATCACTGTTTCACAAAATCTGGGTACTGAAGATATCGAGCAGTTTGTAACTTTTCCCGTGGAACTGGTTATGGCCAACCTGCCGGGTGTTACTGAGATCCGTTCAATTTCCCGCTTTGGCCTTTCGGTAGTCACTATCGTTTTCGAAGACGATATGGGCACCTATCTGCCGCGACAATTAGTACAAGAAAAGCTTATTGAAGTAAGGCAACAAATACCTGAAAATTTTGGCAGCCCGTCAATGGGGCCTATAACAACTGGACTGGGTGAAATTTACCAATATACCCTGAAGCCTAAGCCGGGGTACGAGACAGCGTACTCCCCGACTGAACTGCGCACCATTCAAGACTGGATTGTAAGACGACAATTGGCATTGGTGGACGGTGTTGTCGGGATAAATGCTTTTGGTGGAAAAATTAAACAATATGAAATCGCGATAAATCCCAAAAAACTCAATGCCAACAATATCTCCATTGCGGAAGTGTTTGTGGCGCTGCAACGCAATAATGCTAATACAGGTGGTGCCTATATTGAAAAAAACAATATGGCCAATTTTATCCGTGGAGAAGGCCTGGTACGTACACTCGATGACATACGGAATATTGTTATTAAAAATGAAAATGGCATACCTACCTTAATCGGAGACGTCGCGGAAAAAGTACATTTTGGTCACCAGGTACGCTATGGCGCCTTCACTCAAGATGGCCGGGAAGCTGTAGGCGGCATGATTCTGATGTTAAGAGGATCAAACCCTAATGCGGTAATCCAGAATGTGCAGAAGCGTATCGTTGAAGTTCAGAAATCATTACCCGAAGGTTTGGAAATCAAACCTTTTCTCGACAGAAGCGCGCTTATAGAACGGACGACTAGCACGGTGACCCAGAATCTCACTGAAGGGGCGCTCATTGTAATTTTTGCGTTAGTCATACTTCTGGGTAGCATACGAGGCGGCATCATCACAGCCACTACTATTCCTTTATCCTTGCTCTTTGCCTTTATCATGATGAAGCAATTTGACGTATGGGCGAATCTGATGAGTTTGGGGGCTATTGACTTCGGAATTATTGTTGATGGCACGGTGATTATAGTAGAACGCACCGTATATGAAATTCAAAAAAAAATTAAGGCCGGGAAATTCGATATAGATCAGAACGTCATGGATGAAATTACCTATAAAGCGGGTAGTTCTATGATGAATACCGCAATTTTTGGCCAGATGATCATACTGATTGTATTTACGCCCATTCTGTTTCTTACCGGAATAGAAGGCAAAATGTTTCAGCCTATGGCCTATACATTCAGTTTTGCGATGCTGGGGGCAATTATCCTTTGCCTAACTTATGTTCCTATGATGTCAGCCTTGCTGTTGAAACCCGTGAGAAACAGAAAGAATTGGTTTGGAAAGTTTGAACGTTGGTTTGAGAAAGTCGGCGATAAAATTTTTAGTGGCATTCTGCGTGCTTATCTACCATTGCTCAGAAGTGCACTACGATTCAAAGCAATAGTCATTATTGTGGCGGTTGCGCTGCTGGGAACGGCCGGTTTTACGCTTTCTAAAATGGGTGGCGAGTTTATGCCCCAGTTAGATGAAGGCGACATTGCCATGCAAGCCCTTATTAGACCTGGTAGTGGGTTGAGTGAAGCCATTGATGTCTCCATCAAAATAGAAAATATTTTACTGAGAAATTTTCCTGAAATAAAAACTGCTGTAGCCAGAATTGGTGTGGCAGAAATCCCCACAGATCCTATGCCGATGGATATAGCGGACATGTTCATTATTCTGGAAAAAGACATGGATAAATGGACTTCTGCCAAGTCAAAAGATGAACTTGTTGAGAAAATTAAAGAAATTCTTGATAACAAGCTGACTGGAGTGAACTTGGTTTTCAGTCAGCCAGTAGAATTGCGTTTTAATGAATTACTAACGGGCGTTCGGGAGGATGTGGCCGTAAAGTTATACGGCGAAGACATTGATGTACTGGCACAAAAAGCAGAGGAAATGAGTCAAATCATCCAGACTATACCGGGGGTGGGGGATGTAAATCCTGAGAGGACTTCCGGTCTGCCTCAAATTACTGTGCGCTATAACCGCGAAAAAGTCGCCCAGTACGGGGTGAATATTGAGCAGTTGAATCAATATGTAAGCTCGGCGTTTGCTGGCGGTGTGACCGGAGTGATTTTTGAAGGAGAGAAACGCTTTGAAATGGTCATACGTTTTGATGAGGCCCACCAGAAAAGTATTGAAGATCTACGTGCCCTTTTTATCGACCTACCAGACGGCGCTCAGGTTCCGCTTAAGGAAGTAGCTGATATTAACTATGCACCGGGTCCGATGCAAATATCCCGTGACAATACGTCCCGAAGGACTTATGTCGGTGTGAACACCAGAGGGCGTGATGTAGAGTCTGTGGTGATGGATATTCAGCAGAAACTAGATGCTGAACTAGATTTGCCACCAGGCTATTACATTACATACGGTGGAGAGTTTGAAAATCTGCAAAAAGCCAAGAACCGATTAGCCATTGTGGTGCCAATTGTACTGCTCCTAATTTTCATATTGTTATATTTTGCACTGAAGTCGGTTTCCCAAGCGATCATGATTTATACCGCTATTCCATTGGCGGCGATAGGCGGCGTGTTCGCTCTTTGGTTACGAGATATGCCTTTTAGCATTTCAGCTGGGATTGGTTTTATTGTGCTATTTGGCATCGCCGTACTTGATGGATTAGTTTTAATAAATCGATTCAATACGTTAAAAGAAGAAGGGATAATCAGCATCAAGGAACGAATCCTTACCGGAACCAAAGAAAGAATCAGGCCTATTTTACTGACAGACGCGACCGACATTTTCGGATTCTTACCAATGGCATTATCCATATCGGCAGGCGCTGAAGTACAACGCCCATTGGCTACTGTCGTCATTGGTGGTTTATTCACGGCTACCCTACTTACTCTTGTGGTGCTTCCGGTACTTTACGCTTTTGTGGAGAGCCGAAGTATTAACAAGAAAAGCCTTAAGCGTCCTAGTACAAATACAAATGCATTACTCGCATTAATCGTATGCGGCGGGCTGGCGAGTGTTCTACTTGGCGCTACTTCTACGGTGAAAGCGCAATCACAGCCGATAGACGACTTGCAAACGATTACTTTGGAGCAAGCCAGAGAGCGGGCTATTAAAAATTATCCTAGGATACAATCAGCTAGGCTGGAGATAGAAAGCCAAGAGGCCCTGAAGAAAACCGCTTGGGATCTTGGCAGAACCACTTTCTTCACTGGAAAAGAAGAAGCAGGCAATGGTTCAAGCGGTGTTCAATCACAAGGTATTCGGCAGCAACAAATCGATGTGTTTGGTATTGCTCCTAGGTTACGGCTGCAGAAAGAGCAGGTTACACTGGCTGAGAATATGCTTAACCTGTCTATGATAGAAATAGAGCGAGAAGTAAGCCAAGCCTGGGCGATGGCATATGCCGCTAAAAATAATTATCAAGTTTACAAGCGGTTGGGTTCTATTTTTACGGGTATCGAACGAGCTGCCCGGATAAGGCTTGAAGTAGAAGCAACCTCTAAGCTGGAATACCTGGCGACATCAAACCAAGGCAATCAAGTACAGATACAAAAGGAACAGGCTTATCGCGATTACTTGAGTTCGCTTCAACAACTAAACCTGTGGTTTATCGGCGATACTCTGCTCACCGTACCAGATATTCCTCCGGATCAGCTTGATAATCCACTAAACTTTGTTGCAGATTCCCTGGATAGCCATCCTGCACTCAATGTTTCCAAACAACAGGTAAACGTGGCGGATGCTGCCATCAAAGAGAGGCGCGCACAGTTTTTACCCAAATTTAGTTTGCAGTATAGCCAGCAAGAAATTGCAGGTCAGTCGGGGTTTTATCAGTTTCAGGCCGGTATTCAGATACCTTTGTTTTTTGGCCCGGAACTAGGTAGGGCACAATCGGCGAAAATCCAACGCACAATTGCCACCCAAAATTTGCAACAGACCCAAATGGAGCTAAACGCGGCTTATCAGAATATACGTGAACAGTATTTTAAGTGGATGAACTCGTGGCAATACTATCGGGATACGGCGCTTCCTATGGCGAGGGAGCAGCAAACCGGAGCAGTTTTTGCCTATGAGGAAGGTGCCATAGACTATGTAACGTTTTTACAAAACATGAGAGAAGCGATACGAATTGAAGTCGACTCATGGAACGCCTTTGGCAATTATTTGAGCAGTCGCTATCAGCTTGAATACTTCTTAAAAACATCGAGCTAATACGCCCAAACAGATAAAGAGTAAATGACAATGAAAAAGCACGTTCTATACCTATTTGTCCTTATATTAACTATATTTTTCTTTACCGGTTGTAGCGGTAAATCAGCTGATAAAAATAATTTGGGAGAAGGTAAAATTCAAGAGTCGCCGAAAGGAAACGCCCATAAAGAACATGCCCATGAGGAACACGCTCATGAGGAACATGACGAAGAAGGACTGGGTACGGTGCATCTATCAGCGTTAAAGTTTAATGGCCTCGGTATCAAAGTAGATACTCTGCCCACACGTTCTCTATCAGGAGTAGTAGATGTCAATGGCAGGTTGGCATTGTTTCCCCAGCATACAGCCATTGTTACGGCTATTTTAGGGGCCAATGTAACGGCCATTAAAGTAATAGAAGGAGAAAAAGTAAAAAAAGGTCAAGTACTGGCTTACCTTTCACACCCTAATCTAACAAACCTCCAAACCGCTTACATAAGAACCTATAACCAAATGCAATATCTGGAAAAAGAATTCGAGCGTCAAAAAAGACTTTATGATGAAGGAGTAAGCTCAGGAAAGATTTACCAACAAACGAGAGCCGATTACAGAGCTATTAAAGGTGAAGTAAAAGGGTTTGAAGCACAACTGGAGCAATTAAGCATTAATGTGAGAAAAATTAGAGATGGGAACATCTATAAAACTGTACCGGTGGTGAGTCCCATTGACGGCAACATTAAAAAAGTGTTGGTACAGATAGGTCAGTTTGTGAATGCCCAGGCAGAAATACTCAGGATCATAAATATTGAATATGTACATGCCGATCTGATGGTTTTCGAAAAAGATGTCAATAAGGTCAAAGAAGGCCAAAAGGTATCATTTACAGTGGAATCGGTTCCGGGTGAAATTTTATCTGCCAAAATTTTTTCAGTAGGCAAAAACTTTGAACAAAACCCTAGGATAGTCCATGTACATGCCGAGATCGATCAAAAAGAATTTTTTCTTATTCCTGGGATGTATATCAATGGAAAAATTTACACAGAAAGTATGTCAGTAATAGCATTGCCTGAAGAAGCTATTGTCGTAGAGGATGGTAAATCTTATATTTTTATGGCGGAAGAACTCCAAGAAGATGGACAAACGGAGTGGGAGTTTACCCCTGTAGAAATCAGAACTGGAAACTCTGATGAAGGGTGGGTGGAAATCAACCTACTAGAATCGCTACCTAAAGACGCGCAAGTGGTCTGGAACAATGCCTATTACTTGATCGCAGAAATGAAGAAAGGCGAGACCTCACACGAACATTAGGGTTTCATTGCAACCAATTCGCTAATATAAATTATGCATATCAAAAAAGAGTCTTGGTCTTAAAAAAGTTATTTTATGGGTAAAAAATTAGATGCTTCATAAAAACACTATACAACAATCGGCCTTTTTCTCACTTTTGACCCATTGATTCACTAAACAAGAATGATGTGGCTAATCAAAATAGAAGGTTAACAATGGGACACAGCCACGATACCGAAAGTTTGGGTGATAAGCGTCTGACTGCTGCTATTGCCGTCAATGTGCTGCTGACTGTGGCACAAGTCATTGGTGGAAGTATCTCCGGTAGCTTGTCGCTTATTGCCGATGCGTTGCATAACTTAAGCGATGCTGCTTCGCTTGGTATTGCGTTGTTTGCACGCAGAACCGGCCGCAAACCACCGGACAAGTTCAAGACCTTTGGTTATAAGCGAGCCGAAATTATTGCTGCCCTTATCAATCTTACTACGTTGATAATTATTGGTTTCTATCTCATCTATCAGGCAATGTGGCGTTTTGTAGAGCCTGAGAAAATTGAAGGTTGGATAGTTGTGATTGTAGCGGGAATTGCGCTCTGTGTAGATGTGATCACCGCCACTTTAACCTACACCATGTCAAAAAAGAGCATGAATATCAAAGCCGCTTTTTTGCATAACGTATCGGACGCGCTGGCTTCTGTAGGTGTTCTAATTGCTGGAACACTGATTTTGCTCTATGGTTGGTATTGGACTGATACGTTATTAACCCTCATGATCGCAGGTTACGTTTTATGGCAAGGCTTCACCATGTTGCCAAAAACTATACACCTGCTTATGGAAGGTACGCCAGACCATCTCTCAATTGAAGAAGTTATCGAGTCAATGGAGTTAGTAGAAGGTGTTGAAAACATCCATCATGTCCACATATGGCAACTCGACGAACATCTCAACGCACTGGAAGCTCATGTGGTAGTAAGCTCCAATGAGCTATCCCAAATTGAAGAAATTAAAAGTGCACTGAAAAAATTGCTTTCTGATCGCTTCGAGATTGGCCATTCGACACTGGAGTTTGAACACCCTGACCACAATATTTGTGAGTCCTATAAGACTTCGTAATAGAGTTTCAGAGAAAATATCTCTAAGGAATCCCGGGGCTAAATTCGGAATCTCTCAATAGTTGGTAAATTCCACCAAAGTGGAGGGGTTCTTTCACTGCTGTTCAATTTTGACGATCATTTTTTGAGAATTAATCAAAACTTCCAGCGGAAAGTTAATTCTCGGTATTTTTGCTGCCTTGGCAGAATTTGAACGTGAGTTGATTAGTGAGCGAACAAAAGCAGCTTTAACGGCAGCAAGGGCAAGAGGGAGAAAAGGCGGTGCAAAATTCTCTTTAACTAAAGCTCAAGTAAGATTAGCTCAATCGGCAATGGGTCAGAAAGAAACAGTTATTTTCGAACTTTGCAAAGAGCTGGGCATCACCAAGCCTACTCTCTATCGTTACCTTGCACCCAATGGTGCGTTAAGAGATTATGGTAAAAGGGTTTTGGGTGTTGACCAATAGTGCAGTAAAAATGGGGCGCTAACAACGAATTTGCCACTAAATCCCGTGAAACTTTAGAACCTTTTGTTTATTAGCACCCAACACTGGCGCTACGCTTGAGTATTATGTAATGCTTGTGCATTTACTTGATGTTGATTCGACTCACTCAACCAGAGGATTTTATGACAGAAGAAAAACCAAAGATGTCCATGTCCTTTGAAGTACGCGCGCGCCGCATCGACGCGCACGGTGGCGCCTGGCACTACGTTGTCTGGAATACTTCGCCGCAAGGATCTCCCGCAGCATGAGTGCATACCATCAACATAACTATGCCCCGCATATTTATACCGAGTTGCTTTGCGACATTTGTGATGACCGCACGCATGAATCTACAGACTAGAGGCGACTATTACTTGCCTGAGAGCAGCATTACAATCGGATAGAATCATGTGTGAATATCCAATTGAACTCTTACACAGTCGGTACCCACAACGAATATTTGGTATTTATTTCAAGAAGTATGGAATTTATTGAAAAGTTAGCCGTTTTCACAGCTATGCGGCGCTAGGCCAAGCGGGAATGGGAGGAACAAGAAATGGCAAGAACAATTAGCAAGGTTGCAAAAGAACTTGATATCAACATTGAAACTGTCCGTTTCTATGAACGACGAGGTCTAATTGCGCAACCATCCAAGCCAGCGCAAGGCTATCGTCATTACCCAAGCGATACCGTCAACCGTATTCGCTTTATTAAACGCTCACAGGAATTGGGATTTACTTTAGACGAAATCGCCAATTTGATTAGCTTGAATGACACACCCTGTGGTCAAGTTCAAGAGTTGGCTGAACAAAAACTCTGCGCCGTGAGAAAAAAAATGGCGGATTTGCGATGTCTTGAAAAAGTTCTTAAAGAACTTCTTACTCAGTGCCAGAGTAATCAAGATGATAGTCACTGCCCGATAATAGACTCGTTACAGCCGTAAAATCACTCAGCCATAAAATAAATTATAACGCTTGATTCCGTACCATAGTACGGCGTTTACACTTACTCTATAACTTGGTTAAGAGGAGTAAGTTGTGTCCAAAAAAGAATCTAAGCTTCCAATTATTGGTGGAACCATTGCCGCAGTTGGTGCAGGAATATGTTGTGCAGGACCTTTAGTGCTACTGATGTTAGGAGTAAGCGGGTCATGGATTAGCAACTTAACGCTATTAGAACCGTACCGCCCGTTATTCATTCTCGCTGTCTTTGTCTTGTTCGGTTGGGCTGGCTGGAACGTTTATCGCCCCATTGAAGATTGTGAACCAGGATCAGCATGTGCAGTGCCGCAGGTGCGTAAACAACGTCAGATCATTTTTTTGGTAACCGCTTTGATCGCGCTCGCTTTAGTGACCAGTGTTTACTGGATTCCAGTATTTATGTGAAAAATATAGCTTGTCTAACTATTGGAGAATTAACCATGAATAAAATTATTATTACTTTCGTACTCACCATTGTTAGCTTTACCGCTTGGGCTAGTCCGCAGACCGTTACTCTAGATTTGCCTACCATGAACTGTGCTATGTGTCCAATTACAGTGAAAAAAGCCTTAAATAAGGTAGATGGTGTAACCAACGCCGATGTCAGTTATAAAAAGAAACAAGCCGTGGTGACCTTCGACGACGACGCCACGAACGTTGAAGCGCTCGTCCAGGCCACAACCAATGCCGGATACCCATCCACGATCAAGGAGTAGTGTTCATGGATAAGAACAAGCTCTTGCTGCGTACTGGCGTGATTGGCACTCTGATTGTAGCCCTTTGCTGCTTCACGCCGCTATTGGTTATTCTACTTGCTGCGGTTGGCCTATCAGCCTTTACAGGCCATCTGGATGTTGTCCTTTTCCCCGCTCTGGCATTTTTCATCGGCCTCACGGGATATGCCTTTTACAGAAAAAAATCCCAACGTAATCCCGTATGTTGCAATACCGATCGTCATGGCGGAGAAACCAATGAGTAAATTTTATTTTCAGATAGAAGGTATGACCTGCACTAGTTGTGTAACCCATATCAAGGAAACACTAGAAGCCATTGAAGGGATCAATCGCGCAGATGTTTCTTATGCTAACGCCAGTGCCGACGTGGACACAAACGCCAACGTGAACGCCAATGATATCATTGGTGCTATCGAGGCATTTGGCTATACGGTACAGGAACGGAGTTCACAAAAGGCCGGCTGTGCATCTGATAACGTAGCCACTCAGGAAAGTGATGAATCTCTGCATGTGGCGATTATTGGCAGTGGTTCCGGGGCATTTGCGTGTGCAATCAAAGCGGCTGAAGGCGGAGCGCGAGTCACCATCATTGAAGGTGCGGACGTTATAGGCGGTTGCTGTGTCAATGTGGGATGTGTCCCTTCCAAGATTTTGATTCGGGCAGCACAATTGGCCGAACAACAGCGCAATAATCCATTTAAAGGTCTGGAAAATCACGCGCCACAATTAAGCCGTGCATTACTGACACAGCAACAAACCGCGCGCGTTGAAGAACTGCGAGCAGCTAAATATCAGAATATTCTCGAATCAAACCCGGCATTGAGTCTTGTAAAAGGTCATGCTCGATTTAAAAATACTAGCACCTTGATTGTGAGCAAGCCCGATGGTAATGAGCAAGAAATTATAGCCGACCGCATTCTCATCGCAACCGGTTCAACTCCAACTATCCCACTCATTGATGGTCTGGCTAACACTCCCTATTGGACATCCACGGAAGCCTTGTTTGCCGAGGAAACACCAGAACACTTGATTGTCATCGGTTCCTCCGTGGTAGCGCTGGAAATCGCACAGGCCTATCGCCGCCTAGGTGCCCAAGTTACTGTATTGGCGCGACATACTTTGTTATATGCTGAAGACCCACTCTTAGGTGAAAAGCTCACAACATCCTTTGAGAAAGAAGATATTCGTATACTCAACCATACCCAGGCGAGCAGTGTCGACTATGATGGAAAACGCTTTACCTTGGAAACGAATGCAGGATCATTCCAGAGTGATCGCCTACTGATCAGTACAGGTCGTCATGCTAATACACGCCAACTCAATCTGGAAGCTGTCAGCATTAAAACCGAACGTAATGGTGCCATTACAGTTAACGACCATATGGAAACCACGGTGCCGAACATCTATGCGGCGGGTGATTGCAGTAACATGCCACAATTTGTTTATGTGGCAGCTGCGGCGGGTAGTCGAGCGGGTGTGAATATGACAGGTGGTGACGCCAAGCTCGATCTCTCCACTATGCCTACCGTGATCTTTACCGATCCTCAAGTCGCTACGGTTGGATTAACAGAAGAACAAGCTAAGGCACAAGGTATTAATACCAATAGCCGTGTTTTGGATATGGAAAATGTACCCAGAGCACTGGCCAATTTCGAAACCGATGGCTTTATTAAACTTGTGGCTGAAGCAAATACAGGTAGGATCATAGGCGCGCAGATTTTGGCTCATGAAGGTGGTGAAATCATTCAAAGCGCGGCATTGGCCATTCATAATCGCATGACCGTGACGGATCTGGCAAATCAGCTATTCCCTTATCTAACAATGGTGGAAGGTTTAAAACTCTGCGCACAAACCTTTAACAAGGATGTGAAAGAGCTGTCTTGTTGTGCCGGGTAAAGCAGCTTGATTGTAGTGTGCTACAGGCTACCGATTGGCTATGGGTTATTGCAAACAAAAATTGATGCGCAGCTGACCTACTTGCATTCATTAGATTCACAACTACACCAATTAACCAGATAACCCGAATAACGGAATACACGATGTCAGAGAAATATGAAGCCAGCACAAACGACTGGGTGGCTAATAAATCCCGGTTTTTTGCCGCCTGGGGATTGCCCACTTTTATTATGCTGGTTACCTGGTTGATGCAACTAACGCCACTGCTCACTGGTATTCTCTGGATGGGTGCTTTGAGTTGGATGGGGATTTCCTGTTTAAGAAATGCCCGTCAGTGTGGCCGAATACACTGTTTCTTCAGTGGCCCCTATTTTTTGCTTTCTGCTGTTTTGGCGTTAGCCACTGGGATGCAATGGATACAAATCTTATCATTTAACGAATTAGGGCTCTTTCTATTAATTGGTACGCTGCTAGTATGCGTGTTGCCGGAAGTTTTCTGGGGAAGATATAAAAGCCCAAGAGAGAAGTAATGGAATTTCAGCTTATCCAGCTTGGATGCTACCACTGATTTAGGTGCTGACATGAATACATGGTATTTTCCATTTTTAATCTCTTCCGGGTTAAATTCCTCGCCCCTTGGGGCGGAGGCTGGTTGAAAACCAGCAGCTTGAAGAGTGCTCTTAATACCTCGCTGCTTGCGGCGGGGTGATTTATTCAATGATATTTCCTATGTACTCCTGCATCACCTTATGGGATCTACCCCTATGTAAAGATTATGCTGGAATAACTTATGCTTAAACAAATGCAGTTTAGTCGCCTCGCACTAGAACGCCAACAGGTATGGATCTATCTCGTCGCTATCATAGCGGGCTTGGTCTTTGGTAGTTTTCAATTCGAACTCGCAACGTTGTTCGAGGCGCTTTTATGGCCGGCACTTGGTTTATTGCTCTACGCAACTTTTGCGCAGGTTCCACTGCTTCATCTGAATGATGCGTTCCTCGATCATCGCTTTATCAAGGCCGTACTGATCGGCAATTTCATTTTAATTCCGCTATTGGTTTGGGGGCTGGTGCAGTTTTTGCCTGACCACCCTGCATTACGCCTGGGCGTACTGCTGGTATTACTGTTACCTTGCACCGATTGGTTTATTACTTTTAGTCAACTGGGCGGTGGCAATGTGCCGCGTGCAATTAGCATAACACCTATCAATCTTTTGCTACAATTGTTGTTACTACCGGTCTATCTGTGGTTAATGGTAGGAACTGAGTTGAGCGCAGTCCTGAAGCTAACTGATATTTGGCCAGTTATTGCCCTGGTTCTAACTCCTCTACTGCTAGCAGCAGTATCGGAAAGCTGGATTGAAGCGCGGCCCAAACGTAGCTTGTGGCGCGATCGTTTGGCTTGGTTGCCGGTGCCGTTGCTTGCTCTGGTTGTGTTTCTCATTGCGAATACACAGGTGAATGTAGTAATCGGAGCACTTGCGTTCATGCCAGTTGTCGTGCCAATATTTGTAATATTTCTTTTACTGGCTGCGCTAATCGCATGGATACTTGCCCGCTGGCTAAGATTGCCAACTGATCAGGGACGGACGCTAGCCTTCAGTCTCGGTACGCGCAATTCTTTCATTGTCCTTCCATTTGCTCTGGCGCTGCCCGTAGGTTGGGAGGTGGTCGCCGTAATCATTGTTGTGCAATCACTGGTGGAGTTATTTGGGATGGTTTTCTATCTTTGGTGGATTCCAGGCCGACTGTTTAGTGCTGAAGACTCATCGCACCATTAAAATAGGCTATGTCATCGAACTGTGTAGAATCGTATTAATCTGGCTATGTCAGATGAATATTAGGGTTTAGTGGGAGCAAATCATGGAAAACTATTCAGTCGCTGGTGAAGCCGTTGGAATATTTCCACACAGTTCGATGACATAGCCTTAAAATAAGACGCTGATTAGCGAGTATCGCCTACGTTCACGGTAATTCTCGATATCTGAATGGCATGTTTCTGTTGGAGTCGTTTAAAATTTCCCCAAGAAGCAAAGGAGCTAGAAAGCCATGAAAAAACAAGGGAACATTGAATTTGAAAACAGCTCAGGCAATGTTTTTGACGATCTTGGAATAGATAATGCCGAGGAGCTACAAGCGCGCGGTATGGTTGGTTTTCATGTGGTTGAGCTTCTTAAAAGAAAAGATATGAAACAACGGGAAATTGCTGAATTGTTAGGAATTAAACAGACTGAAGTATCTCACTTGCTAAACGGCCATTTTAGCCGTTTTACCGTTGATAAATTGCTCGATTTTCTAAAACGGATGAATCAAAAAGTAACAATCCAAATAAGCCCTCATAAGCAATGGGAACCCTACCATAACGTCGCTTTTGATGCTTAACTATACTGGTTACAGTATATTCTGAAGGTTAGGAGTTAATATATAACTAATTGATAATAAGTTATATATTTAATACTATTTAACATAATAAACATTATGAGCAATTTATAAAACCAGTATAACCAATTGATTAATAATATGTTCTTAACACATCTGGACCTCTGATGCGTAAATACATAAATGCTACAAAATAAGGAAATTAAACCGATCAGACGACAGCTTTCAGACCGCGCTTTTGCACCAGATGTAGCAACTTAAGAGCGGTTCCTGTTGGCCGTTTCTGTCCGATTTCCCATTTCTGTATTGTCGAAACACTTGTGTTTAGTATGGCAGCAAACACCGCCTGACTGACTCGTGTGGCTTCGCGAATTTCTTTTATCTGCTCCGGTCTCAACGGTTCAATAGGCGGCAAGCACAATCGATCGAATTCACGCAACGTAACTTGATCCAGCACGCCGGCTTTGTGTAAACCCTTTGCCGTGTCATATACGGCCTCAAAAATAGTTGATTTAGTCTTGCGCATCGCAATTAACCTCCATTAATTGTAACGGCTCGCGTTTAAAAACAGCCGCTTGCATTCAACGTTTTTTTGAACTCACAATAACTGCAAATGAAAATGCACTTGGGCTCACATTCAAATTAAAACGCCAGTTTTGGCGTAGCACCCTCCTAAAGGTTACCCTTAGAGAAGAATAATAGTTACCCCAATATACTCATCAGGTTGACGGACATACAATGGTTCCAAAGGGAAGTTATAGGAGAAACCATCATGAGAACAACGACCAAAAAATATGTTTTAGTTTTTTCGTTATTTATGTTCCTGATCTTCGGTGCCTCTATGAATTCTGTTGCATCTGATGATGTAAATCATGAGGTCCTGGCTAATAAATTTGAGTCCATGGCGGCAGAAATGGAAGCCAAGATTACCGAGCAACAAGAAATCTTCAAAAACAAACCACGTACCAGCCACTTCGGTATAAATGGCAAGAACATTAAATCGCACGTGATTTACAAGATTCGTAAATACGAAAAAGCAGCGGAAGAATATTTGGAGCAAGCTGCTCTTCACCACGCGATGGCAGCGGAGCAATCAGATATGAAATCAGTTTCAACCACAAATAAAACGAGTGGTAACGACGATTCATAAATATCGAAAATAATTGGTTTGGCTAAAAAGGGCAATGCGTATTTCTACGCATTGCCCTTTTTATTTCTTTAGCTCCTACTAATCCTTCACAGGCCGGATCAAGTGTTAGGCATGTCAGCTAAAGCTCGTCCGCTAGAGTTAGCCTTTCGGGATAAACGTGTTCTTCGAATACGAAGGTATTGCCGACACGCTTACCTGTGATAGCTCTTTGATCGTAATCCGAGAAATTCGCGTCATCACATCCATAGTAGGCGGAATACTCGACTATGTACTTTATGAAGATTGAGTTCTTTTCGCACTCGATAGCTTCAATAGCGATTTCATCGATTTGGATGCGGTTGTCAGCGTCCTGACCCACATCGAGATCCATGGCGGGATGCAGATCATCGACGTTCTCTAGGAAATGTTGGTGTATGTCACCGTCATCCATATCCAACGAAAGTTCGATTTCTAGATGTTTGGTCACGATAAGCTTCCGGCCAGTGCCTGGCGGCCTAAACCTTTCCTGATTAGTTACCTGTCTCATCTAAGGCAGACGGATTGTTGGCATGAGTACAAGCTGAATGCCAAGAATTTCTCGCTTATGGAGATTTTGCTCTCTTCTTGATTGAGCTGATCATACTGCTTGGGCGTCTTTCGCATGAAAGGCAATAATGCTTCTAGCTACCAGGGTTTTTATTGTACCTTTAAGCAAAATCAGATGCTTTTGTGATCGTTCGGGACAAACGTTGGATTTCGTCACCGGTAACGGACCGCTCACCAAGAAACTTCTTGTCGCCGCTCTAAAACCGACGCTGGATACGGATGCTCTTCTGGTCAGTGATGCTAATCCGACCTACAAGACCTTTTGCATGGCAGAAGGCATCAGTCACGAAATCGTCAATCTTAGCCAAGGTCAGCGGGTTCGTGGCGCTTATCATGTACAGAATGTTAATGCTTATCATAGCCGGCTTAAACGGTGGCTGGAGCGCTTTAACGGCGTGGCGACCAAATACTTGTCAAACTATCTGGGTTGGCAACGAGCTTTTGAACAGCACAGTCAAATCACACCAGAAACCTTGCTCAATTCTGCCTTGGGTGATTTCCAACAATTAACGGTGACATAGCCAATTCAATAGTCTACAAATTTATCGATAATCTCGCTTAATGCGACAGAGCCAAATCCTCATATATATTTTTTGTTGCATTGGAGGAAAAAACCTTTATCCTTTCTGTAGGATGAGCAGCAAGCCATACCGTGCGAGGATTGGGCACTGAAGATCATCCTTTTTACGCCGTCACGCGCTGTCATGAACAGAACATCGAAATATCTCTTGCAACAGGCATTCGCACTCGTCTTTTTCCTGTGCGCTACTGTGCCGGTCTGGGCAGTAGCGATACACGACCACTGCAATATAGTAGAGTGGACTCTCACCGCCAAGTTTCCCGACACAGAGAAAGAGGGGATTATGGAAAATGGTGGCTTGGTCATAAGGCCGATAAATCCCATTCCGGCTGCAGGGAACGGCACGCCTCAATGTCCGTACGAAGTCTCGGATGTGACTTTAGCCGAACTGACACTGACCTTTGAGGGCGCAACCGGCATGACTGCTAACAACCTACCATTGGGTGGGATCGCCCCAGTTACTCCTTTGGACGGGAGCGAAATCGATATTTCGTTTACCAGTGGCATCATGACCTCTATAGTCTACGCGGCGCACAATACCAACGGTATCATCGGCGACCCACCAACTGGGTCGGGCACCCCGACGAGCCTGTCCTTCCCCATGGATTTCATGAGCCTCACTTGGTATGGTACTTCCATTGTCGATATCGTACCATCGGGAGATTGGGGTATCACGTCAGCATTAGTCAATCTCAAGGGACATCACTACTATCGCGGTTTGCCGGTCCCTTCGACACCTATGCTGTTCGTTCTAGGTCTGCTGGTGATGGCTGGTTTTCGGAGCCGGCACGTTTCACGACCGGGTCTAAAAACGGCTCTGTTGCAAAAAATAGCGTTGGCTAGAGTAAATCTCTGATATTTTTGATTATGCGGTGTAAATATCGAATTGTCTTTCAATAAGACGGATTTCTCCTATGAGACCTTGCCCATATTTCCATGCCTCCATCTGTCCTTTCTTGAACATGTGCATGAGTTCAAACCCCTTGATCGTTGCATAGGCGGTCTTCATGGATTTGAACCCGCGTACGGGATTTATCAGCTGTTTGAGTTTTCCATGATCAGCCTCGACAATATTGTTCAAGTACTTTACCTGCCGGTGTACCGTATCCTCATGGCATTTCCCTTCTTCCTTCAACTCATCAATGGCAGGACCGAAAGTCGGCGCTTTATCTGTATTAATCGTCTGCGGATGTGCCCATGGTTTTATGGATTTGAGCGCTTTGCCTAGAAACCGTTTGGCGGCTTTCTTATTACGGGTAGGTGAAAGATAGAAATCAATCGTGTCACCGTGCTTATCAATAGCGCGGTACAAATATGTCTATTTCCCTTTAACCTTCACATAGGTTTCATCTACCCGCCAGCTGTAGCCCATCGTCGGCTTGTAGTACCACCGCATGCGTTTTTACATTTCGGGTGCATAATGTTGAACCCAACGATAAAGCGTTGTGTGATCGACTTCAAATCCACGCTCCAACATCATTTCTTCCAATTCACGATAGCTAATTCCGTACTTGCAGTACCATCTAACACAACCCAGGATTACACCGCTCTGGTAATGTCGCCATTTGAAATCCGACATTGAGAAATACCCTGAAAAAATTCAATAATGCACCAATTTGCTTATTTTTTGCAACAGAGCCAAGGATTTTACCGGGCGCGGTATCCGCGTCGAATTTGTCAAAGAACGTTTAGTCTTTACCGGTGAAGATTCACCGATGGCCAACCTGATGTTGTCAGTAATGGGATCTTTTGCGGAGTTCGAACGTGCCCTGATCCGTGAACGGCAGCGAGAAGGTATTGCGCTTGCCAAACAGCGTGGAGCTTACCGAGGTCGCAAGAGGTCACTGAATAGTGAGCAGGTTACAGAATTAAAGCGAAGAGTCATGGCAGGGGAACAAAAAGCACTGATCGCTCGTAACTTTGGTATCAGCCGTGAAACGTTGTACCAGTATCTGAAAACAGTGGATTGACATATCAGTCAATATGTTTTGGTTTTACACTTGACGCTTAAGTCTCCTTGATAGAGTTCCCTAATTCTTAGTTGAATTTATTCAAGTACCGGCTTGAACAGAAAACCAGGAAATCCGGATTTCATTGTGGGGTTTGTATGAATCGCATTGACCATGACACAGAGGAAGCAGTCCGTCGCTTCCTCACCTTGATCGGTAATCGCTACGACATAGCTGGGGTCATTGTCTATGGCAGCCGTGCGCGTGGCACACACCGCCCAGACAGCGATGCGGACGTTGCTGTACTCTTGCGCGGCGAGCATCAACGCTTCCTGGTCGCCAAACTGGATATGGCCGATGTCGCTTTCGATGTGTTACTCGAAACTGGCATTCTCATCTCGCCGCTTCCAATCTGGCTTAACGAGTGGGAGCAGCCGGAGAACTACGCGAACCCCGCCTTGTTACGCAACATCATCCGGGAGGGAGTTAGACTATGAGCAATCGACAACTAACACCAGACATCTTGCTGTCGAAGGCTGACACGGCCTGTTCGTCCGCGCGAGCCTTGCTCAATCTTGGTGACGTGGATGGCGCAACCAACCGTGCCTACTACGCTATGTTCGACGCTGCCCGCGCAGCGTTACTGGCGTCGGGTGCACCGGTAGAGCCGAATATTGGTCGCACCCATAGCGGCCTGATCGGGGCTTTCAGCAATTTTTTGGTCAAGAATGGCCCAGTATCGAAAGAGGTGGGACGCCTTCTAAACCGGGCGCACGAAATCCGGCTGGTAGCCGACTACAAAGGTGATTCCGTCGAGCTTGCCGATGCGCAGGAGATAGTAGAACAAGCTGAAATATTCGTTACCACTATACGGGCCAAGTTCATTCTTGATACGATTTGACAACAGTCAGTTGTCGGCTAAACCAGTCTGCTGCCAATTCCCCAAGGGGATGGAATTGATTGAGGTTACCGAGGATACAAGTGCAGTGGGCGGTGGATAGACTTAACCATCGACCACGCAAGGTGCTTGGATTCAGAGCTCCGTTTGAGGTATTCTTCGGGAAGACGGGTGCAGGAACACCGCAGTGAGTATCTCTCGCTGTGGTCGACGATTGAATCCATCGCGCCGAAGATCGGCTGTTCAGCCCACACATTGCTTGAATGGGTGCGCAAACACGAGACCGATACCGGCTTGCGAGACGGCGTGACCAGTGAAGAGCGCGACCGCATCAAAGCCCTGGAACGCGAAGTAAAGGAATTGCGCAAGGCGAATGAGATTCTGAAGCTGGCCAGCGCTTTTTTCGCTCAGGCGGAGCTCGACCGCAAACTCAAATCCTGAGGTCGTTCATCGACCGGTACCGCGACGCCCATGGGGTCGAGCCGATCTGCAAGGTTTTGCAGGTCGCCCCATCAGGGTGTCGGCGATATTCCGCGCAGCAGCGTAATCCGGCTTTGCGCTGTGCCCGCGTCCTGCGTGATGATGAACTGCTGCCGCAGATACAGCAACATGCAGGTCTACGGTGCCGACAAGGTCTGGCGTCAGCTTAAGCGTGAAGAGTCTTCCCCACGCATGTGGGGGAACAGGTTCTTAGGACAGCCACAGAACCAGGCCGAACACAGCAGCAAATATCCCTAGTCGCGTGATGATGAACCCGGTCCCATAATTTTTAAGATATTCATCTATCAGTTCACGCGGGATTGTAACTTTGCGCCGCTGTTCTTCATTCATCTCTGACCACACGGGTTGCTCGATCGACATCTGCACGCCCCGATCTGCTCCTACCGCTAAAACTTGTGAGAGAAACTCATCTGCTGCTTCCCGATTGCGAAATACACCGTACTTAGTGTATCTCAAGGCGAAATCGTATGCATGCTCAATCCGTTCCGGATGACCAGCAGAATAGCGCAAGGCTTCTAAAAGAACATTGCCATTCGCTTTCGAAACGAAGATTGGCGACCCTGGCATTAAAGTGTCAGAAGCCATACCTTCCATATATCGATCCACCACGAACTGACCCGGAAAATCCAGTCCGTATTTCTTTGCAATGAAGCGCCGATACCAATTGGGAAGTAACACGCGAGCACTTTCCAGTGACTTGACCACCCAATCAGGCACTGTTTCGCGGGTCGTAGTTGAGCGCTTTTCGAACAAGAATTGATAAAGCCAACTTCCGATGACGCTAGCGATAATCGCCAAAATAAACTCTAATACAGTCATTTCAGGATTCCTTGTCTTGATCAAGCCGAACCAATCTTGGCCAACGATCATGTATCCAGGCATATTCTGGCGGTGTGCTGACTGTTACCACATAAACCCGCAGCTCATCATTCCTTTCTGCCAATAGCCCTTGAATCATCATGCTTGTGCCTAAAGGTACCCAGTGGGATTGTTTCTCCTGGTCTTTTTCCATGAACTGATCAGCGACAATTAAGACTGGCCTTGGATGCCATGGCTTCCATTTGCC